>Ga0070735_10001052_pt1 | contig 27406 bp, 24 predicted proteins | sample Coa_R1_FD_66443 | JGI IMG/M metagenome (GOLD analysis project Ga0070735, IMG submission 66443) | Surface soil microbial communities from Centralia Pennsylvania, which are recovering from an underground coalmine fire - Coalmine... | ecosystem: Environmental > Terrestrial > Soil > Unclassified ...
AGGCCCTCACACAATACGAAGGCATTTCACCCGATGATCGGGCTTGGGAGCCGTATTTCGCCTTGTGCGAGGAACTGGATATCCCCGTTGGCATCCACATGGGACTGGGGCCGCCCGGCGCCTCTTACTCCAGCTCACCCAAATACCGAGCTCGACTCAGCAACCCTTTGTTGTTGGAGGATGTGCTGGTGCGCCATCCAAAACTGAGGCTTTATGTGATGCACGCTGGCTGGCCCATGAGCGATCAGATGGTTGCTCTTCTTTATGCGCATCCCCAGGTTTACGTGGACGTTGCCGTGATTGACTGGGCCATCCCGCGCAAAGAATTCCATCAATATCTTCGACGCCTCGTAGAAGCTGGATTTGGCAAGAGGATCATGTTCGGCTCCGACCAAATGGTGTGGCCAGGGGCAATTGACATCGCAATCGAAGGAATTCGGTCGGCAGATTTTCTCTCGGAGGAACAGAAACGAGACATTTTTTATCACAATGCAGCGCGCTTCCTGCGATGGGGTGCGAGCAGGGAGCAATAGCTGCGCCAATCCTTCAGGTACGAGGAACCAAAATGGGAAAAAATTCTAGAGCCGCCTTGACTGCACTCGGCCTTCTCCTTATTTACGGAATGTCTATCGCGACTGCAATGGCACAATCCCTGACATCTGCCCCGCAACCCTCGCCTGAAATTGCGAGCCTGACCAAAGCGCTTACAGGGGAATGGTCTCTCAGTGTGAAGTTTGAGCCTAACTCCTCGGCCCCGAATGGCCTAACCAATACCGGAGAAGAGACCTGGCGCCCTGGGCCAGGCGGGTTTACGTTGCTGGAAGAAGAGCATCTGCGCATGCCTGAGAGGGATCTCTTTCTCCTCGGGATCCTATGGTGGAACGCCGCAGCCAAAAGTCTCCATGGAATGCCAAAACCTGCTGCCTTACACATGCGATGTAAAGGGCGCACAGAATGACATCACCATGAACTGGGATGGCAAACAGTTCGTCATCGATGAAGTCGAAACGTCTAAAAGCGGCAAGAAATCCGTGTGGCATGAGGTCTGGTCAGAGATCACTCCCACGTCATTTGTTCAGACTGGGGAATATGGCGACCCGGGCGGACCAAGGACGCGCTTATTCACGATTCACGCGACGAGAGTTACGAGTAACCAGCTCGCGAACGATCAATCGCGGTCCAACGACGGTGAACCGGCGCCGGAAATGCAGAGCCTTGAAAAGGCATTGAAGGGCAACTGGTCTACAACGTATGAATTTGCGCCTGGCGAGATTTCCCCGACCGGGGGCACGGGCACAGGTGAAGAGAACTGGCGAACAGGTCGGGGGGGATACGTTTTGATGGAAGAGGAACACGTGCGTGCTCCTTCTGAGGAAATGTTCCTTATCGCATTTCATTGGTGGGACAAAACCACCAACAGCTTGCGCGGCATGCTTTGCAACAATTCCGGGCCGGCAGCTTGCGATTTCAACACCTACTCGAATAGCTCTCTGAACTGGGATGGAAAACAACTCACGATCGACATGGGATTCCCGCAGGGCGAGAAGAAGATGACCCGGCACGAAGTTTGGTCAGGCATCAGTGCGACTTCCTTCACGCAAACCGGCGATATGGGTGAGGTGGGCGGCCCACTGAAGAGGGTCGTCACAATTCACGGCACTAAGCTCGCTCCTAAGGCTGCCTCAACAAGGAAAATTCAATGATCCATTTTGTATACCGGAAACCAAGTCTGCTTCTGTTTACTGTCGCTACTGTCGGAGCTGCAGTTTGGACAAGAGCGATGGCGATTGATCAATCGGCAATCGCCGCAACCATCAAGGCGGATGTCGCTCAAGTCGTTGCCGGAATCGACGCTCACGATCCGATCAAGGCAACTGCATATGACGCACCCGATATTGTCTCTATGGAATGTGGTAGCCCTTCAACTGTTGGGATCGAAGCCGACAGAGAGGGCTTCAGACTGGGCTTTCAGCATGACCCGCTTTGGAAAGTCAGTCTCATCGACGAGGCGGTCGACGTCGCACGTGGTGGAGACATGGCTGTCTACCGTGGCACCTATAACGAAGACAACGGTTCCGATGGTGTGTTGATGACCCATAAAACAAACTTCATTACGGAGTTCAAGCGTCAGAGCGATGGCTCGTGGAGCATCGTGTGGTACAGCGTTTCCAACATGGAGCGATCGCATCCGAAGTAATCGCCGGATGTGGATGATGATCTTCGACGAGCGAACGCCATGGGGATCGCAATACCAGCATCCTGACTGGTGACTGCGCTCGTATTCAGAGTGGGGATGTCAGCGTTAGATCTCAAACTCGCCGGGAGGTATATGGAGGGACAAACCATGAATCGCAGAGACTTGGTCGCAGCTGGCGCAGGATTGATGGTCAGCGGGTTTCCCTCTTGCCTTGCATCTTCACTGCAAGTTTCGGGTAAAGGGCAACTCGCCTCCGACCGGGGGATCAATCGACGTGCCGTGCTGGTCCGCTCTGGTTTCACACGTAAACCGGACGGCGCCGACGAGCGCGTGCCTTCCCCGTCAGGCATGTTCGACACTGAGGTTGTCCGCTCCGCCGACTCTGAGGGGCGCCTTGCAGTCTTTGTCTTTCCGCCAGGAGAACACGACCCTTATCGGGGCGCCCCGCTTCACGTTCATCACGAACAGGATGAATGGATCTATGTCATGACGGGTGAATTCGTCGCCGAAGTTGGCGGCGAGCGCATGCGTCTAAAGCTTGGCGATTCCTTGCTGATGCCGATGAAAGTCCCGCACCGCTGGAGTGTGGCGCAGGATTCTCGTTGCGGCGCCATTCATCTCTACACTCCTGCCGGATTGATGGAAACAGCATGGGCGTCTGTTGCACGAAGCGAAGATCCGAAGAACCAGGAAGCACGTAAAGCGGAGTTCGAACGACATGGGTTGACTCTTCTTGGAGAGGCACTCAGCAAAGAAGAGATCGATCAAGTCCTGTAATGATGTAGGCAATATTGCGATTCGGGTGATACTAACGGTCGACTGATCGACGCCAAAAGGAGACTAGAACTCGTGAAGTCATGCGCACAGAATACAGCGCATCAGGAGTAAGCGCCGGGTTTCCTAACGAGAGCGAACGCGCGAGAAGATGTACTTCTCAATGAAGCGATTCAGGGCCGATTCATCGTACGGATTCGGCGTCGCTGCCGAAAGGCTCGGGTTCACGGCAGTGTGGAGAAAAAGAAAACGGTGCTTGTCGGGAAGTTTTGCGTCGGGCAAACCTCACTCAGACAGCATCGCAGTCGCGGTCGTCGGCCGGCAAGATGCCGGCCGCTATCTATTCTGTCCCAGAAACTTTTAGTTTTTCCAGTTCCTTGCGCGAGGCCGCGATCTCCTCCCTCCGTTTTACCTGTCGTCGCAGCGAAAGGATACAGACGGAACTTGTCGTCCCAAGCAGAGTGAGGTCTATGCATTTTGCTCGCAGCAAAGGCAAAAGGCAAATCAGTGGCTTGCGCTTTGGGTTGTGTATCGTCGGTAAATTCTTGACGTATGGCGCTGTTTGTCGCTTCCGAATGGACAGCTATATGGACGGCTATCCGGAAACTGTAAAAAGCGATTCGGTAAACGCCAAATTACTTGGTCAGATTTCGGCACCCGAATACAACATTGCGCTTGCCTCTTCATCGTATCGGGTGCCGAATTGCTGGTGCTCAAAGGCAGCAGCCGAGAACTTCCCCAAAGTTTGTGTTGTGTGATTGAGGGACGCATCAGCGTCCGCTCCGCAAGAAGTACACTTGGTTGGTCCAGTCCATTTCGCTAGCCTCGCCAGCGAGCGAAATCAGCGCCCGGACGAGGCCTCCAATGTCTGCTGGCGAAATTGTCTTTTCCTCGACAAAGATCACACCGCCATGGGATCGCTCTTCCTCAGCCCAGAGCTTTAGTACTGGAGGAATCGCCCTGCGATCATAAGTGACCAGGGTCAACCGCTGCTTCGCCGCTTCTAACAAGCAAACAAAATCTTCCTTCCCAAGAAAGTTTCCACCTTGCCACTGCGCCATGGAGTGGATGACCAGCGATCGATTCCGACGTTGAATGCCGCTCGCTACCTCCGGAGAAATGTGCTCGTCGAGAAGCAGCTTGAGCATGTCACACCCGCTTGATCTTTCTGGCGGCAAAGTCAACCGCTTGCGGAAGCATGCGCTTCAGTCTGTCGAAATCGGTTGAATCATTCTCTGCTATTGCCTCGTTCACCTCTTCGGGGAACGCCTCCGAGTAGTTAAGGGCGGCTCGAACCTTCGCTTCCGGCCAATTCAGGTGTTGGGCGACGTCCTTGACATCTCCCTTGTAGCTGCGAAGCAGCAACATGACTTCCCATATCGGCAGGGTGCTTCCTTGGATATAGGCCTGTCGGCCTGCCGGTGAATCCCGAAAATCCAAGAAGGCAAATTCCGACCTCCTTAAGCCCTCTTCCACCAGGCGAGCGCTAGCATCACTCGGTGTCCAGCCGTGCCGATTCGCCATGCGTTTCAATCGTTTTCCACTCTCCACCGGCAGGCGCATGCTGAGTACTATCGAACGTGCTGGCTTCATCGATCCTCCTAACTGTAACTGTTGTAAGCATTGTATCATTTGCGAAGACAAAGCAACGGAGAGGACTTCTTGCTTGTTCCCAAAGGTGACCGCTTTACCCTTGAACTCTGATTGCTGGCTAATGGGGGGAAATCGGAAAGAAGTCCAACATCAAACTGGACGATCCGGCACACAGCATATTAATCGTAATAATAAAGGATAAGGTTTCAAGCGGGCGTTCCGAGCTGTACGGCTGATGGGCCGTTAACGGTGAGGTAAGGCAATAGCACTCGGGCTATTTTCTGGGCACGCCCCAGTAGAGACTTGGATCAGGGTCAAGGGCAATCGACGCAGACGGACTATCCGGAGTAAAATCGTTCGGCCTCCCGCTCATTTCGCACTTTAAGCATGTCCATTCCCGCGGCCCACCCGAGCTAGCCGGCGAATTTGTCTGTCGCCGCGACCAGTGCGCGGCTGTTGGGGGGATCGAACGCGCTGTGGCCGCAATCCGGAGTGATGATGAGTTCGGCCTCGGGCCACGCCCGATGAAGTGCCCAAGCGCTGTCCATAGGACAGACGACATCGTAACGACCTTGCACAATCACGCCAGGAATAGAGCGGATGCGTGAAGCGTCGCGCAACAATTGGTCATCCGTTTCGAAAAAACCTTTGTTCATAAAGTAGTGAGCCTCAATCCGCGCAAATGCCAGGGCGAACTCATCCTCTTCGTAGTGGCCGGTGAACGCGGCATCGGGCAGCAATTTCGAGGTGGCGCCTTCCCATCCGCTCCAGATCTTGGCAGCCGCGAGTCGCACCGCCGAATCATCGCTGGTCAGACGTCGGTAATAGGCGGAAAGCAGATCATTGCGCTCTGCCCCCGGAATGTGGTCCAGGAATGGCTCCCACGCATCTGGATAAAGGATCGAAGCGCCTCGCTGGTAAAACCAGTCGATTTCCTGCTTACGCAGAAGAAAAATCCCGCGCAGCACAAGTTCGGTAACGCGCTCGGGATGAGTCTGGGAATAAGCCAGGGCAAGCGTCGAACCCCATGACCCGCCAAATACCTGCCAGCTCTCAATGCCGAGGTGCTCACGGATTTTCTCGATGTCGGCGACTAGATCCCAAGTGGTGTTCGCTTCCAGAGACGCATAGGGCGTGCTCTTGCCGCAGCCACGCTGATCGAAATTCACAATGCGGTACTTCTCAGGATGGAAAAAGCGCCGCTGCTTGGGATCGGAACCACCCCCCGGACCGCCATGCAGAAAAATGACCGGTTTGCCAGACGGGTTGCCGCTTTCCTCAAGGTAGATCTCGTGTACCGATGAGACCTTCAGTTTGCCCTCCTTGTAGGGCTCAACGGGCGGATAAAGCCAGGTGACTGGATCCTTCAGCGGAGATACGGATAGAGAGTTGGGCATCGCGGCAGTATACCCTGCAATTCCCGGCCATGGCGCTCAAGTGAGAGGTTCTGGCCTGGCTGCGTTATGTTTCGTCCCTTTGTCGCACCCCGCACTCGTCACAGCTCTTAATGCTGCTGCGAGCAATTGCTTTCGGCCTGCCGTCCCGCGAATCGGGATTGAATCCACGCAATCTGATCTCTCACCGAATCTCCGAAGATGCTGCCGGGATCGGACTGCGGCAGCCTTTCGAACTCCACCCGGTCGCCTTGTTTGCACATGCGGGAAATGACTTGTGCGGTAGTGTGAATGGGATCCAGTTCGCTGCTGATCACCATCACCGGCCGCAGGGCAGCGCGCTCGCCAAGCATGCTGCGGGTGAAATAAAGTTTCACGAATTTGTTCTCCTGCCAGTTCGCCTGGAGCATTGCCGCAGGCGAAAGTTTCGATTCGATGACCGGATCGGCGCAGGATTGCTCCACTCTCGGATACAGCGCCATGCCTTGCTCCGTGAGCAAATCCTTAAGTTGGAATTCCTGATAGTCAGTCTTGACCCCGAATCCCAGAAAAAGCGGTAAAGCATACGCCGCCGGCGCAGTCGAACCCGGCGCAGTCGAAATCTGATAACGCTCACGGGGATCTTCCAGTCCGGAGATGGCCACGCTTCCCAGATAGTTCGGGTCGCGAGTCTCATGCTCCAACTCGTCGGCGGCAATTGCCGCCGCTCCTCCCTGGCCGATCCCTACTGCCACCCAGCGGCTATCCAATCCGTGCACGGCGGCTCGCGCCGCGGCCACAGAATAGATCACATCGGCGGCATTCGACTGCGCATCCGCAAAGGCGTTGCGGCCCCCGGCGCCTAGTCCCGCATAATCGGTAGCCACGACCGCGTAGCCCAGTTTCACGTACATGGAGAGAAACGGCCCGTGCTGGACGTTTCTGCTGAGCGTGGGAGCGCACTCGCGCGCCACGCCGTCCAAAGCATGCGCCCAGGCGATTAGAGGCCAGCCCTGAGCCGGCGGCTTGCCATCTGGATAGAGAACCACCCCGGAAACGGGCACGTCCTGGCCGCTCGCCGAACGCGAGTGGTAAAGAATGCGCATGGCCAGGACTCCGTCGGCCAAATCGTAGCGGTCGAATTCCTGGGATCGGATCAGGTCTCCGGGCTTGCCGGATCCCACATGGGAAGTGTCATAGAACTTGCTGATGCGAAATGTATGCAGGCGCTCCCGAATCGATTGCGCGACATCGCTTTTAGCTTGAGATTCCCGCGCCAGAGCGGCGGGCACAGCGACAAGAAGGATGGATCCCAGCGACAACAGCAGCGCGCGGACAGTCACTTGCTTGAACCTTCACGCCGAGGCTGCGGTTCGCGGAGCAGCGCTCAGGCCTTGTAGACCATCATCATCACGAGAACGACGGGCAGATATAAGACCGACGCGTGAACCACCTTGCGGGCCATGACCGTCGAAGTGGATTTCATCAGGTTGCTTACGTGATAGAGCATGTAGCAGCCCGCCAGCAAAACCGTGAGCAGGTAAACCGGACTACCCTGTCCGGCCAAGGGCAGCATGGTCACGGCCACCAGGGCCACAGTGAATCCGAAGATCTCCGCTCGGGTGAAGCGCGAATCGAGATCGAAGCGGGGCAGCATCCGGTAGCCGGCCCGGGCGTAATCGTCGCGATACATCAGAGCGATGGCCAGGAAATGCGGAAACTGCCATAGAAAGAGGATGCCGAATAAAAGCCAGGCATTCCGGTTGATGCCGGCCGACGCCCCGGCCCAGCCAATCAAAGTCGGCATGGCTCCCGGAAACGCGCCCAGCAGCGTGCATAACGGTGTCTTGCGCTTGAGCGGAGTATAGATAAAGAGATACGACAGCAAGGTCGAAATGGCCAGCAGGGCTGACAGCGTATTGACCGCGAAAGCGAGATAAAGCCCTCCGGCGACGCTCAACAACATGCCAAACCAGAATGCCTCTGCCGCCGCGAGTCTGCCCGCAGGCAGCGGACGAGATGCGGTGCGCCGCATCTGCCCATCCCAAACGCGCTCGAACCACTGGTTTAATGTGGCGGTGCCACTGGCAACCAGCAAAGTTCCAATCAGCGTGTTGAGCAGCCCCAGCACGTGGAAGGGTCCGCGCGACGCCAGGTAGTACCCGGCCGACGTCGTCATCAGGATCAGCAGGTTCACCTCGGGCTTGGTCAGCGTGAAGTAATCCCGCAGCTTGGACTTGAGCATTTGCGAAGAGATAAGGTTCCCCATTACGCGCGTGGTCGCCATTTACCAGTCCTGGCCGGATTCTTCACGGTCATCGGTGCGTCGAACTTGATTGTTTTTACGATGGACAACAAAAATCAGCCCGACGGAGGCCAGCGTCGGCGGGATGACGAGTATCAGGATGCCGCTCTTGAGAGCCTGGATCATCTTCGAACCGGACGAGGCAGCCTGGGTATAGCAAAGAGCGCAGCTCTGAGAAAACGCCGGCACCGCGAGCAAAAACACCACTACCAGCATCGAACCCAAGCCCACCCATCGGCGAAAATCAGTCCTGGTCTTCACTTTGCCCACGGAACCCCATCGAACAGGCGGAAGCTGTCGGTCCAACCGTACTGCATTGCCAAGAGCACAAACACTGTGAAAATCACGAAGAACCAAAGCAGCCCGCGATTATCCGACAAATGCATGAAGAACAGCAAGGCCAGCGTGGCTTCAACCACTGCCAGGAAAAGCATGCGGCCGAACATCTGGCCAGTGGAGATGCTGGAGTATGCGGTCACAAATTGCAGCGCGGAAATCACCAGAATGGCGACATAGACTGCCAGATACCTTTTAACAGCGCTCACGTGTCCTTCAGCCATAATTTTGCTCCAAACCTTTAGTGTTTGAGGTTGAGGAGATAGACCAGCGGTACGACGAACATCCACACTAGGTCCACAAAGTGCCAGTACAGGCCGGTGACTTCCAGATCGTCGGCGTTGTAGCGCCCGCCCTTGTAACGAAGGCCGACTGCGACCAGAGCGATCACTCCCCCGGTCACGTGCAACAAGTGCAATCCAGTGATGCTGTAGAATGACGCGCCGAACAGCGCCGTGCCCCAGGGATTCTTAAACAAGGTCATGCCCTCGCCCAGGAGCCCCAACCACTCGCGGATATGCAGCAGGGCAAACAATGCGCCCAAACCAGCCGTAATTAAAGTCCACCGCAAGGCCTTCCCTTTGTCCCCCATCTTGGCCGCATCGATGCCCAGCAGCATGGTGAGGCTGCTGCTAACCAGGATGAACGTCATGATGGCGACATTCGTGATGCTCTCGAAAGGCCTCGGCCAGTCCGCAGTGGCGTTGCGGATGAATCCGTAAGCCACCAGGCATCCGGCGAAGGTCGCCGTGTCGGCGATGATGAACAGCCACATCGCCATCTTCTTCGCAGGAATCGAAAAAGCCGGCTTCTCCATTGCACCGCCATGTCCGGCACTGGAATGCCCCGTTATCGTCACCTCGGCTTGGCTCACAGGCCCTCCTATAATCGCTTGCTACAGCTTCATCCACAGCAAGACGAGCAAGTAGATCCACAGACCATCCATGAAATGCCAGTAATGCGAGGTCGCGGTCAACGTGCTCTTGCGCAGCGTCGACCGGTTCAGCTTGTAAAGGACGCGACCCAACCCGCCGAGCCCTCCGGTTACGTGCAGCGCATGGATGACGGTCAGCACGTAAAAGAACGAGCTATTGGGATTGGTGGCCAGATACAAGCCTTGCGATCGCAACTGCGCCCACGCGACATACTGGCCGGCCACGAACAGGAGCCCCAAACCGAAGGTGGCATAGAGCCAGCCCGTTGGAGCGCCGGCCTCGTCCGTGTGTGTCCGCATAAAACCGCCCAGCCGGCGGCGACCCAGTTCCAGTGCAACGCTGCTGGCGATCAGCACCACGGTATTCAGGTAGAGAATTCCCGGCAGCGTGAGATGGTGCCAGTCGTTCGACGCTCCCTGGCGCACGATCAGGGCGCTGGTAAACGCCGCAAAGCTCATGGCGATCGAAGCCAGCAGAACCCAGATTCCCGTGGCGGACGGCGGCGGCGAGTAGTGCTTCACCCGGCGCAGATCGCCTTGCGCAGGAACCCAATTCCCTCCACCCATTCCCGAATCGATCCCCCGCACGCGTTCCCGCTGCCCGATTCGTGGTGGTTCGTGGACCGTAGTCGCCATGCTCTACCACTCCCTTCTACTTCAAAAATTCGGCCGAAATCTTCCCTTTAAGCCTCGTCGGGTCCGTTCACTTTCTCGGGCGACGTCTGCATCACGTAATCACCCGCCGTACCTTGCACGCCGAACTGATAAGGATCATGGAAGACTTCCGGCAGCTTGTCGCCGAAATTGTTGTGCGGCGGCGGAGTTGTCGGCGTACTCCACTCCAGAGACGTCGCTTCCCAGGGGTTGCCGGGCGCGGGCTTGCCCCAGAAGCGGCTGTGAACCAGGTTGTAAACGAAAATCAGCTGGACCGCTCCAGTAAAGAGTGCGGCTACGGTGATGAACCTGTGAACTGGGATGAGGGGCTGCAGGTAATCGTCGACAAAAGCCTGGTACCGTCGCACGTTGCCCGCGAATCCCAGATAATGGAACGGCATGAAGATGGCATAGGCCCCTATAAAAGTGAGCCAGAAGTGAATCTTGCCCAGAGTCTCATTCATCATGCGGCCAAACATCTTGGGAAACCAGAAGTAAGTTCCGGCAAAAATTCCGAACATCGCCGACACTGCCATGACGAAATGGAAGTGACCTACCACGAAGTAGGTCGCGTGCAGCATGATGTCTAGCGAAGGTTGGGCCAGGAAGAAACCGCTGATCCCGCCCGTGATGAACATCGAGATCATGCCCAAGGCAAATAAGGATGCGCTGTTGATCCGCAGTTTCGATCCGTACAGGCTTCCCAGCCAGATCAGGACGATAATCGTTGCCGGAATCGTGATGATGAGAGTCGGGAAAGAGAATGCGATCGAGGAGACGGGATTCATCCCGCTTACAAACATGTGGTGTCCGTAGACCATGTAGCTGAGCACCGCGATCGAGCCCATGCAGTAAACCAGCACTCGATGGCTCAGAAGAGGCCGTCTCAGATTGGGCGCCAATATATGGGAGACGATTCCCATCGCCGGCACAATCGCGATGTAAACTTCGGGATGTCCAAAGAACCAGAACAAGTGCTGCCACAGCAGAGTCGATCCGCCGGAGTGAGGCTGCAACTGGTCGTTGAGCACCAGATTGGACGGAACGAAGAAGCTGGTCCCTGCCACGTGATCGAGAATGAGCAGGATACAGGCCGGCATTAGTACCGCAAAAGCAGTCAAACCCATCACCGAGGTAATGAACCACGCCCATGCGCTGAGCGGCAGCCGCCACATGCTCATGCCCCGGGTGCGCATGTCCAGCGTGGTGGTGATGAAGTTCAGGGAGCCCAGCAACTGGCCGACACAGAAGATGGCGATCGACGAGGCCCAGAGAACTTCTCCCAATCCCTGGCCGGGACCAGCCACCGAACCTATCGCACTCAGCGGAGCGTACTGGGTCCAACCCGCGAGACTTGGTCCGTCGCCCACGAAGAACGATGAGACCAGCACCAGGAAGGCCACAAAGGTCACCCAGAACGACATCATGTTGAAGTGGGGGAACGGCATGTCTTCGGCGCCGGCCTGGATCGGCAAAAAGTAATTACCGAACGCAGCAAAAGGCGCCGTTGTCAGAACGAAGAAGACCATGATCGTAGCGTGCATGGTCATCAACTGCAGGTAATATTCCGGCGTCATCACATTACCGGGGGCTCCCGTGCTGGACAGGAAATGCAGCCCGGGAATCGCCAGATTCGTCCACCCCAAATGAAGACGCATCAGCCAGGACAGAACCATCCCAACACATGCCGCAAGGAAGGCTAAGCCGTAATACTGCTTGCCAATGACCTTGTGATCTAGGCTGAAAACATACTTACGGATAAAGCTGGTCGGCTCTCCGTGATGTACTGCCTGTGCGTGCCCTGACATATCGTGCATGTGCTCACCTCAAAGGTTGTGCTCGTCCCCTGGGGAACGGACTTACCGCTACTGCATGGCGGCTTCCTTCTTTAGCCACGCGTCGAAATCTTCCGGCGACAATACCGACAGATACGCCTTCATGTTGTAGTGACCGAGACCACAAAGCTGAGTACAGACAATTTCGTACCTGCCTATCTTGGTCGCAGTGAAGTGAACGGAAACATCGAGTCCGGGCACAAAGTCCTGCTGCACTCGCAACTCGGGCACGAAGAATGAATGCCCAAGGTCCTTTGAGTGCATCAGGAGATGGATCTCGCGATTCACCGGCACCGCCATTTCGGCAGTAACGATGTCATCCTTGGCGTCGGTATCATGGTCGAGATCGAGGCCAAAGAAATTCTGATTCGCTTCGTTGATCATATCCGGATGAAGCGCAGCGAACTTCCCGTCGGGACCGGGGTAGCGAAAGTAGAAGGCGAACTGTCCCGCCTGGACTTGGATGGGCATGGCGTTGGCGCTGGGCGGGGTGAAGTAAACATTCGCCCAAGCCTTGGCGCCGAAGATGCCGAGGGCGAGCACCTCGCTGCCCACCAGCAGAAAAGCCGCCAATACCATGGTCTTGGCGCCGCCAGGGAAGGTCTTAACCTTTTCTCCGGGACGCGATGTGGAGAATCTCCAGATGAAATAGCCGAGAATAAACTGCGAGGCCAGGAACGAGATCCCTGCTTCGGCCATGGTCTCCGACATCTGCTCGTCAATCGGCGCACCGTGGGTGGAGATATCAGGAGCCATCCACCAGGTGTGACGGATGATCGGAATCGCGGAGATGATCGCAATCACGAAGATGCTTACTGCAAGTAACTTAGCCATGTCGCCCTCACCTCGTACCGGTTCGGTCTGCTCTTCTCGGACTCCGCCGCCCCGTGCAGGGCGGCGATGAGAAGTGACGTTACTTTGCCTTGAAAGTGAAATCCGCCTTCGCCGCGGCTCCGGCACTCACCGTTACTTTTTGCGTCTGCGTGCCATAGACCTCCTGCCACGCTGTGACTGTGTAGCTGCCGGGCGGCACATCGTTAATGGTGTAGTTGCCGCTGCTGTCCGTGGTCGCGTATGGCCCTTTCACCACCGCGAACCAGCCGTGCATCCAGGGGTGGATGTTACACTTCACTTCAATCATCTCCGGCGCCTTCCAGCTTTTCACAATCGGCGGCGCTCCTGGCGGCTGCGATTGATTCCACGGAATGTTCCCCGTCATTGGGTTGGGCAGGGGGTGAATGTTATGTGCGGTCTGGTCGCTCGTAATTACCTTGAAGGTCTCACCCACATCCATGGCCAATACATGAGGCGTGTAGTGACAATTCTTCTGGTCGAATACCGGCACCGCGGTAGCGGGTTTCGTCAGCTCACTGCCGCTCAGGCCCTCGGAAATATAGAGAACTACATTCTCCAGTCCGTCTCCCGAGCCCACGACGACGTTCTCCATTTTCGGAGTATCGTTCGCATTGGCCTTGACGCAATAGGGATCCTTTGACATGTCGATCCCTCTCATGTGCGGGGCGGTTCCGCTGAGTTTAACCGTTCCACTGATCTTGCCTTCGCCAGCTGCGTTGACCTTCTGATTCAAAAGCAGCGCGCCGCTGGCAACCAAGACGGTCGCGGTCACCACGGCCGCGAGATTATATCGTTTTTTCATACTTGCTCCCTTATGAAGTTTGCGACTGAAACCTCATCCGCTGTGGTCGTCCCGGCTACTGCGCTGGTGGAGGCGCATTGGGATTGACCGGTTTCAAACCAAGTTGTTTCGCGATGGCTTTTTCCTTGCTGGGTTGCGCCATAAGCGTTCGCAGATAGAAAACCAGATCCCACGCCTCATCCGGCTTGATGTTGTCGGCAAACGAGGGCATCGGAGTACCATCCAATCCGGTCATGAAAATCCGGTAGATGTCCTGATCGGTGTCGCCGCACTTGGGACGCGCGCCTTCTGTAAAGTTGAAGGCCGCGATGGGATGACCAAGATCGTCTTGCAGAGTCGAGGCCGAGGGACCGTTGGCCTGCCCCGTCACACCGTGGCATTTCCAGCACTGCACGCGGGCAAACACGTCGCGTCCGGCTTTGATGCGCTCCGCGGTAACTTCCGGCTCCGGCGGAATCGCGATCGGAGTCCCCGGCTTTTCGCTGACGAAGCGTGGCGAAAAGTGTTTCACCCACGCCACCAGATCGGCTCGTTCTTGCTTCGTGAACGTGCTCCACTGCGGCATGGCAGACCGATCAAGACCGCGAGCGATGGTGTCGAACAAATCTTCGTCGGTCGGCAATGTTCCCGTCGGAGTGGAGCGGCATTTGAATATGCCCAACTGGAAATCGCGGGGCTTGGGCCACATCGGCGGGTCCAGCCATTGCGCGACTTCCCCATTCCCGTCCCCTAGGTCGCCATGGCAACCTACACAATAGCGCCGATAATCATCCTTGCCATCTTTGGCATGGCCGGTGATGTGGCCAATATGGCTCTCCATGCCCAACCGAGTGTTGATGTCGGCCATCGTGAGTTGCGCCGATGACGCGACCGGGAAGGCGAAAACCGCGACGGCCCCCAGGCAAAGCGACCACAATTGCAGTCTCATTCGCATGTCATCCCTCTTGATTGAGTTCAACCCTAAAAATCAAAATCAAATCCGGTTAAGAACTCGCTGGTGTTTATGTTCGCTGTCCCCAAACCAAGCACCGGGCCCGTGCCGTCCTGGTGCAACCAGTTGTATTCGTTGTGCCAGGCAAATCCTGCGCGGGATGTCATGAAGGGGTTGTAGCGCACTCCAATGGTGAAGTCTGTGGTGTTGCCGTAATTAGACGGGGTAGGCGTTGCCGAGCCAGAACCATTGGCCTGCCGCGACATCCGGATCGTCTCGAAACGGCTGATAAAAATCAGCTGCGGGCTGTACACGTAGTGGGGCTCGACTAAGACCCCGTTCCAGGTTGGAGCCTGTGCGCCAACCGGCAGCACTCCCCCAGGGATATTGTTGTTCGGGGCCGTGCCCCCGATCAGGTCTCCGTATCCTTGCCCGAACCAGGCGTTATCCCAACCATGCTGGGTCACGACCTGCAGGTCGACATGCTCGCCGAAATAAAACAAACCTACAAAGCCTTCGCGATGGAACGACTTGTTGCTCGCGCCCGTGCCCGCCAGCGGCGTCCCACCCGAGGTCTGATAGAACGTCGGCGCCTGGCCGACCATGGCATAGCCGCCGATACGATCGACCCCCAGCTTGCCCGTATCAAACGCCTGGCTGAAAGTAAAGAATCCCGTGTACGCGTTGCCGTACTGCAGTCCGACGTTTCCGTCCGCGGAGCTCAGCAGCGCCGCCGAGTACCGCGTCCGATCGTTGTCGGAGTGTCCCATCAACTCGGCTCCGAGCTGGTTGTCTCCCATCTGCCCGAAGATGTTGCCGTCGCCCTGCGGGCGGAAGTGGTAGAGCTGATAGATTCCGCCGTTGCCGGTCAGCGTCAGAATGCGCTTTTCCGAAAGCAGATTGTCCAGCTCGAACTTGCCCATCTTAAGGTTCAACCAGGGACTTCCGAACAGGTTGTCGAACCGCGCCATCACCGTCTCGAAGTGAAAAGACGCGTTATTGTCCGAGGACGGCAGCACATAAAACGAAATGTTCTTCTCTAGCGTGCCGCCGGTGTGGAAATCCAGCCCGCTCAGATCAAAGCCAGAGGTCGTGACCCGCCGGATCGCGCTACCGGTCGGCGTGGTTGAACCCCCAGGATAGGTGTCGACCAGGACTTTGCCCGTGCTCACCCGATGCCAGATGGGCGTGATGCGGAACGTGACCGGCCAATAACTCGGGTTTTGCCAGATGGGGGCATCCCGGTCATTCATGATCTGATAGCCGTTGTCTTTGAACTTCTGGCCAAAGTAATTGAGCATGGGCCAGGACTCATGACAGGCTGAACAGCGAAGCCCATACTTGCGGGCAAAAGCCGGCAGAGCATTCGCTCTCGGGCTCGCGCCCAGCATTAGGAAGAGAACCATCAGGCCCGCGACCAGGAATTGTTGCCACCCACGCGAGGCACGGATCAGCTGCAACTGCGTAGTTCGAGGCATGCCGAATCCCTCAGGCAATCGGTTTTTTTGAAACGCATCCCACAAAATGCGAAAGGAAAACCACGTACTTCCTGACCCGAAGCGCGCGAGAACCCCTTCTGCGCTCGCTTTCGAGGGAAAAATCTATTTTCCTCGATAGGTCATACCACCTTACCGGGGCCGAATCCTACTACGGGCCAAACTCAACTTGCAAGCCCCTACGAAAAATATTTTTTACAATTTTTTTACAATGTAATTTTTTTCAACAATCCCACAGTCGTTTTCCCGTTCCTCAAAGCTTCCCTCAAGGAAAACTAAGAGCGGGTTGACAACGCGAGTGGAAGCTGAGAATCTGTGCCTTCATGCCGACTCTGCTCGCAATAATCGGCAATATGCTTCTGGGGTCCAAGCTGAGAATTGCCGTGGCCTTGATCCTGCTGTTGTCCGCGCCCGTAATCTCCGCGCGGGAAAAGAATGGCGTGCAGTATGGCCAAGGCCTCATCGTAAACCTGCCCTTCCCGGAAGCAGAAGTCTCCCAAGTCGTGCAGGACGTAGTCCAGAACGGCATCATCCGCGGCACCAAGGAATACAACAAGGACCAGTACGTCAGCGGCGCCACTCCAGCCACCTCCACGCGCGCCTTTCCGAAATGGACCGAAGGCGGCAAAGTTTTTTATAAAATCCGCCTCAAAGCTCTCGATCCCAGAAACTTCAAGGATAGCGGCGACGTCGGAACCCTCACCGTTCGCTACGTGGTGCAGCCCCAGGGCGACAAAAATACCGTCCTGCGCATTAACGCGGTATTTGTTGAAGATTTCCGGCACTCGGCGCACGCTTCGAATGGGTCGGTCGAGAGTGCGGAATACAAGGATATTCATGACCAACTCGATGCCCGCGACCTCATGAGGGTTCAGACCGCCGAGGCCGAGAGAGAAAAGCAAGCCCGCGCCCAGAACACTGCACGGCTGGCTGCCGGCGAAGAGTCGTCGGTTTCCACCCAGTCGTCAGCGCCGGCCGCGAATGGGGACGCCGTCGCGCCCACTGTCAGCCAGCCGGTTATTCCTCAAACCCCCGAGGAGCGGGTCCGCGACCTGAAGCGGCAAGTGCAGCGTCTGGTGAAGGCGCCGGGCGCTCCCCTCAAATCTGCTCCTTTCCACACCGCCACGACCTTACACACGCTAGCTGCCGGCACCGAAGTTCTGATCGTGATCACGACTCCTTACTGGCTCGGCGTAGAAACCCACGATGGCGAGCACGGATGGATTTTGCGCGACGATTTGGAGTTGCTCCCATGACATCTCGTGCGACAACCATGGCCATTTTGGGATTGCTCGCCGGAGCCGTCCTCTGTGCACAGGCTCAGACAAGCGCGAACGAACGCTCGTTCCCGCAATCCAAATCCGCGGTCGAGAAAGCCCTGGCCGGCATGCGCGGCAATCTCGCAGGCCACCTGCCGGTGCTGGATGGATTCGCCAGTCCCGTAGAACATCCTCTCGAACGCTACTCTCGCGGTTTCTATCAGGCCACCGCGCAGGTCGAGTCGAGCCCTTCCGGCTCCGTAGTGCGCATCAATGTCAAAGTCACCGCATGGTATTCCGACCCATCGGGCACCCAATCCGGATACAAATTATTGCTTTCGAATGGGCGCCTTGAGTCCGACCTGCTGGATCAACTCGCGGAACAAGTAGCCAAAAGCGCTCCTCCGGCTGAAAGCAGCGCCCCAAAAATTGCCGCTGCCGCACATCCCTCCGAGCCTCGCGCGCCCGAACCTCCAGCCCCGCAACCTCGCGCCCTCCAACCTCGGGCCCCCGCAACTCGAGCAGACGCGAAGCCGCTAATTTCGGCGCCCGCCCCGGCGTTCCCCGAGAATCCGCGCACGTTTTCGTCTTCCGTAACCGAAGGCTTGGCTGCGCACGCCGGAACTCCGGCTACCACCGATTCCAACAGCGCGCTGGAGGCCGAAGCCGCAAGTTTGGAAGAGGCTCTTAAGAATCAGGCTCATCCCAAAAACCTGGTCGCGGTCAAGAAATCCGGCACGCCGGTTGTCGCGAAACCCAGCCTCACCGCCAAGCCTGAGTTCATGGCTTCGGAGCATGATGAGTTTGAGATGCTCAATTTCAACGCCGACTGGGTCCACGTGCGCATCTCCGGGCTGTCTCGCGGATGGATTTGGCGTAATAGCGTCGAGATGCCCGAGGGCATCCCCGATACCGCGGCGGCACCCACACCCGCATTGGCGCCAGCCGCAGACTTGTTCCGCGTGGTCCGCGAAGAAACCGCTCCCTTCCCCGGCGATTGGGAACCGCTGCGCGGCAAAAGCGTCAAGATATTCTCCGTGCAGAAGACCGACGACACCAAAGCAGCGGGAGCAAAAGATCGGCTGGAATTCGTAAAGTTTCTGCTGGAAAAAAACTATTCCGACCTCGCCCAGAAATCTCAGGATCTGGCCGGCCTGGTCGTCATCTTCGATTCCGCCGACGGAGGCATGATCGCCACCACCTTACCCATTCTTCAGCAGTGGAAGGCCGGCACCCTGTCCGATTCCGCCCTCTGGCACAAGTGTTTCTTCGATCCCCCGGAAACGTTCGATTCCGCAGGCCCCGCCGGCAGCAGTTAGCCGGCTCAGTTCTGGCTCGTATCGCTGGCATCCCGCCGCTGCGCGGTAGTCCAAAAAGGTGTCACTTACAAGACTCGAGGCCGGATGGATTCGCTGTCTCCTTCCCTGTAGGGCTCTTTCATCCCCTACAACATCCCGGCTTATCCCGGCGCACTCCGGATTGCCCATCAACCGCCAGAGGCATGGTGGGGTCGCACCAACCTAATAACAGGCCGGACCCTAAGATTTGCCTGCTCTCGCGACTCCTAACATCGGTATAGATTTTCATCTTAGCCAAATCGGCATCCCGTCGGTTGGAGCGATATAGAAATTCAGCGGAGCTTGCCAATTGCAATGCAGAGTCCTCTATGTACCTTTTCACGATGGGAAACAGCGCCCGAATGCAAGCAGCAACTTGGGAGATCCTGAAATGCGAATCTTCCGCCGAAGCAGTGCCCATATGAGATTGGATTCCTTGCGCAGAAAGCGCAGCCAGGTATCGCTATCGGCAGTAAGTCGCAGATCGGCTTGTCCATTGTGGCCCTCGGAAACCTGCAACTTTTCATCTCGGATCGTGACTGTTGCTTTCACTTCATCGTCACCAGTGAACGTGAAGTGATAGACAGCGTTAAGGCCTTTTGACTGACCCTTCTGAAAAACGAAGTGCAAGCCTCGCAGGAAGGCGCGAATCGTTCCTTGCCCGGCGAGACCGTTCGACACGCGCTTGACTTTCTTGTGCGGATAGCGCCGCGCTACGAACTCTTCGGCATCAGAATCGGGAACAACGTAGACCGTCTCTGCTTTGTTCTGCAGGGGGCGAACGACATCGTCCAGGAACTGCTTGCGGTTCGTTAGGAACGGCGCGATTACGTCCTCCCCCGCAGGGCATACCGCCATGCAATAAGCGGCCTTGTAGTTGGCGCCAAACGACAAGCTCTGCCACATGGAGACCGTCTCAGCGCCTGAGACATTTTTGCGGTAATCGTGTGCGCTCTTGCTATCCGCAATCTTCTCCACCCAGTCGTTGAATCCGCCCATGAACTCGCGGTAGTTGTGCGTGTAACAGGCAGAGAAATTGAACTGACCGTCTGGGCTGATCGCGCCGGTCGGACAGGCAGCAACACAGAGCTTGCATTCCAGGCAAGGGTTGTAGACGATCGGCGGTGAATATTCTGAGACTTCTGCATCCACCAGGACCGTTCCCAGCAGAATGAAATTCCCGAACTTGGGATGAATCACATTGCGATGAATCCCCATCTGACCGAGGCCGGCTGCCACCGCGACAGGCTTGTGGGAGATCACCCACATTTTTGATCCCCAACGATCGGCCTCCATCGGAAACCCGACGGCTCCGCCATTGATCGCGCTAATCCCAACCGCTTCCAGTGCCGTGACAATTCGGCGGGCCACTTCGTTGGTTTCGTCTGTCGTGTGATGAAATTCGAGATTGGAGATTGAACGAGCTGGCGTCCGGATGTTCTCCCGGTTCATACGGCATACAACACTAATCAGTGTTCTGGTTCTGGGGAACACGTTGTCAATCTCAGCTTTCTGATCGGCAATTTCTGACCGGTCGCGTTCAACAAAGCCAACGTCATCTGCGCCGGCATCCAGGCACAATTGCCGGAGCCAGGCTGCATCAAGGACCTGATTGGCTGGGGCCTCACCCCGGTTCGCCCTTTCCTGGTAAAACTGTTTCACGCTTGGATGTTCAGACAATTGCGCCACGAATGCTCTCCTTTGTCCCAACTGGGCAGGGCGTGAAGAATTGTCACCCTGCAACCTATGCCTCAACCGGAACCAGCTTTTTAGAGGCCTTCCAAAGTTGCCTGTTAATGAAATTGGGGGCGAGACGACGCATGAATGCGAGCTGTTTGGACTGCCCTGGCCGAATCTCGATGGTACCCGCCTTAAGGGCCGCAAACGACTGCTTCACCAACTCGTCCGTGGTGATCACAGAGACGCCGCTTTGGGCAAGCTCGGTCGTCATGTCGGTCTTCACGCCGGGCGGCATCAGTTCGATAACTTCCACGCCCGTTTCTTCCAACTGGAACCTTAATGATTGGGTGTAAGAGTGAATCGCGGCCTTGGTGGCGCTATAGATCGGCGCAGACGGCAACGGCACGAACGCGAGCGCCGAGGATGTATTGATCACGGTGCCCTTGTTGGCCGTGAGAATGTCCATAAACGCGGAAGTCGTGGTAATTACGCCGCCCACGTTAACGTTCATCTCCGCCATTAGTCCCGCGAGATCCGACGCCGGCGCTCTCAGGTTTTTGTAGAGCATGATGCCCGCATTGTTCATCAGCACGTCGAGTTTCGGGAAATCCAATTTCACGCGCGCCGCTAGCGCGGCGATCTGCGCCGGGTCCGCGACATCGCTCTGAATCGTATGGAGCTTTGGGTGCTTCGCCTTCACCTGATCAAGCACAGCTTGACGCCGGCCAGTGACGATAACTTCATTGCCCAGTTCGAGGAACTCGGCGGCGAAGGCCAGGCCGATACCGGCTGAGCCTCCGGTGATAAGGATGGTGCTACCGGTGAGTTTCATAAGAGTCCTTTCCGCAACTCTCAGATGAGATTATGAACATAATCCAAATGATTCAAAAAAAGAAAAGAAAAGAAAAAAAGAAAATAGGACTAAGTTGACGTGCCGCGAATACTTCCGAAAATACGGACGCGGCCCAGAAGGCGTGGCTGCTTGCCAATTCGGCCGACGCCGATGTAACCATGTCGGTGTGCACGGGCGCCTCGGTGCTTGCGGCGTATGGACTACTCGACGGCCAAACTGCTACCACGCATCACTACTTTCAGCAGAGCATGCAGAAGCAATATCCTGCCGTGCGCTTCGTCAGCGGAACCCGCTTCGTGGATCATGGCAAAATCGCAACTGCGGGCGGCTTGACCTCGGGCATTGATCTGGCACTACACGTCGTTGCGAGATACTACGGCACTGAAGTAGCCCAGGTCACCGCCGACATATTGGAGTATCACAGCGAACTATGGAAAAACCCGGAGTACGAGCAGGTGAAGCCGGTTGTCGCGTCGAAGTGACGAGGGATGTTGCGGGAGCCTATCGGGCCAGATTCAGGTTTCCATCCGGATCGTCGGCAGAAGTTGGGACGAAATCTATGCTAACTTCCGGAAACTGATCGCTCGGTTCGAGGTTCAGATCAGTTCTCAGTCCGGTGACGGGACTAGCCATTCAAGCGGGTAGATTGACCATATTCGCGATCTTCGGCCAGCGATGGCTGGCGCGCAATCGCCTGCAGATCACGAAACCGAGGTAAAACCTCATCGAGGAATCGCGTTGTTCAATAGCCTTTTCTACCCAATCGGCGGCGTGGTCGATTTCGCCACAGATCAGATGAAAAAGCGCGTGGGCGCGGGCATGGCCAAGCACCTCTCCGGAACCAAGCTCCTTTGCAATGGATGTTGATTCCTCTTCTTTTCCGTCGCGTCGCAGGAGTGCAGCGAGCAGGCCAACAGTATCGGGGAACCACCGGCCCACCGCGTACGCCCGGCGAGCGATATTCAATGCCTCCGCGGTGTTGCCCTTATCGGCGTGGATCATCACCATGGAAGCAAGAGCCACGACCTGATTCGGGTCGAGTTCCACTACTTTCTGCAACTGCGCAAGGGCTTCGTCCTCACGGCCGGCGGGTTGGAGATAAGCATGCAGATTCATGTGGGCCCACACATCAAGCGGGTCTTCTTCAATTGCACGCTCGGCCAACTTGATTGCCTGATCCGCGTTTCCGCGCAAGTACAGAAATCCACCGTACATGGGTTTGACGAGCTCAAAACTTGCTTGTTTGGCTAGGGGAACTTCAAAATGCTTCTCGGCGCTGGCCCAATCCGAATCAAAGAGGGCGGCAAGATAACCCAACAGCGCATGCCCGTCTGCCAGGGAAGGATCGATCTGCAGTGCCCGCTGAACTTCGGCCCGTGCTGCGGCCACAGCCTCATGAACAGAATCCTGGCCGAAGTGTGCAACGGTCATCCAGTAAAATGCGAGTCCAATGTGGGCCATGCCAAAAGCCGGATCGAGCTCAATCGCCTGTTCGTAGTATCGGCGGGCCAATTCGAGCGATTCCGGGGAGACTTTGCCCTGTTGCTGCCTGCCCTTTAGATAGGCATCATAGGCCGCAAGCTTGGGCATGTAGCGTTGGGGAGCAGCTTCGGGCGAGAGCTTGATGCGCAACGCTTTGGCAATCGCAGCCGAGATCTCATCCTGAACGGCAAAGATGTCGCTTAGTTCGCGATCGTAGCGCTCCGACCAGAGATGCGATCCATCGGCTGCGTTGATGAGCTGTGCCGTAACGCGAATGCGGTTTCCGGAGCGCCGGACGCTGCCTTCCAGAATTGTGCTGACGCCGAGTGTTTCGGCGATGCCGCGAATGTCCTGCTCTTTGCCGCGAAAAGCGAACGCTGAAGTGCGGGCGATCACTTTCAGCGTGGGAATCTGCGCCATCAGATTAATGATTTCTTCGGCGAGTCCGTCGCTGAAGTAATCCTGTTCCTTCTCGTCGCTCATATTCGCGAAGGGAAGAATAGCGATGGACGGGGGCGTGGAGATGGGGCCGCTGGAAATCTGTTTTTGATTTTGCGGAATCTCCAGCCCAGCCTTGCGCAGGTCGCCGAGCATCTGTTCCACTATCTCCGGCTGCCACCAGATGCTGAGATCTTCCCGCGCCCGCGCCACAAAGTCAGGACGGGCGGCCAGCAAGTTACGCAGCGAACTGCGTGCCTGATCCATCTTTCCGAGCTGGCTGTTCACGACCGTGAGCGCTACTTGCGCCGTCCACAGGCCGGGCATGTTGATCTTGAGCGCATGCTGTAGCGCCCGCTCGCCGTCGTGTTGGCGGTAGGCATTGATGACCAGCGGCAGCCAATACCATCCAGGATGACTGGGATTGAGTTGCGTCGCTCGTTCAGCCAGCTCGCAACCGCGTTCCCAATCGCCGGAATAGGCGAAGTGCAGCCCAAGAAAGGCCGTGGTGTACCCCTGCATGCGGTTGAGCGCCAAGGCACGCTCCGCCGCGGACCGAAACTCGCCCAGTTCCCCGCGAAAGAAATGGGCTGACGCCAACGCGGCGTGCGCTAACTGACTGGAAGGCGCCAAATTCACGGCCCGTCGCGCCGCCGTCAACGAGCGGCCCATCGAATCAGGCCGTGCGTGGTATCCATGCGTGTATTCAGCGCGATAGAGCCACGAGAGCATCGCCCAGCAATCAGCGTGATCTGGGGCTTTCTTCACGGCGCTCTCCAACGCTGTGATTCCCGCCAGATGCTCGTCCTCGCTGACATGCTGATGAAATCCGAAGCTGCGCAGCAGTGCCTCGTAGGGTGTGAGCGATTCCGGATCACGATGGCGCAGCCCTTCGGTCATGCTGTGGGCCAGAACGCCCTGCGCGTCTCCAGTCGTGGCCACGATGCGCGGCACCACATCGTCGATCACATCCAGCGTCTCTTCCGGCGTGAACCGACGGTCGTAAGTTTCCGCCCAAAGACTGGAGCCGGGGTTGGCGTCGATAAGTTGCACCGCGATGCGAACTTTGGCTCCCGCCTGCCGGATGCTGCCTTCCATCACATAGCGTGCGCCCAGCTCCTTGCCGATCGCTCGCACATCGCCCGCTTCGCTGGAGTATCTCGCGGCCGATCCACGCGCGATCACGCGCAGATAAGAAAAACGTGACAGGCCGGTGATCACTTCTTCGGTCAGACCTTCCGCCAACACTCTAAAATCGCGATTGTCACCCGTGTACTTGAATGGCAGCACGGCAACCCAGAAACCTTCCACAGCGGGGCTTGCGCCGGAGGGGGTGCGATCGAGTCGCAGATTGCCGGAAACGCTAGACTCGACCTGCGCTACGCCGGAATCCGCGTCATATCTCAAGCCGGCTTTTTGCAAGCCGACCATGAGTCTTTCTACTTCATCTTTCTCCGGATCCCACTTTTCGATCACTTTGCGGATCTTCCCCAGATCGAGAAACTCCGGGGCGCATCGGCGCAGCGAGACGATGGCCGCCGCCGCTTCCTGTTGGCGGCCCAACATTCCGCTGGCCGCCGCAATCGCCACGTACATCCAGTTGTAGTCGGGACTGTTGATCTTCTTGGCGGCCTGCAAAGCCGGCTCGTACTCGCCTCTGCGATAGTGATAGTGAAACGAGGTGTTGTGATACCAGCCGGGGTGATGCCGACTTAGGTCCATCGCCCTCTGCAGCATGGCCACACCGCGTTCCCAATCTCCGGCGAATGCAAGCATCGTTCCGACGAACGCCTGGGTCGTGCCGTCTCGCGGATTCAGCGATATGGCTCGCTCTCCTGTCTCGCGAAACGCGCTGAAATCATGTGCGAAGAAATGAACGGCCGCGAGCACTCTCCAGGCCATCTGGCAGGTGGGATCGATCTTAATCGCGCGCCAGGTAGCCTCACGCGACCGCTCCAGCGAATCGGGTAACTCGTTGAATTCGTCGCAATACTCGAGCAAATACAGATTGGCAAGGGAGGCCCATCCGTTGGCGCGGTTGGGCTCGCGCTCCAGAACTTTCTCCAAGCCTGTGCGGAGCAAGGCATGCTCCTCAATGTGGATTTGCTGCATGAACGCATACTGGCGCAGCACAAGCTCGGACGCGGTGAGTTCCTCGACCTTGCGATCCCGCGTGGGCGCGGCCATCGAGCGGACCAGAACGCCGTAACCATCGGCGACCGAAGTGACGATATGATCGGTCAGGTCATCCTGAATCTGGAATGTGCCTTCGCCGCTTACCTCGCGGTCGTACGCCTCCGTCCAAAGCTGCGTGCCGCTTGCAGCATCCATCAACTGCACGCTGACTCGTACCGCGGAACCTCTGCGGCGTATGCTCCCTTCCATTACGTAGCGCGCTCCGAGCTCGCGGCCTACCGAGCGAATATCGACAGCGCGCCCTTTGTAAGTCATCGCCGAATTCCGCGCGATGACCTGCAGATAGGGAAATCGTGAAAGCCCGGTTGTGATGTCTTCGGTAAGACCGTCCGCCAGAGATTCCAAAGCCGTATCGCCGCTCGGTTCCCTGAACGGCAGTACCGCGACCCAAAAGCCTTCCTCGGCGCGAACCGCGCTTGAGTCGGACGCTCTCCCTGCAGCCGAGGCGTCGGCGTTGTCCACGATGTGCAATCCCGCCTTGCGTAGACCTTCGACATAGTGTTCGGCCAGTTCATCGTCAAACCATTTTCCGAATTCCTGGCGAGCGGTTCTGGCGAAATCCGGACGGATGACGAGCAGTTCCTTCAGAGCTTTCTGCGCGGGCTCGCCTAACTGTCCCAATGCCGCGGCCGATGTGGCAGGTCCCCAGAAATAGCCTGGCATGTTGATTCTGAGAGCGGCGGCGGCGGAAGTGCGGTAGTCACGCTTGCGATAGGTGTTGAAGACTGAAGTGAGCCAGTACCAGCCGGGGTGATGCGGATTGAGCTCAATCGCGGCGTCCACCACGGCGCAGCCGCGGTCCCAGTCGCCCGCCAGTGCGATCAACATGCCAATGAAAGCGTGGAGGGCGCCGTCAGCGCGATTCAGCGCGACGGTTCGCTCCGCAACGGGACGGAATGCCTGCCATTCCCGCCGGAAGAACAAGCTCTGGGCGAGTGCCTGGTAGGCCAGTGAACTCGATGGTGCCAGTTCGACGGCCCGCTGTGCGGCTTCCTGTGCTCGACCCAACGGATCGGGTTCACCGCTGAAGCCGAACATATACTCGTCGGCGTAGAGCGTCGCGAGCATGGCCCAACAATCGCCGTCGCTGGGAGCGTGCTGCACGGCCCGCTCGAGCAGCGCCCGCACGCTGGCGTGCTCTCCAGGGGACATCCTTTCGTGAAAGCTGAAGACCCGCAGCACGGCCTCGTAGGGACTCAACTGGTCTTCTGGCTTGTTCCGGATCAGGCTGCTGATGCTGTGCGGCAACACGCCGTGCTGATCCGCGACGGTGGAGACGATGCGAAGCACAAGCTCGTCCTGTACTTCGAAGAGGGCCTCGGCACTGAAGACGCGCTCGTAGGTCTCGGCCCACATTTGAGCGCCGCTGGCGGCATCGACAAGCTGCACTGCAACGCGAAGCTTGTTTCCCGCTTGACGCAGGTTGCCTTCCATCACGTAGCGAGCTCCAACTTCCTTGCCGATGGAGCGAATGTCTCCCGACTCGCTGAAGTATTTCGCGGTCGAGCCGCGGGCGATCACGCGCAGGTAGGAAAAGCGGGACAGGCCGGTGACGATCTCATCGGACAAGCCATCCGCCAGGGCTTTGAGTTCGGTGCTCGTGCCCGCGTACTTCAAGGGCAGCACAGCAACCCAGAAACCTTCGTCGGCGCGTATGGCGCCGGAATCGGGGACAGCTATGCTGCGCAACGTAGAAGAGGTTGGCAGAATTGAACTCTTCTGGCCCGCAGTCGCCCCGGCTCCCGGAATCTCCAGCCCCGCCTTGCGCAAGCCTTCGAGGAAATGTTCGCCGTATTCCGCATTCCACACTTTTGCGACCTGCTTGCGCATCAATGCCGGCAGTTCGGGGCGGAACTTCACCAGCTCTGCGGCTGCCATTGCGCCGCCTTCCACATCGCCAAGCTGACCGTAAGCAGCGGCGACAAACATCGGCGCCAGCGGATTGCCACGTAGCTTGGCTTTCAACGCGAATGCCAGTGCGCCTCGGTAATCACCTTGAGAGAATGCGTGGTAGAAATCGGCAAACCAGTACCATCCCGGATGGTTGGGATTGAGCTGTTTCGCTCGTCCAACCAG
>Ga0070735_10001053_pt1 | contig 27370 bp, 20 predicted proteins | sample Coa_R1_FD_66443 | JGI IMG/M metagenome (GOLD analysis project Ga0070735, IMG submission 66443) | Surface soil microbial communities from Centralia Pennsylvania, which are recovering from an underground coalmine fire - Coalmine... | ecosystem: Environmental > Terrestrial > Soil > Unclassified ...
CGGCTGCAGCAAGCTCGGCATCGGTTCTCCGCCCGCGCGCTATGACGTCGCACTCGATCTCTCGCGCCTGAATCGCGTGCTGGCTTACGATCCGAACGATCTGACGCTGGGAGTCGAGCCTGGAGTGCGCATGGGGGATCTTCTTCGCACGCTCGACGATAAAAAACAATTTCTGCCGCTGGAGGTTCCCTTCGCGGATCGCGCCACGATTGGCGGCATCGTCGCCGCCAATTCCAGTTCGCCGCTGCGCCATGCCTATGGAGCGATTCGCGACTTCTGCCTGGGCATGGAATTCGTCACCTCTGATGGAGCGCCAGCGAAAAGCGGCGGCCGCGTGGTTAAAAACGTAACCGGCTATGACCTGCACAAATTGCTGATCGGTTCACTGGGCACTCTTGCAGTCATCACGCGTGTGAATTTCCGCACGTTTCCCATGCCCCAGGCGCAGGGCTCGTTCGCCGGATCGTTTCCCTCGGCGGAAAGCGCCTTCGATTTCTGCCGCGCTGTTTCCCATTCCGTTCTCACGCCGCAGATGGTGGAGGTGGCCAATCCCGGAACCGCCGCGCTGATCTTCTCCGGAGAATTTGCCGCGCGCCTCGAGCCGCGAACCTGGACCGTCATCGTTTCGGCTGCCGGCCAGCGCGCGGTGGTCGATCGCCACGAGCGCGAACTGGGCAAGATGGCGGGCGCCGCCGACGCCGAGGATTTCTTGCCGCTGTCCGATGACGAATCGCAATCGGTTCTGGCAAAAATTCGCGAGTTTCCCGGTCTGATGCTGGAGCGGGATTCCTCCGCACTGATTTTTCGCATCAACGCGCTCCCCAGCCAGATGGCGCCGCTGGCCGGAAAATTGCGAGCGGTGGCCCTTCATCACGAACTCGATTTCGTGACTCTCGTACGGGCCGCCGGAATCGTCCAAGCCGCGTTTCTGCCCCCGAGAGAAAACTGGGCAACGCCGGAAAAATTGGCTGCCGCGGTGGCGGACGTATTCCGCGTCTGTGCCCAGCCGGAATTGCGGTTGTCGGCGGTTCTCGAGTGGTGCCCTGCGGAAATAAAAACGTCGCCGGACGTGGTGTGGGGCCCGCCGCGCCCCGATTTTGAATTGATGCGGCGCGTGAAGCGTTCTTTCGATCCACAAAATGTCCTGGCCCCGGGACGCTTCGCGGGCGGGATCTGAGGCCATGAGCGAACCGATCATCAGCGTCGAAGAAACTTCGATCCCAAAAATGAAAAGCGGATTTTCCGGGGCGGACATTCCCTCGTACGAAGACTATGCGCACTGCGTTCACTGCGGCCTGTGCCTGAATCACTGTCCCACCTACAAATTGTGGGGCCTCGAAGCGGATTCTCCGCGCGGAAGAATTCGGCAGATCGTGCTGGTGGATCAGGGCCGCCTGCCCCTGGGCGACAGTTTCGTCAAGCATATCGACCAGTGCCTGGATTGCCGCGCGTGTGAAACGGCCTGCCCGTCGGGCGTCGAATACGGCAAGCTGGTGGAGGCGGCGCGCGCGCAGATCGAACAGAATTACGAGCGGCCGTTTTTTTCGCGGCTCTCGCGCGATTTTGTCTTTCGCCGGCTGCTTCCATACCCGCGGCGCATCGCGGTACTCGCGCGCCTGCTGTACTTTTACCAGCGTTCCGGGCTGCAATCGCTCGCGCGCGCGACGGGAATCCTTCGCGTGTTCGGCCTCGCGGAAAAAGAAAAGCTTCTGCCTCCGATCGACCACCGGTTTTTCTTCTCAAAGCTGGGACGCACCTATCCCGCGATGGGCCCGCGGCGCGCGCGCGTGGCGCTATTTGCCGGCTGCGTGGCTCAGGTCAGCTTCTCCGCGCTGCATGAGGCCACCATCCGCGTGCTGACGGCCAATGGCTGCGAAGTTGTCGTCCCCGCGGGGCAACTATGCTGCGGGGCGCTGGCGGCGCACGCCGGCGTTCGCGATGTGGCCCGCGCCCTGGCCCGCGAGAATCTGGACGTTTTTCTCGGCGGTGACTTCGATGCAGTGGTCACGAATGCCGCGGGCTGCGGTTCCACACTGAAGGAATACGAGCACCTCTTCGCCGCGGGAACGCCTGAATCCATCAAGGCACAGGCCTTTCGCAAGAAGATGCGGGACGTCACCGAATTTCTAGCTGACCTCGGCATCTCGGCACGGCTCGCAGGAATGCCCATGCGGGTCACGTATCAGGATTCCTGCCACTTGCTCCACGGGCAAAAAGTCCGCGAAGCCCCGCGCAAATTGCTCCGCGCCATTCCCGGGCTGGAGCTCGTCGAGATGGCCATGGCGGATTACTGCTGCGGCTCGGCCGGTTCCTACAACGTCACCGAAACGGAAACGTCGCTGGCGCTGCTCGCCGAAAAAATGAAGCACGCGCGAGCCACGAACGCTCCGGTCATCGTCACCGCAAATCCCGGCTGTTTGTTGCAAATGCGCGCCGGAGCGGAAATCCACGGAACAGGGCAGGAAGTGGTGCACGTGATGGAGCTGCTTGACCGAGCGCTCGTGAAGCACGAGTAGCAATTCATTCCTTCACACATTCAGTCTGTTTTTGACGGGGAATTCCGAAAGGATTGGCAGGATGAATTGCATTAGTTCTTGCGCTTTCGATTCGTAGGGCTTCGTGCAGCCGGAAGTGATCGAGTGATTTATTTCTCGCCGATCAGGTAACGACAACCGCGCGGTCCCATTTTCGCGGAATGGACCGCCCCGGCCGGCACGTCGCAGCGCTCCCCATGCGAATAAGTGCGGGTTTTGCCGCCCTGAGTGACGGTCATTTCGCCGTCGAGGATGATATGCGCCGTTTCGCCGGCGTGGGTATGGTCAGCGTAGAACGCGCCGGCACCGTCTTGCCAGACGTAAGTGTGGAGAAAGCCCTCGCTCCGCAACATGCTTTCGAGTGATTTTTGATCGTCCGCCACTCTTCCGCCCAGTCTGCCCAGCCGGTGCGCCGAAATCAGGATTAATCTTCACTTCTACTTCTCTTTCGGGCGAAACATCCCGGCGACAATTCGTGTGACCATTCGGCGCGGCACCAGGCGCACGGTCTCCGCCCCCAGCCAGTTCTGAAAACCGGAAATCACCGAACTCTTTCCCGAAGCCAGTGCTGCGAGTCCGACGCGAGCGACCTTTTCCGGCGTCTCCGGCGAGCGCCGCGTATGATTGCGCTGTCCGGCAACCTGAAAAAATTCGGTCTCGGTTGAACCGGGACAAAGCGCGCAAACTCGGACCCCGTACGGCCGAACTTCTTCCGCCAAGCCTTCCGCAAAGTAGAGATCAAACGCCTTCGTCGCGGCATACGTCGAGATGTAGGGCACAGCCTGAAACGCTGCCGTGGACGCCACGATCAGGACGTCGCCGCTCTTGCGCGCGATCATTCCGGGCAGGTAGAGATGAGTCATGTGCACCACGGCTGTCACATTTACCTGCGTCATCCCAATCAACCGGTCGAGAGCAACTTTATGAAATTCGCCATACGCGCCGAATCCCGCGTTGTTCACCAGCAAATCAATGGTGATATTTTTTTCTTCCGTAAACGCAAATATCTGCTCCGCTCCGTCGAGCTGCACCAGATCCGCAACGCAAACCAGTGTCCGAATGTTGTGTTTGGAGCTAAGCTCCGCCCCAAGCCCAACCAGCCGGTCGCGCCGCCGAGCCGTAAGCACCAAATTCGTACCGCCTGCAGCCAGCTCCCGAGCCAGCGCCACTCCGATCCCCGCGCTCGCTCCGGTGATAAGCGCCCATTTCCCCTGCCAGTGATTCATGCCGCCCTCCAGGAGAATTCTACAGGACACAGCTCCATTAACAGCAAGGGACCGCGCAGTTTTCTTCTAGCCGGAAGTTTGTGCTAGTCTGTTTGGGCTCGTTTCAACGGAGAGGTGTCCGAGCGGTTTAAGGAGCACGCTTGGAAAGCGTGTGTCGGGGAAACTCGACCGTGGGTTCGAATCCCACCCTCTCCGCCATTTTTCCTCTTAAGTGCTTGATGATAAACGGCATGATTCTTAATGATGGGGCGCTCCCATATAATTCCGTGTCACTATTTTGGGTCATTTGTAAAGGTTGTCACTAATGGATGAGGCAGCGGACGATCGGAACCCTAGTTCCCTCGCGATTTTGGAAGGTGGATTTCCGCCAACGTATTGGATCCATGCTGTAGAAGTTGTTGCGCGGCCTTCTGCAGAGTCATGCCGGCGGGAACCGGCTCGTAATTTGTGCAGCGTTCTTTCTGCTGCACGCTGATGGTCTTGAAGAACAGGGCCTTGCCCTTCATGTGTACGTCCAGCGATTCCATTTCCCAATCGCCTTTTCCCAAATCTGTCCATCTCACGGAAAACGTGCCGCCCTTTTCGAGATGCCCCAATAGCCCTGCACCGAACTTCACTTCGCTGGTAAGCGTTCCTTCGATGCCGGCCAAGTGTTTTTGACGATTGTCGATCCAAATGACGCCTTTCATGTGATGGAAAACTTGCTCCTCCCGGGTGGAGGCCCGAAAGTCCGGATTGGGAGTGAATTCTATTTTGGCGAATCCGCGTTCCATGCCAGCGTATCGATAAATAAACGCGCGAGGAAATGATTGTAGAAGCTGCCTCTCTTTCTTGCTGTCCTCATCCTGTTTCACCTGCTCTTTTCGAACCTGTTCGGGGTGGGCCGTGAGTTTCTGGATTCTGGAATTCTCCAGTTGGTCCTGGTTGGGAGGGAGAGGCTCATTGTTGATCGCCAAAAGCCGGCTAATGTCGCCCTCGTTGGTCTCAATCACTTCGCGCAATTCCTCTTTGCCGTCGTTTTGAGAGAGCTCGCGGTATCTCCAGTGAGTCTGAGCTTCTCTCGGCACGCGAAATCCGTTTTGAATTGCTTCGCGCACCAGTTGATTAGCATCGATATTAGTATTCATCTTCGTTCCCGAATCTTGCGCGCAATTCAGAGCGCGAACGTTCACCACAAAAAACAATAGTGTCCAAAGCACCCAAACGGCAACTTGGACGGCGCTCGCATGAACCATGCCATCGAGTCGGACAACAAATCTCGGAGTAAGAGCCGTGGGAGCGCTAATCCGGCCAGCCACGATCGCCGGGTGATGAGACTCTAAGCAGCCTGCCTGGAGAAGGTTACGCTGCAGTGAGATTCGCGACACGTTTGATCCCCGCCTCAAGTATTGCGCGAGGACGATCCAAGTCAATCCAGCGTCCACCTTACTTGCAGATCGCTGCTGCTCATCCGCTTCGGAAATTCACAGAACTATGACATGCGGAAATGAGCCACCGCATCCTGGTTCCAGCGGATGCCAGTTCCCGGCCGACTTGACGGCGTGACTTTGCCGTCGATCACCTGAACAGGTTCCGCCAGAATGGGCGCGGCCCAATCCACATATTCGAGCCAGTGCCGGGTGGGACTAGCGGCGAGGAGATGCGCGCTGACTTCGGGGAAAAGATGCGAAGAAAGTTGGATTCGATTCGCGGCCGCCAGCGCCGCAGCTTGCAGCCATCCGGTCACGCCGCCGATTCGGCAGAGGTCGGGCATCATCAGGTCCGCGGAGTTGGCGGCCAGAGCCGCTTCCATCGCGTGAACGCCGATAAAATTTTCTCCGATTTGGACCGGGGTCGCCAGCGCCTGGGCGATGGCTGCGCAACCGCGATAATCGTCATGGCGGATCGGCTCTTCGATCCAGGCGAGGCCTTCTCCATCCAGCGCGGCGCCGCGCATCCGGGCTTCGTCGACGGAGAGGGCCTGATTGTAGTCGGTCATAACCGCGATGTCGGCCGGCACCTGCTTCCGAACCGCGCGGACTGCTGCGAGGTCCGCTTCGAGAGTTGAATAGCCCAATCTCAGTTTCACACCGCGAAAGCCGCCTTCAAGCAACTGGACAGCTTCATCCGCGCAGGCCTCAGGAGACATCAGCCCGAGGCCATTGCTGTTATATGCGGAAATGGGCATCGGCGTTCCGCCCAGCAATTCGACCAGCGGCACCGCAGCGGCCTGCGCGAAGGCGTCCCAGCAGGCGACATCCAGTCCAGCGAGAGCCATCCAGATGACTCCTTGAGCGCCGATCAATCGAAAATGGCGCGAGAGCTTCGCGCCGATTTCCACGGGATCAACCGCGTGCCCCTGAACGAGAGGGAATAATTCTTCCAGCACTCGAGCGATGAGCTGCGCTCCCATCCCCATGTAGCAGAATAAATATGTGCGCCCGGTGATGCCTTGCTCGGTTTCGAGATCGATCAGGAGAAGCGGCGCGGAGCGAACGGTGGCGGCGCTCGTTCCCAGCGGCAGTTTCATCGGAACCGATACGGCGACGGTGCGCAGCGATCGAATCGTCAGTCGTGGAGTTTTCACGCGATGCCCAGCCTTCCTTGCGCATGGAGAGTCAGGATATCGCGCGCCGCCCGGTTCATCGGCGTGGGCACGTTGACGGCTGCTCCCAGTGCAACCACAGCGCCGCTCAGCCAGTTCAGTTCGAGTCGTTTGCCGCTATCCAGGTCCGCGTGCATCGAGGAATCCATCTCCGGCGGCAGTCCGTCGATAAACGCCAGCCGCTTTTCCGCAAAGTCCTCCGCCAGGCGAACACCGTGTGCGCGGCCGACAGCCACGACCTCGCGCATCGCTTCGAGCAGGAAGGCCCGTGTAATCGGATTTTGAGCGATGGGGCCGAGCGTGCTGCGCATGGAAGTCGTGGTGGCGGAAAGCCCGACCAGGAACACGAATTTCTCCCAGATCGCACGGCGAATGTCCTCGGAAATTTCGGCGTCAATGCCGCCGCGAAGGCAAGCCTCGTGCAGCGCGACAACACGCGGGGATTTCGCGCCGTCATATTCGCCAAACACCAGTCGCTGCATGGTGCCGGTATGGCTGATCACGCCTGGGCTTCCGATCTTTGAGCCGATGTAACCGACCCCGCCGACCACCCTCGGCTCCCCCAAGATTCGGCGGAGCAAATCATCCTTCTGCACGCCATTCTGAAATGAAATGACCGTGGTTTCGGGCCTAATAATCGTGGCGGCAGCGTGCAGGGCCGCTTCGGTGTCCCACAGCTTCACGCAAAGGAATACGTAGTCGGCTGGACCGAGAGCAACCGGGTCGTCCGAAACGCGCACGTTCTCCAAATGAATTGCTCCGAGTTTGCTCTCCACTCGCAAGCCGTGCGCACGGATTGCGGCCAGATGCGCTCCTCTGGCAACGAAGCCGACATCGCAACCGCCCTGCGCGAGGCGGGCGCCAAAATAGCCTCCCACGCCTCCCGAACCCACAATTGTGATTCTCATTCGTTCTCCCCGGAACCGTGGGATCGAGCTATCGTAGCGCGGATGAATCGCTCAGCCGAACGCCTCACTATTTCCTTCGCATTCGACGCAACCGTTCTGCGCGTAAAAGCGCCGTGGATGCGATCGAACGCATAGGGGCTCAAGGTGTCCACGATTTGCTGAATCGATTCTTTGTCGAGCGGAACAAAGTTCGGATAGCTGTACATGAAAGAGACCCACCGCCGGTCCATGCACACTTGCGGTTGGTCGCCCGAGAGCAACACTCCTTTTCCCCCTGCGCCTGCCGGCCAGTGCAGAACCTGAAAGCCATCGAAGTGCCCCGGCGTGTGAGCGAGCATTAAATCATCGAGCAAAGCCATGCGTTCGCCCGACCAGAAGCGAATATTGGGATGCGGGCGCATGACCCAGCGCCGGTCCGCGGAGTGCAGATGAATCGGAGCATTGTCGAAAGCCACGCTCCACTCAACCATTGTCGTGTAGAAGTGGGGATGGGAAATCGCTATCGCCGCGACGCCGCCAAGTTCCCGGATGGTCTCAATGGTTTGCTGGTCCAGAAGCGCAACGCAATCCCAAAGCACATTGCCTTTCGGCGTTTGAAGCAGGAAGGCGCGCTCGTCGATCGCAAAGGCAGGTTCCGTGTGGATGGAGTAGAGCCCCGGTTCCCCAAGCTCGATCCGGTTATGGTGCCCAGAACGCAGCTCGTCGAGCGTGGTCCATCGCTGCCCATCGAGGCCAATGAACTGGCGCGGATCGGCGCAGATCGGGCACTCGGGCGGTGGATCCACGGTTGGGGCGAATTGCGAGCCGCACGTCACGCAGATGAAGGCCTGGCCGATCGGAAGCCCATTTGTCATACGCTTCCTCCCTCTGGAATGCGCCTACGCTGGATGAGTGAGTAAGGCACACCATGTTATGAAAATCGTAGTCGTAGTTCCAGTTGTTAGGAGGTTGCGGCTTTCAGTCCACGAAGCTTCAGGGCCTAAAGGCCCGATTCATGCGTTGTTATTTGTCCGACCTGAAGGTCGGACCTCCTCCGTGCCTGGTGCGAACCGTGGTTCGATTGAATCAACAATTTTGAGTAAGGACAGCAGCCTCACTCGCCGTTCATTGACCGCAATCAGTGCCTATGCTACAAGTCGGCACTATGCCAAAACTCTGTCTCACCTTCACTCTGGCAAGCGTTCTAGCCGGTGTCCTGAGCCTGGCGCCGATGAAACTCCTGGCGCAGTCTTCAGACCCAGCCGCCCTGGCCGGAGTCGTCAGCTCACAGGAAGAGGGCCGGATGGAAGGTGTCGTCGTCAGCGCCCGGCGCGCCGGCGCAAACTTCACGGTCTCCGTGGTGAGCGACGCGCAAGGCAAATACACCTTTCCCAGAACTCATCTGGAAGCAGGGAAGTACGCGCTGACGATCCGGGCCGTGGGATACGATCTGAGTGGTTCCGGCACTGCAGAGATTGCTGAGGGAAAATCCGCCACCGCAGACCTCAAGCTTGTGAAGACCCGGGATCTCTCCGCGCAACTCAGTTCACTCGAGTGGGCCATGAGTATTCCGGGCACGCCCGAACAGAAAAACAAGCTCATCTATCAAACTGTGAGCTGCGCCTACTGCCATACTTTGCAACGCATCGTGCGATCGAACCACACGGCCCACGAGTTCGTGGCGTTGATCACTCGCATGCAAAAGTACTACACCGATGGATCGGCGGTCAGCACAGACGGCCGCGGCCGGGGGCAGTTGGGCCCTCCCGACCAGGTCGCGGCGGCTGATCAGAACCCCATCTGGGGCCGCGAGCCCTTCGGAATCCCGAAAGAAGAGCTTGCCGCGTACCTTGCCACGCTGAACCTCAGCGACGGCAAAACGACCTGGCCCTTTGTGTTGAAGACGCTGCCGCGCCCGAAGGGCCAGTCCACGCGCGTCATCATCACGCAATACGATATGCCGCGGCCTGACACCGTGCCGCACGATGTTGATCTCGATTCGATGGGCACGCCCTGGTACACGGACGAAAGCCGCATGTTCTTTGGGAAGATGAATCCGAAAACCGGAAGCTTCACGGAGTACCCGCTTCCTCCCGTCCCGCCCGGAGACTTGCCGGGCGCGCGGGATATTCAGGTAGACCGCGACGACAACATCTGGTTTCCGCGGCGGATCGCAGGCGCTGCCGTCGTCGTAACGAAATTCAATCCGAAGACGGAACAACTGAGCACGATCGAGGGAGCAGGCACGCAATTCATGGCGTTGGGCCCCGAAGGCAAAATCTGGGCGGGTTGGTCGCGGATCGATCCGAAAACGATGAAAGTGGAAGCCACGTACGGCTGGGAGAAGTCGCCGAGTCTTCCTCCCGGCTTCCATCGCCAGTACGTCGATCTCACCGTGGTCAATTCCAAGGGCAATCCATACGCGCCGGATATCGGCGGCTCGTACATCATCGGCATCGACGCGAAGACCGGCGAGGCCAGATTCTGGCAGGTCCCCACGCCGCGTTCATCGCCGCGCCGGGGCCGCATGGATGCGCAGGACCGTTTCTGGTTCGCCGAGTACACCGGTGACAAGGTCGGGATGTTCGACACGCGCACGGAAAAGTTCGAAGAATGGCCCATGCTGCGGAAATATACGACTCCATATGCGGTCTCGGCGCCCGACAAGAACGGCTACGTGTATGCGACCAGCAACATGTCAGAACGGCTGATGCGCCTCGACCCCAAGACAGGCGAAATCGTCGAATATCAGATTCCGACCGAGTTCGATTCCAAGAAAATTACCTACGATCCCACGACCAGCCGCACGGTCCTGTGGATGGTAAACACACGCACGGCGAGAATGATGAAGGTCGAACCACTCGATTAGCCCTGCGTCGAGAAGCATGTTCCCGGGAAGCAGCGCGGGTGCCCCGGACTCGCGTGGTACAATTCGGCTCGATCTCAAAAGGGAGCAACTAATGCGCAACCGAGGGCAACGCGGCAACTTTAGCGGCAGGGCAGGAAGGAACGACTGGCACCAACGTGCCGCCGAGTTCAATGATCTTGCTGCCCATGCTCACCGTGTCGCGGCGACGCATCACAGCAAGGGAGATCACCAGACCGGGCAAGAGCTTTCGAGACACGCGATGGAATACTCCGCCAAGGCCTACCAGTATTCGCAGGAGGCTCACCGGGTCGCAACTCTCGTGAGCAACCAGGGCAAAAAGAAAATCAGATGAAGTTCTGAAAGCAGCGCAGGGAACCGGCGCAGCTCACGTTTTTAGTGTACATTCTTGTCGATCCAGCTCATCAAAAATTTAGAGATCCCTGCGCTATTCTTTTCGGCCATCATAATGTGGCCGTTCCCGCGCAACCCGACATCTTCCAGATTCACGTAGTCAGTCTTTACTCCGGCTTGATTGAGCCATTTCGCCACGCAATGCGAATACGGGCGGTGATAGCTGGCCTCGCCCGATACATCCAGGACTGGAATTTCTTCCAGATTTACAAGCTTGCGCGCCGGCTCCTTCTGAACCCAGCACGGGATCAGCCCGGGCCCATCCGCTTTGTCCTGGCGCACCGTTTGCAGTTCGGACGCCTCCTTGATGGGTGGATTGTAGTGTACCGGCAGGTTGGTCAGGCCCCACAAACGCCCCGGACCCGTCGAGCCCCGTTCCGCGTTTTCGATGGGCGGCGCGACCGGCTCCGCTGCGACGATGCCCTTGATCAGCTTCGGACGCGCATCGGCCAGTTCCCAGCCAGATGCCGACACTCCCGAATGCAGCAGCAGAATCACCGGATGGCCGATCAGATCGAGCAACTGCACGAGGGCCTCGGTCGTATATTTCTCCACATTGCCGCCGAGCACGACGGGAAGCTCCGTTTTTGCGAACTGGTCAAAAATCGGGTCGCCCATTTTTCCTTTGTTCGGTCCGTCGCCCGGCCACTGCGTCTGCTTGGTGTATTGCGGCCAGGTGCTCTGCGGAGTTGAGGGCGGACGCCCGCCGGACCACACTTCTTCCATCAAGGGCGAACTGCGGGGCGGCGACAGTTTTCCATCCGCATCCGACTTCGGAAAAAACAGCGACCGGCCGCGGCCCGGGTAGTCCATCACATAAACCGTATAGCCCTGATTGACGAAGTCATAGGCCCAACCCGGCCGCCCGTCCGGCGTTTCCAGCACGGTCACGGCGGTTTGGCCCGCTCCCCCGCAGATGAAAATCACCGGATATGGATGCCGAATCTTCGCCGGCACCATCACGTCGACATACATCGCGCCGAACATCTCCTCCTTGCCGGGCGCGCCCTCATAATGGCCGCCGACGTAAAAATGCCCCACGCGCGCGATGCCGGCAGTGGAAAATGTTGAAATCGCGGCCGGAGGAACCGCTCCGGAATCACTCTGCGCATTTGCGCTGGACCAGCCGCCGCAGAAAATTGCAAGGATCGCCGCGGCTGCCGCCATGGAAATTCTCGTTCGCATCACTTCCTCCTGTTGTATCGAATCAGCAGATCGGCCTGCGCCGCAAGGAAGCTCAAAGGCCCTTCTTGGCGAGCCAATCGAGAATGACTTGCGCTATCTTTTCGTTTTCCTTGTCCAGATACATCGGATGGCCGTGGCCCGGCAAGCCGACGTCCGCGAGATAAATATGATCGGCTCCCAAAAACTTCGCGGTCTGCGCATCGACCGCGCGAGGGTGGCGCGGATCCTGATCGCCGGTCACAATCAGCTTTGGAACGTTGGCGAACTTCCGGGGATCGGCGGTGAGTCCCATCCCGTCTTTGTTCATGAGTTCGTTGATCGCGCGCGGGCTCTCCGGCACCAGGCTTGCGTAATACTGGTCCATCGCGTTTGTCGGGAAGAGCGAGGCGCTGGCGAATGCGCTCTTTGCCGCCTCCAGCTTGTACCACGCGGGCTGTGTTTCGGGAAGATAGGGCCCCGTACCGCTCGAAACGAAACTCTGGCCGATCGCGGACGCCGCGGGGAAACTGCCCTTAGGCATGTTGGCCGGAGGAACCGGAGCCACGCCGATGATCGCGGCAATCTGGTCGGGGACCGTGTCGCAAAGTTTCCAGCCGATCATCCCGCCGATGCTGTGCACCAGAAATACGGACCGGCCAATTTTCTTTACCAGCGCCACGCTGTCATCTACTCCGTGTTGCAGTGACATCGTTGGGTAGTCCTGCGGCATCGGTGAACGGCCGTGGCCTGGCTGATCGACCACGTAGGTCTTCCAGCCGTGCCGGACAAAATACATGGCCCAGCCTTCGCGCCCATCCGGGGTGCTGACGAATCCCGCGCCCGTCGTGCAGCAGCCGTGAACCAGCACGATGGGAGTCGCATGAGTCGGTTTTTCCGGGATGAAGGATTCCACATACATCGAATAGGGATTCGCGCCAACGAAAAAGTTGCCTTCCTTGAATTTTGCCGGCGCAGGTTCCGCGGAATATGCCGCGAGCGCGGCCACAAAAGTAACGGCAAGAATCAATCGGATTGATTTGAATGTCGGTCGCAACGGACGCTCCTCGTATTGCCTGGCGCGCATCGATCGGAGCAGGCGTTCTGGAATTCACCCGCCCGGAAACGTTGAGCGCATTCGTGCGGGATTCTCTCTACGGCCGGAAAAGTCGAGCCAGCCTGGCGCCGGAGCAGTTTCCCGGCGCCAGGTTGGCTCTGGAGGATTTACCAGATGACTTTCAGTGAGACCTGCATCTGTCGGGACGTGGTTGCGGTGCCGTCTCCGCCGTCAAGAGCGCCGGCGTTGGGGACGCATCCGCTATTGTTGTCGTTGCCCGAACATGCACCAGTGGGGCCCGGATTGGCGACGATTCCTTTGCCCACGGTGGTCGGGTCCATGATGAATTCATTGGTCACGGGAGGATTGAAGTTGGCGCGGTTAAAGAGGTTGAAAACGTCCAGGCGGAGCTGAACGTTGAAAGCCTCAGAAATTCGCGTGATCTTGGTGTTCTTGACCACCGAGAAGTCAAAATCCACCAATCCCGGACCGGTGAGAATGTTGCGCCCGGCATTGCCCAACTGGATGTAGTTGGTGCCGTTCACATTGGCCACCGGCGGGATTTGGAAGCATTGAAGTTTAATGTAGTCATTCACGTTGCCCGGATTGGTAAGCGAATTACCGCAAGAAGGCAGGCGGTTGGGGTACGCGAACGGATCGGAGTTGTTCTGGCCGAGCACGTCTCCTTCGGCCAGCAGCGGAGTGAAGGGTTCACCCGAGGAAGCAGAGAAAATGCCTCCCAGTTCCCATCCGCCGGCAACCGTCCGGGCAAATCCGGACCAGGATTTCGGGGAAGGAACATCCCACAGATAGTTAAGGGTAAAAACCCTGGAGTCATTGAAGTCCGACACGCCGCGAGTCAGTTTGGGATCAAACCAATTCGGGGTAGAGACTGCGGTGATAACTGAATCCGAGATGACCGCCCCGGAGCCAGTATCGATGGACTTTTGCCAGGTGAATCCAGCCGAAACCTGGAACCCGTGGCTCATCTGCTTGTTCAACTGGACCTGCAGTCCGTTGTAGAGCGAGGAATTCCTGAAGAATGTTGCGGGCAGGCGTCCCCAGCTCTGATTGATCACCGTGCCGGAACCGCGTGCCGGGCAGTCGTTCGAGTTACCGCCGGTGAAGAGATTGCCAGGCGTTTCGCACGGCCAGAAATACGAGCCGCCGATCAGCCTTGGCAAAACTTCGTTGACGTCATCCACCTGCGTCGTGCCGTGAAGCCCGTGCGATCCCACATAGCCGATCAGGACCGTCGTGTTCGGCGCAATCTGACGCTGGACGCTCAAGTTGTACTGGATGACATAAGCGCGCTTCGGTGTGCGATCGATGAAGGCCACGCGGCTTTGGCCGGCGGCGCTGACCTGACACGCCGTGGACGTTCCGACGGGCCAGGGAGTGCCGGGAGCGGGTTGCGCGGGGCAGGGGCCGAACGAACTAAACTCCCCGAAGGAACCCGTCGCCAGGTTGTTGCTGCTTCCCGATACCAGGAACGGCGCGGTGTTGCCGTTCGAAGTGCTGCCCATGAAAGCCAGCAGTGGCAGTTGATCGTAAATTCCGGCGCCCCCGCGGACGGAAGTCTTTCCGCTGCCCGTGGGATCCCAGGCGAATCCAACACGCGGATCGAAATCATGCAACGTGTTGTTCTTGAACAACGGTCCGCCTCGCGAATTGCAAGTGGGATTTCCATTGGCATCGGTGAATTCCATTCCGCAGAGCGGAAGTTGATTGGTAGCCGTGGAGAAAATGGTGTCCAGCGTGGCATTTCTGCCTTTCGGATCGGACGGCACCGTCGCCGGCTCGTAGCGGAGTCCCATGTTGATCGTCAAGTTCGGACGTACCCGCCAGTCATCCTGAATGTACACCCCGAAAATCGACTGCCGCATTTCCTCCGGGGCCAGTGTTCCGGGAATGTCCGTGGTAATCGTGGCAGTCCCCGGTCCGCCCAGAGTGGCGCAGGCTCCAATCGCTTGAGCGCCGCAGTTGTTAAGGAACGCGCCCCAGGAAGTGAACGCAAAAATTCCGCCGGGACGCGGAGACCGCAGGACGTTGAGTTGCATCCTCTCCATGCTTGCGCCGATCTTGATGGAATGTTTTCCCTTATTCCAAAAAGCGTCGTCGTAGACCTGGTAGGAGTTCCAGTTGTTCTTTTGCGGACTGTTGGAAGTTACGCCGCCCGAAAATTTAATGGCGTTGGCGCTTCCGATCGCCACTTGGGGGGCGTCAAGGCCTGCGAAAATACCGAAGGCGGAACTCGCATCGGCCGGATTGTTTGCCACGGCGCCTGCGGGCCCTCCCTGAACGACACGGTTAAACCCAAACCGGAAAGAATTGATGATGTTTGCGCTGAAGGAGTGGGTCTCCGCGATCGTCGCGAAGGCTTCACTGGTTGCCGTATTCACGACCTGGTTGTTGTAGTTATCGGGCGTGCCCGTGTTGGCCTTGTCGCGGAAGAAGGTGCCGCTGAGGCGGTCCTGGTCCGAGATATTATGATCGGCACGAATAATATAGTAGTTTTCGGAACTGACTTGATTGGCCCCAAAAGAGCAATTGTCGTGGAACGGGTCCGAAGTCGGGGTGATGGTGCATACCTGTTTCCCGTTGAGCATCCCGCCCACCGGGAAAAGCGCGGCCAGATAAGGGGCAACCGCGGGATCCGCTCCGGCAGCTCCTGCCACGGACGGAACCTGGCTGACCTTCGAAAGACCCAGCGCCTGGCGCAATCCTTCGTAATCGCCAAAGACGAAAGTCTTGTTCTTGATGATTGGCCCTCCGGCCGAGACGCCGAACTGATTCCTGCGGAACGGCGGAGTGATGCCATTGGGGTCAAAGAAGTTCGGCGCGTCCATGTAGCTGTTCCGCAGAAACTCGTACGCGGTGCCATGGAAATCGTTGGTGCCGGACTTGGTCGTGGCGTTGATGATTCCGCCCGAGGCCCGGCCGTACTCCGTGGAGTAGTTGGTGGTCAAGACGGAGAATTCAGCGATGGCATCGACGCCGGAATTGGAACCCAGCACGCTTCCGGGCCCTCCGTTTCCAGGGTCGTTGATGCTGATGCCGTCGACGCGATAGTTATTCTGCTGCGGCCGCGATCCGGAGATTGAAACCTGCAGGCCGTAGCCGCGCGTGAAGCGGTCGCGGGATTCCAGGTTGGGCTGCGTATGAAGCTGATAAACGCCGGTCGTAAGATTGGCCAGGTCGCTCCACGAACGTCCGTTGAGAGGAAGTTCCTTAATCGCGGATTCCGTGGTCAGTGCGCCAATTTCGGCATTGGTGAGGTTGACGGTCGGGGCTTCGGTGGTCACCTCGACGGTTTGGCTGGCCGTTCCAACCTGCATGGTCAGATTTAAAACTTGCGTTGCGCCAACGGTGAGCGTCAGCGCGTTTTGTACCGCTTTCGAAAAGCCATCGGCAGTAACAGTAACGGTATAATTTCCGGGCTGCAGGTTTGGCGCCGAATAAATTCCATCGGCGTTCGTTACCACAGTCCGCGTATCACCGGTTGCGTTATTAACAATCGCGACGTTGGCCTTCGGAACCACGCCGCCGGATTGATCCGTGATCGTGCCGGAGAGCGTTGCGCCGACCACCTGGGCATGCAATCGCGCAACACCAAGCATCGTGAACATCACCAGTAAACTAAAAGCCAGCCTTAGAAGACTCCGTGCATTTAAACGACACCCCATTAGTTGTCCTCTCTTTCCATAGTTGAACACCCCCAAAACATCTTCTCCATACTGCAACTGCTTTTCGTATCGCCTCCCTTCCGCCGGCCCGGCCATTGGTCTAAACGTTCAAACAGGCCGGTGGCCAGCACTCAGTTGTCAGGACGAGCAAAGGCGCGACTTCCCCGGGGCAAGATTTAATCCGGCACTTGGCGGTTAGCTCACGGCAGATTTCCCGAATGAAGACCCTGGAGTCGTGAATCCCATACACCACGAACCCGAACAGAACCCCTCTTTCAGAAATCCTATCGCACCCCGATGTATTATGCCACGGCCGTTGCATCTGTATCGTAAATTTAGAGTCAAAAATCGCGCGTCGATTGGAACCTGGGCGAGTTGCATGCAACGCGCAGGCAATCTGCTCGCGGCCGCTATTCTGAATACCCGGAGACCTTTCGAAAATTGCCTGGATTGGATGTCGGGAAAATAGAGGAATGTGGATCCGTCAGAAAAATCAGTCCGGCAAAATCTCGAACTAGGAACGGTGCCAGCTGAGATTGGCCAACTGCGATTGGATTTTCAATTTCGTCGCTCGAAGTTCGTTATATCGGGACAGCAGAGCCGAAATTTGAACGATGACATCCTCGAATTCTCCCAATTCGAAAGTATCAGAAATTGTCTCCGGCTTTTCGAGGGCTCTGCCAAGATCGCCCAACCGTTTCCCGATCCTGGCCAGATTGGAGCCCACGGCGGCCAACATTCGATCGTTTTCCCGCTCCTCTTCCAACACGTCCGCAAAGTCCTTTTCGACAAATCCCGGAGCCGGGTTTTCGTGGTCCTTGGTAGAGCGCTTCCTGCCATCGGCCATGCCGACCTCCTTCATTACTGCTTCAGCCATCCGGTCCTTCGGTTCCCGCAACGTGCCGCCTGGGATTCGCCGGTGATCTCCGAAGGTGATCCCAACTGATCGCGCCGCCCGGACCGCCCCTCCTTGGGGATCGACGAGCCGTATCTCGCCTACGGCCTCGTCGAGCAGAACCGATTCAATCTCACCGGCGCGAAGGCATACCATGCGTCCGAATTCCCCGCGGGCAACTAGTTCGACGGCCTCCGCTCCGAAGCGAGTGGCAAGGAAGCGGTCGAAAGGACTCGGCGATCCTCCGCGCTGAATGTGGCCAAGCACGGTAACGCGGACATCCTGATCCAGCGCTGCGTGGATCGCATCGCCAACCTGCATGCCAACCTGGCCGGGGCGAACCTTGGGAAATGGCTTACGGAAGGAATCCAACAGCGGTAGCTTGACGCCTTCGGCCACCACCACGATGGAGAAATTGCTTCCTCGGGCGGCCCGTTCACGTAGTTTTTCGCAGATAGCCTCGATCGTGAACGGTATTTCCGGGATCAGGATGACGTCAGCGCCGCCGGCGATTCCCGAATGGAGAGCGATCCAGCCCGCATCGCGTCCCATGACCTCGATCACCATCACGCGGCCATGGGATTGCGCTGTGGTATGGAGACGATCGATGGCATCGGTGGCCACGTGCAGCGCGGTATCAAAACCGAACGTGACTTCCGTGGCCGACAGATCGTTGTCGATCGTCTTCGGCACACCAACGATCGGTATGCCCATGCGTCCAAGGTCCCGGGCAATCGTCAATGTACCATCGCCGCCGATCACGACCAGGGCGTCCAGCCCCAATTTTTTCATGCTCCCGCGGCATGTTTCGGCGTCGTCGTTGTTTACTTTCGGACTTCCCTCATTGACCGTGTGATGGAACGGGTCGCCGCGGCTTCTGGTGCCCAGGATGGTTCCGCCACGCGGCAAAATCCCGGCGATCGATTCGACGGTCAGCGGAGAAGTTCGCTCCGGCCAAATCAGTCCATCGAAGCCGTCCTGGATGCCCACGACGCGCCAGCCGTGGTCAAGGATGGCTGCACGTACGACGGCGCGAATAACGGTATTCAGTCCGGGGCAGTCCCCACCCCCGTTGGCGACGCCGATGGCCTGCATGGTTGGGGTCACGCAACCTCAGCGATGCAATCAGCAGGGTGTAGAGTGCATGGAATGTGCCGCTTGCGACCGTGATCTTGAAACTTCAAGGCTTGTACCTTGAATTGGCAGCTCGGTCCGTGCACGTAGTCCGCCCCGTCTCCCTTAAAAGGCCTTAAAGGAAGAAATTCATTCGCCTCGATGCTTATCGGAAAATTGTGGAATAACTTTATGGAAAAGCGGCGTGTGTGTCGGCCGGAAGCCGGGGCTCAGGAACCAAGCCATTCCGCCGCGGATTCCCGGCGGATGAAAGAGTCGAAGCCCGCTTTCTTAAGTTTGCCGAGTTCGGCGCGTGCAGAGGCGGGGTCGGCATAGGGACCGAGCACGACGCGGTTCAGGGAATCGTCGGGGAGGGTACGAACAAAGGCGCGGAAATTTTCGCGCCGGAGCTGATCGGCCAGTTCCTGCGCCTCGGTCTGTTCGGCCAGTGCCGCCACTTGAACAAATATTTTTTTGCCGCTGGCGCGAGATTTTCCAGCGGAAGCATCTGGCAGCGGGGGCTGTGCGGGAGATGCGTTCAGAGTGTTCAAAGCAGCGCTGGCGGCGGAATTCTCAATTGCAACGGACGAGGATGAAATCGGTTCTGCGCCGCGAGTTGGCATGACCGGCGCCAGCGGAATATTTGTGGAGATGGTGCTCACGCTCGGTTCCGGCGAGTTGGAAGCCGCCGCGACGATCGGGCGGGCTTCTCCAGACATCTTCATTCCCAGGCGTATGAGCGACTCGCCCAGCGGGCGGCGCTGCACGTAGCACAAGGTGGAAATCAGAGCTACCGACAGCACGGCTGCCGCACGCAGCAGCGTTCGCCGATTCTCCTGCCGGCCGTCCGCGGATCGAAGCGCGCCCAGTTTTGCAAGCGCGCGTTCCGCCATCGGGGCGAAATCTGTCCGCGAGGCGGCAACGAGTTCGCGCCGCAGTTCACCGATTTGCCTGGCCGCGCTGGAATTGCGGGCCGCCAACCCGTGCCAGAGCTTTCCCCACGGCGTTGAGGGGAGTTCCGGCGCGGCGATGTGCAAGGTCATATCCTCGCCAATGCTGGGCCGCAAGTCTGGATCGCCGGGCCAGCTGCGGATTTGTTCGCAGGCGTTCTGGGGCAGCTGGGTGAATCGCAGGCCGCCGATTTTCTTGGTCTCGTCCAGCCACATCAGTTCCGCTTCACCTGAAATCAAATCGGAATGGGCCGTGAACCAGAAGGGAATCGGCCCGGAAAGCTCCACAGGAGAAGTGGCGCGAAAGCGCAGACCCTCTTCAGACACGTCCAGCACGATTCCGCCGTTATCGAAAGGCAGATTGATATAGGGAAGCGGATTGAGCGTCTTGCGGCTGTATCGGCGGCGTTCCTGCTGGTTCGTTGAGTTCATTACGCTCCCAATCTTTACCGGGTTCTTCGGGCAAACTACAACCACGCCGTGTCGTTCGATTCCGGCACAGGCCACTCTCGAATCGTTCACACTGTAGGCTGTTACGGCGAGGCAAGAGAAGCACTTAACGGGGGAAGGTTGCTCTTTCTTGTAACAGCAGCCGGAAGGGTGGAGTTTGATGAAGCGGCGCCGGGCGGACTGGGTCCCGTTTCAGACGCCGCGCTGCGAGTGGTTTGGCGGCGCCGGGGCGTGCGATATGCGTCCACCACGGGCCCGGACAGACTCCAGCAGCGGCTCGAGCCGCTGCCGAAATTCCTGGCTGGCCAGCCAGGACGTATCCACAAGCCGGACGTCTTCCGCGCTTCGGAGTTCTGCCGCTAGGCGTTCGAACAAATCCTGGGTGGTGTCATCGAGGCGCGAATCGCAGAACTTCATGTACAGGCGCTCGCAGGAGAGTTCCACCGAGCGGGCCCGGCGATGGATTCCAAGCAAAAGTAAGTCGCGACGATTCATTCACCGCACTCGTATTCAAGTTACATCAAGACGCATGAGGATCAGCGAAGCCAGCCGTTCTTAAGCCCGCGTCGAAAGGTCCAGCAGCGTGCGCCGGACCAGCGCCTTGGTCATGGGAAGCTTGTACTTGTTCTTCGAAAGCGGCTGCGCTCCTTCGATCGCCGCTTCGCCGGCCTTCGCCGCCAGTTCCGGCGTGATGCGCTGACCGGCCAGCAGCTTCTCGACCTTCGGCAGCCGCCAGGGAATCGGCGCGACTCCGCCGAGGACGATGCGCGCGCTCCGGCAAATCTTGTCGTCCATGTCCAGCACCACCGCGGCGCTCACGATCGCGTGCGTCCAGGACTCACGGTCGAGGATTTTGTGATAGGTACTTCGCCGGCCGGCAGGTGCCGCGGGCATCTGCACTCCAGCCAGCACTTCATCCGCCTCCAGAATCGTTTCCCGCTTGGCATCTTTTTGCGGCAGAACGAAAAAGTCGCTGGCCGGCACCAACCGCTCGCCCCCGGGGCCGACCACGCGGAATTTAGCGCCTAGCGCCACCAGCGCCGGCGCGGTATCGGACGGATGGACGATATAGCTGGGACCGCCGCCGAAAATGGCATGAAAACGATTCTCTCCGACCGCCGAGTAGCAAATGTCGCCCCCATTTTTCAGGCAGGGAAAGCCGTTGCGAAAGTACCAGCACCATGGACGCTGGCAAACATTGCCGGCCAGCGTGCCGACGTTGCGGATCTGCGGCGTGGCCACCACATCAGCGGCTTCGGCCAGCACCGTGTACTGGCTGCGAATTACGGGATGGCTGCTCAAAGCATCGATCGTCGTGAGGCCGCCAATTTCCAAACCCTGCGCCGATGGCGTCACCTGATCGAGTCCCTTGATCGTTTTCAAGTTCACGATCATGTCCGGCTTGACGATTGAATCTTTCACCAGCGCCAGAAGATCGCTGCCGCCGCCGGCCAGCGACGCGGTTTTGCCGTCCTTGCGCGCCTGCTGCATCAGGGCCACGGCTTGTTCGACCGTGCGGGGGTTGGTGTTCGCGAAGGTTTTCATGCCAGCACCCCCAGAATCTTGTCGCGCGTGATGGGCAAGTCTTTCATGCGATGGCCTATGGCGTTGAAAATTCCGTTGCCCACGACGGCCACCGCGTGAACGATTCCCGCCTCGCCGATGCATTTCGCGCCGAAGGGCCCGTAGCCGTCATCGCTCTCAAGGAACATCACCTCGATTTCCGGTGCGTCGAGATGCGTCATGATGCGAGTTCCGTAGTATCCGGCAGTCAGCGGCTGCCCGGTGCGGCGGTCGTACAACAAATCCTCATGCAGCGCCATTCCGATGCCCTGAATCGCCGCGCCCTTGATCTGGCTCTCGGCCGTCAGCGGATTGATGATCATTCCGGAATCGTGCACCGCCAGATACTTCAGCACGCGCACCCGGCCGAATTCGGTATCGACTTCGACTTCCACGAAATGCGCGCCAAACGCTTTGCGGACTTTTCCGTCGAACACCGGATTCGGCGACGCCGAAGCGATTAGCGCGTCGCTGCCCTTGGGAAGCCCCTTCGCCGCGATCTGCGCTTTCAGGTCGCGCGCCACTTCGATGACCGCGTTTCCGGTCATGTCCGTGGTGCGGCTGCCGGATTCGCCGACCGAGTACGGGCAGCGGTCGGTGTCTCCCCACACGAGATCGATGTTCGACATCGGCGTGTCGAGAGCCTCGGCGGCAATCATGCTCATGGTGGTCTTGGCCCCGGCGCCGATATCCGTGACGCCCACGAACACGGTGTAGCGGCCGTTGGAATCGAGACGAATCACCGCGCTGCTCTGTCCGAGCGGCGACCGCAGCGCCATGAAGGACATGCCCACGCCGCGCTTGATCGGGCCGCTGTCCGCGGCGGGCGGGTGCCAGCGTTTTTTCCATTCAAAGGCTTCCGCGCCGCGCCGGATGCACTCCTCGAGCGTGTAGTTCGAGTACGGAGTATCGTCATTCAACTTGCGGGTCATATTTTTCAGGACGAAGTCGACCGGATCCATTTTTACTTTGTAGGCGACGTCGTCCATCATGGACTCAATGCCGAAAAATCCCTGGGGGAATTCCGGCGCGCGGTAATTTCCGGAAACAGCACGATTGGTGTATACGGGATAAACGGTGCTCTCAACGTTCGCGCATTGGTAGAGTTCCACGCCGCCGATCGCGCCTGAATTTTTGCGGTACGGTCCCATGCCGCTATAGCCGCGCAGTTGCAGCGCACGCAGTTCGCCGTCGCGGTTCACGCCAACCTTGTAATACTGCGTGGTTGGCCAGCGGCCGTGAACTCCGATGAAATCTTCCTTGCGCGTCAGCTCCAGTTTCACCGGCGCGCCGGTTTGCTTCGCCAGCAGCGCGGTAATCAGATCGACGTCCTGATTCTGATTCTTGTTGCCGAACCCGCCGCCCATGTATTTGCAGATCACGCGAACTTTTTCGTCGGGAATTCCCAAGTCCCTGGCCATGTCATGACGGCAATTGGAAGTGCCCTGCGTGGGAGTGTAGAGAGTGAGCTTGTCGCCTTCCCAGTTGGCGACGCAGACGCGCGGTTCCATCTGCGCGTTGTGCACGTAGGTAGTGGTGTAGCGGTCTTCAAAAACGAAATCGGATGTGCGGAAACCCTCTTCCAAATTTCCGCGCTTGTAGTATTCCGGCTCGGGTTCATTCTTCACGCTGAGCGAGATGTTTCCGTCCGGCCATATCTTCACCGCGTCCGGGCGCAGGGCTTCTTCCTGATCGAGCACGAACGGGAGCGTTTCGTAGTCCACCACGATCAGCCGCAGCGCTTCTTCGGCCACGTGCCGGTTGATCGCCGCGACGGCGGCTACCGGCTCACCATAAAAGCGCACCGGGTTGTTGAAGGCGTAGCGCCTCTGGCGGGTGTTTTTCTTCACCTCGTCGACGTAGTGCCGCCCGCCGGCCACCGAACCCGCGCCCCAAACGATCTGGCAATTTTCGTGGGTCAGTATGAGCTTGACGCCCGGAAGCGCCAGCGCTTTGGAAGTGTCAATTTGCTTGATGTTGGCATGCGCGTGCGGGCTGCGTAGGACGCGCGCATAGAGCATGCCGGGAAGGTGCATGTCGCCGGTGTAGGTGGCCTTGCCGGTAACGCGCTCCAGCGCGTCGATGCGCGGCGTGCGATGGCCTACGGTCTTGCGCGGTGTGAGGATCGGCGGGCGGCTCATCGCGCGCCTCCCGCGCTGCCCGCGGAAACTGTCGCATCGCGCCTTTTCTTTCCGCCGGAAACCGCTGCAACCGGCTGCACGGAGCGTCGCGCCGCCCCGCGCGTGGAAGTCGCGGCATGCTTGCCGCTGGACGCGGCGACCACCGCTTCGACGTAGTGATTGTAATTCGAGCAGCGGCAGATGTTGCCGGTCATCCCCGCGCGAACTTCCTGCGCCGTAGGGTGGGGATTGCGCGCCAGCAATCCTTTGGCGCTCATCAGTTGTCCGGAAGTGCAGAATCCGCACTGCGGCCCGTCGTATTCGATGAAAGCCTGCTGCAGCGGATCAAGCTGATCGCCGTGCGCCAGGCCCTCGACCGTTTGAACCGTTCGGCCGTCGGCCCATACGGCGAGATTGCTGCACGAGTAGACCGGCTTGCCGTCCAGAAGCACGGTGCACGCTCCGCACTCGCCGCGGTCGCAACCGATCTTGGTGCCCGTCAATTGCAGATGATCGCGCAGCAGTTCGGCCAAGCTCCAGCGGTCTTCCACTTCGATGCGGTGCTCGCTGCCGTTGACGACCACGCGAATGTTGGTGGTCGGCACGCCGGGCTGCAGACCGCCGGCGTCGGCGGTATCGGCTTCGGCCGCAGGGAATTTCAGTTTGGGAGCCGCGCTGGCCACGGCCAGAACGGCGCCGGTGCCTTCCAGGAATTTGCGGCGCGAAATTTCACGTTTGCGTTTACTCGGCTTGCTCATGGCACCTTCCCGGAACCGTCAGGCGGAATCGCATCAAGACAGCAGAATAGAATAATCACAATTTACCGCACTATGGGGAAGTAGGGAATGAGGAATTGCGCACAGACTCAAGTGGCACAGATTTGAGTGGCACAGACTTCAGTCTGTGGGGCTCCAAATGATCTTGGCGAGCGCGTCAATCCGGGCTCTCGAACGGAAATTCACAGACTGAAGTCCGTGCCACTCGGGTTCAATCTGATGGATTTACCGTATAGCTCTCGATCCTAATTCTCCAGCAGACTACCCTCGCCGGCGGCACCCATTGCCGCCGCAATGTTTTCAGGAAGGGGACCAAATGAGCAACCAAATTGGAGAGCGGTACCGCTGTACGGACCCGGACTGTGGTTGTGAGGTGGAGATCAAGCGCCCGTGTGGCGTTTCCGAGAATCGCGAGCCGGAAAGAGAACTCAGGCCCATCGGAAGTTCGGCGGAGCTGAACACGCCGCCGAGTGCGGTCTCGATACCGCGGCAGGATTACGGTTTGCAGGAGGGAGCAGGAGAGCGAGGCAGCGATTACGGCTCGCCCAAAATGGACGAGGAGGGCCGCGGGCCATTCCGTGACGACGAAGACTCGGACGAAATCTCGACTGCCACGAAAATCAGCTCGTCGGTTGGAATCGATACGGGGAGCCTGATCTGTTTTTGCGGCACGCCGATGGAGTTGTCCAGTTCCCGTTCGCGCGCGGCCGGCGCTGGGGCGAATTAGCGAATCTGCAAGATGCAAGAACGTCCTCTGCACCCGGCCCCAGAGGTCGTTCTGGATTTAGCTCCAAAAAATCCTCAAAACCAGGGCTCGCCAGTCCGCCGACATCGAAGAGATTCTTCGCTTCGCTCAGAATGACAACAACAGGGCGTAACAATCAGCCCGGTAATTTCTGGCGCCGGGCGTACCGGCCGGGCTCGGGTTTGTAATTCTTCAGGAGTTTGGCGCCATCGCGGATTGAGAACTGATTGGCGGCGCGAAGTTTGTCCAGCGCCTTCCACTCCAGCGGAAGCGCAACCGGCGCACCGGCCCGCGCGCGCACGGCGAAATCGGCAATCGCGGTGGCGGTGTAGTCGTTTCGGAAATAGTCGACGAAAATTTTCCCTTTGCGCTTGGCCTTGGTCATGGTGGCCACATAGGCCGCGGGCACATCGCGGACCATTTCTTCCGCGAGCGCCGCGGCAAAGGCCTTGACTTCTTCCCACTTGTTCTTTTCGGCCAGCGAAACAGTGACGTGCAGCCCCTTGCCTCCAGTGCATTTCAAAAAGCTCTCCAAGCCCTTCGCTTCCAGGCGCCGCCGCAAATCTTTGGCCGCCAGTTTGACGGCCTCGAAGGGCACGCCCTCATCCGGATCGAGGTCGAAAATCAATCGGTCGGGATAGTCGATGCGATCGACGCGCGCGCCCCACGGATGGATTTCGATCGTCCCCATTTGCACTACTTCGATCAGGCCTCTCTCACTGTCGATGTACAGGTATTCGTAGGATTTGCTTTTGTGTTTCCAGCGGAACGGCTTGATGTCCGGGCCGAGTCCCGTGCCCGGATTGCGCTGGTAAAAGCACTCTCCCGAAATCCCTTCGGGGCAACGCAGCAGGCTCAGCGGATGCCCGGAAAAATCCTTCAGCATCCAGCGCGCCGCGGCGGCGTAGTACTCCGCGAGTTCGCCCTTGGTCACGCCCACGTCCGCGAAGATCACGCGGTCCGGATGCGAGACGGAAACGCCGGAGACGTCGATGTGATCCTTTGATTTTTTCGCCGACACATCTTTTTTTTCTGCCGCGCCTTTTTTCACCGCAACGGGCTTTTCCATGACCACCTCCTGCGCTTTCTTGTCCTCGCGCAGTCCCTGAAAAGAGGGATGGCGAATATGGCCGTCCTCGGTCCATTCCGTGAATGACACTTCGCACAGCAATTTCGGCGACACCCATTCGGCGCTCTTCAGAAGGCTTCGCGGCAGGCCCACCACTGGCGGCGTTTTGACGGCGAGCTTCAGCAGGCGGTCGCGCAGGCTTTGGGCATCCTGCAATCCGAAACCGGTCCCCACTTTGCCCGCATATTTCAGCTGGCCATCCTGGTAGTAGCCGAGGTGCAGTGCGCCGATGGCCCGCGGCCCGCTGCGCGCTGCCGTGTAGCCGATGATCACGAATTCCTGGCGCTGCATGCATTTGGATTTCAGCCAGTTTTTTTCGCGCCCGGCGCGGTAGGGGGAATCCGCCAGCTTGGAAACCACGCCCTCGAGTCCCATCGAACAGGCTTGCTTCAGCATGGCGCCGCCGTTACCCGTAACGTGATCGCTGTAACGCAACGTGCGGCCATCGCCTGACTTCCTCAAGAGTTTTTCCAGCATTTCCTTGCGAGCGGCGAGAGATTTACGGCGCAGGTCCTCGCCGTCCAGATTGAGCAGATCGAATACGTAGGCTTGAATGGCGTCGCGGTGGCCGCCTTCGCCCAGGGCGTGCTGCAGGGCCTGGAAACTGCTCTTGCCGGAGTGGTCGAGCATCACGGCTTCCATGTCCAGCACGGCCGATTTCGCCTTCAGCTTGACCAACGCCGCGACCAGCGAAGGGAACTTGGCGGTCCAATCATTTCCATTGCGCGTGCGAAGGCGCACTTCGCCTTTGCAGCAAAACGCCAGCAAACGGTAACCGTCAAATTTGATTTCGTGCACCCACTGATCGCCCTCAGGCGGAGCGTTGACCAAAGTCGCCAACTGCACGTCCGGGTACTGCTCCATCAGCGACCGCAGGTCTTTGCCGGGCGCCGACGTTTGCGGCGTCGAGGTGGGTTCGCGTTTCCGTGTGTTTTCTCGTGGCGCCATATTCGTTGCAGAATTCGCAGGCCCTCCCGTCAGTCGATATGGCATCACAGAAGCGGCCCAAGTGGAATACCATTAATTACGGGAGACACCCGATGCCCATCGAACGGGTCAAACCGTAGCATGGCCGTAGCATGGCTGCAGACTGGCCACGGCACGGCGTTACCATGGGCCGTACTCTAATTTTGATGTCGGAAACCGGGATTGAAAATGTCACAGGCGCCGCAGGGCGCTGAAGGAGCGATATGCCAACCAGCGCGTGGAAAGGC
>Ga0070735_10001054_pt1 | contig 27324 bp, 24 predicted proteins | sample Coa_R1_FD_66443 | JGI IMG/M metagenome (GOLD analysis project Ga0070735, IMG submission 66443) | Surface soil microbial communities from Centralia Pennsylvania, which are recovering from an underground coalmine fire - Coalmine... | ecosystem: Environmental > Terrestrial > Soil > Unclassified ...
CCATCGAGTTCACCGAGTCGGTCAAGTCCTTCCACGTTCCGGCCACGCCAGGCACTTGCGCTTGTCCGCCGAGTTGGCCTTCGCTACCGACTTCGCGCGCCACGCGGGTTACTTCGCCGGCGAACGCGTTCAGCTGGTCCACCATGGTGTTGATGGTGTTCTTCAACTCCAGAATTTCGCCCTTCACGTCCACCGTGATCTTGCGCGACAGGTCGCCGCGCGCAACTGCCGTGGTCACTTCCGCGATGTTTCTGACCTGGCCCGTCAAGTTTCCGGCCATCGAGTTCACTGAGTCGGTCAAATCCTTCCACGTTCCCGCCACGCCGGGCACGTTGGCTTGGCCGCCCAGCTTTCCTTCGGTTCCGACTTCGCGCGCGACGCGCGTTACTTCGCCAGCGAACCGGTTCAGCTGGTCAACCATGGTGTTCAAGGTTTCTTTCAGCTGCAAAATTTCGCCGCGCACGTCGACCGTGATTTTGCGCGACAAGTCGCCGCTGGCAATAGCCGTCGCCACTTCCGCGATGTTTCTGACCTGGCCCGTCAGGTTGCTGGCCATGAAGTTCACGTTGTCGGTCAAGTCTTTCCATGTGCCGCCGACGCCGAACACCTGCGCCTGTCCACCAAGCTTTCCTTCGGTTCCCACTTCGCGAGCCACGCGCGTTACTTCGCCCGCGAACGCGTTCAGCTGGTCCACCATAGTGTTGATGGTGTCCTTCAGCTCAAGGATTTCGCCCTTTACGTCCACCGTGATCTTGCGCGACAAGTCGCCGCGCGCGACCGCCGTCGTTACTTCCGCGATATTTCTCACCTGCGCCGTCAGGTTGCCGGCCATCGCGTTTACCGAGTCGGTCAAGTCCTTCCAAGTTCCCGCCACGCCCGGCACTACAGCCTGGCCTCCGAGCTTTCCGTCCGTTCCCACTTCGCGCGCCACGCGCGTCACTTCCGACGCGAACGATCGCAACTGATCCACCATCGTATTGATGGCTTCCTTCAACTGCAGAATTTCGCCGCGCACGTCGACTGTAATCTTGCGCGACAAGTCGCCGCTGGCCACCGCGGTCGCCACTTCAGCAATGTTTCGCACCTGGCCCGTCAGGTTGCTGGCCATCGAGTTTACGGAGTCGGTCAGGTCCTTCCACGTTCCCGCGACACCGGGCACCTGCGCCTGTCCACCCAGCTTACCGTCCGTTCCCACTTCGCGCGCCACACGCGTCACTTCCGCGGTGAACACGCCCAACTGCTGAATCATGGTGTTAACGATGTTTGCAGAACGTAAGAACTCGCCTTCGAGCGGCCTCCCGTCAACGTCCAGGCGCACTGTCTGCGTCAAATTTCCCTGAGCCACAGCGGCAATCGCGCGCGTCACTTCCGTCGTAGGGCGCAGCAAATCTTCCACCAGCGTATTGACCGAAACTTCCATTTCTCCCCACGAGCCTCTGGACTCGTGGAAGCGCGTGCGCTCCGAAGTTCGTCCTTCTTTACCCACCGCCTGCCCGACTCGCGTAAGTTCGCGCGCCATTTGCTGGTTGGCAAATACGATGTCGTTGAAAGTGTCCGCAATTTTTCCGTGCAATCCGGTCCAGTAGCCCGGCAGGCGTACCGAAAAATCTCCGTCGCGCATTGTTTGCAAACTGGCGAGAATTACGCTGAGGTCAGCGTGTCCATTCTCTCCCCCAACCGCGCTGTGCCCGTTTGCTTTCGTTGCGGATTTGGGCGCTGCCTCGGTGGCCCCCGATGTCGCTGTTGGGGCCGTGGTCGTTCCCGCCGATGCATCACGTTCGGTTCTCTTCATAAAATCTCCTGGCAGGGCACTTCGTTCCGTGCGAAATTATCGTTCCATTGAAATCATGGAGTTACAGCGAAAGTTGCCGTCATCATACTTGCCAAAAAGATATTCCGCGGTCACCCAGCGTCACCCTTGAAAAATGCTTCCGGAAAAATCGAGGACGGTGGCCTTTAATAATTCCTTGAAACGAACTCACTAAATACCATTATCCCGCCAGCAAGGCTCTACAGCATTTCCTGTAGGACCCTAAGGGATTTACCTTATTAGATTTAGGGCAAATTGGCTGCAATTCGCCTGTAGATTGACCTATAACCCGGCAGGAATAGCATCAAATCCCCGTCTGCGCAAAAGGACGCACAGCGGGAGATGTGGTATCTCGAATCAATTTGGGTCGATTTGAGGGGGCCGGAGTACCCGGTAATCCTCTCAACTTTGCGGCTATTTCCCCACCTCTATACAGTCCTTCGCGGATTTTCCAAAAGCTCCCAAAGCTGCAAGATGGCGCTGAACTTAGGGAATTGCTCGGCAACGCGCTGATTCCGAGGAGGCAGCATGAAACTCAATTCGACCGCAGCTCACAATCCAGTGGATCGCCTCGCAACTTCCGAAGAAATTCGTACCGCGATGTCGCTCAGCTCCGACCAGCCCGAGGAATTCGCCGTCGAAGGCGCCTGGGAAATCGCCACAGACCAAGGCGGCTATGTTCGCATTGCCAGCCTGGAAGTGGAGACCTTTCGCCTCATTGAGGAGCTGCTTGAAGAAAATGACACGCGGTTGAACTAGGCCGACCGCCCGGGACTGTTAAACAGCTGTGGCGAGCCCCTCAGCCGCACAAGGTGACCTTTGAACTCATTTCTAAGCCGTGTACTGGAAGTCTTTCAAGAATTGGGCCGCGACCGTTTGGATCTGCACGCACTCTTCGAGGCCGGCGGAAATGAGCCAGCGCAACGAGTAGAGGTTCTTGACGCAATCGAAAGCCTTATCCGCGAAGGCCTTTTGGAAGCCCAGGGCGGGGATTTTTACGGATTGACAGAAAAAGGGAAGAGATCGCTTTCCCAACACGAGAGGGCATCCAGACAACGGTTAAGATAGGCACAATTGTGTCTAACCGTGCACTAAAAGGTACTAAATGGCGGTCGACGTTTAATTTACAGCGTTCCCCTGATTGTTGCATCTGAATTAACCGAGCTTAAATGAGTAGGCATGAGACTTGCGCGATTGAGAGGTTGTTTGCTCATATTTTCATGAGTAGAAACACTTCAACCCGGACACGAGGTCGAGCGGCGGCTGGCCGCATAGGTGTGCGCACTTTTGCGCGTACTACATGGGCTCCGCTGGCCAGGTCCCTTCAGGCTTCAAATCGAAGGCGGTGCCAAGAATGGGAGTCAGCTCCTGATGAGTCGCTTGACTCCATGCTTTCCTCGGCACTTGCGGCTCAAGATAAAGAGCTCGCCCGCATCTTGAACGAATTAGACAAAATTTCTAAGACCCTGAAATCCGGCGCACCGAACACGCGGACTCTTGCACAAACTCTGAAGCGAACGGTGACCTGCGCCGTAAAACAATCCCTCCTCGATAGGGAGTTGCGATCCTTGGCTCTTACAGATGATCTGACATGTCTTTATAACCGGCGCGCGTTTTTGGCGCTGGCCGCTCAGCAATTGAAGGTAGCGCGCCGCAAAGCGCAGGGCTTACTGCTGTTCTTCGCGGACGTAAATAATCTCAAGGAAATCAATGATACCTACGGGCACCGGGAAGGCGATTTCGCATTGGTTCGCGTCGCGGACGCACTTGAGAAGACCTTTCGCAATTCGGACGTGATTGCCCGTTTGGCCGGCGACGAGTTCGCCGTATTAGCCCTTGAGGCTGCTTGCGAAAACCGGGAAGTGATCCTGCGACGGCTGGAAGAAAATCTCAATAGTTCAAGCACTGAAGAATCTCGTTACAAGTTGTCACTCAGCATCGGAATGGCGCGCTTCGATCCCAAGCGTCCGGTTTCGCTGGGAAAACTCATTTCGATGGCGGACGAAGCAATGTACGATCACAAGAAGAACCGGCCGAAGCTAACTACGACGTGAACGATAGACTCGGCTGAGCGCGACCGCGGGATTCAAGATCGGAGAAGTCTTATGAAGCCGACGTGGTTAATCTCCGCAGGCGTAACGGCATTGCTTGCTGTGTCCAGCTCCGCGATGCCCGCGCCAGGCCGCAGCGGAGACCGTGATGATCGCGAATTGCATACCAAGTTTGACAATCGTGATCGCCAAGCTGCCCGTAAATGGTACAACGAACATAGTGAAAATCTTCCGAAGGGATTTCGAGACGCTGATCGCTTGAACCCGGAAGAGGAGTCTCGCCTTCAGGTGGGTGTGGCGCTCGAGCCCGAAGCTCGAAAAAAGGTCCGGCCTGCTCCGGTCGATCTTCTCCGGCGCCTGCCTCCGCCTCCCCGCCATTACCGATACGCCATTTTGGATGAACACCTCTTGCTCGTCGAAGATAGAACGTGGAACATCTCCGACATAATTCATTTACATGTCGGAGAGGGTCACTCGGGATGATGAGGAATTCTCGCCTCAACCAACCTCAGTATAGGCTTGGGTAGCGAGAGCCGGAAAGTGGGACGCCATGCCAGCAAAAGCTGACCTTGCCACTGAAACGAATATTCCTGTAGCTATATTCGATAAGGAATTGTTGAGCGCCACCTCATTCAGGTTGCAGACGTTTGAACTCTGCACTGTGTGCGGCGCGCGATTCGGAATCGGCTATCATGGCGCATGTGCGGAAGGTGAGCGTTCCGCGGAAGAACTGCAGGATTTGCCGAAGAAGCTGACGGAAATTCTAGCGAAAGACCATCGACAAGAGCGCGCACACAAACATTTCATTGAGCTTGATATTTAGGCGGCTGCCCCTGGATGAATTCGCATCGTACACTTACTTCATTAGGCCGGCTGGCAAAAGAATAATTCGTGCCGGAGCAATGCCTTAATCCCCTTCACAATGTCGCCCGCCCTGGATTTGGAAACTGCTCCCTGAATGCCAACTTTTCGCGCTTCACCCAAAAGGTCTGGCGAAAGATGGGCGGTACACAGCAACATCGGAACTTCGGGAGCGAATTTGGCGATCTCGCGCGCCGCTTCCAGCCCGTTCATCACAGGCATCTGAAAATCGAGGACAATCAAATCTGGCTGTGTTTCCACTGCTCTCTGCACGACCTCACTGCCGTCGGTTGCTTCCCCGCACACTTGCCAATCTGCATCTTGTTCCAAGAGACTGCGCAGGACTCGCCGTACCAATGTGCTGTCGTCGGCGATGAGGATCCGGACCATGAAGCTGCTTGGAGACTGGCACTGTTCGTGACAGATGTCAATCGGCACCTTACCCGAGGGCGAAAGGCGCATATTCTATCAGGATGTGCGTAAGGCAAAAATGGCACCTTAATCAAGGATTTGTCCTATGGGCACCAAACCTGGATGGCCGTACGATTTTGGCGCCGCCCACCCGGCCCGGGTTGCGTCAAGTCAGAGTTCAACTGGGAGGAGAACATGGCATCGAAGGATAAAAAATGCGCGCACCCACCATGTACCTGCACGGCCAAGTCAGGCAAGTACTGCAGCATCGAGTGTGAAGCGATGGAGGATACGCCTGATCTTGATTGCCGTTGCCTGCATCCCGACTGTAAGGGCAAAACACACTAGGCATTTCAATCCCGGTCTTGATTCTATGTGGCACAAAGGAGAGAAGAAGATGAAATCACTTGTGAAATTGTTGAGCTTTTCGGTCTTGACGCTCGGAATGCTTGCCGGATGTTCCAGCACGGCGAGTAAGTCTCCTGACGTTTCAGACTCGGTTCGACGATCATTGGATCAAGCCAACCTCACTGACGTCACGGTAAAGCAGGACCGCGATAAAGGCGTTGTAACGCTGGGTGGCCATGTCAAATCAGACGCCGACAAGTCACAAGCCGAAGCGATCGCCAAATCGAATGCCGGCAACCAGGTTGTTGCTGTTGAAATCGCCGTAATTCCTCCCGGTGCCGAAAGCGAGGCCCGGGCCGTGAATTCCGACTTGGACAAAGGCATCGATAAAAATCTGGACGCCGCGTTCATCAAGGCCGGACTAAACAAAGACGTAAAGTATGACGTCAAGAATGGCGTTGTCACTCTCACCGGTAGTGTGAACTCACAAACCAAAAAGACGAAGGCCGAAGCTGTCGCCGCAAAAGTTCCGAATGTTCAGCAAGTCGTGAACGAGCTCGAGGTTAAAAATCCAAAGGCCACCTCGACAACGAATTAAGACGTGCCTGTGGACCACCGATAGGTAGTTTTGAACTGAAGTATCGGAGAGGAGACTAGCCATGAAGGCGGAAGCACCCATAAGCCAAAACGTGAATCAGAGAATTCGCATTTTGGGGATCTGCTGGATCATTTATGGAATTCTTCGGCTTTTCGTAGCAGTTTGGCTGGTCTCCTTTTCCAACACTGCGACCGTGATGTTCGGCGCGCTGCTTCAGCGAGTGCGCGACCCTTTTGCGATGATGACAGACTTCCATTTGATTTATGCCTTTATAGAAGCTCTCTCGGTGATCTGCGGCGTCCTGGGCATTTTTGCCGGATGGACTCTCCTCGCCGGTCAGGGATTAGGGCGAACATTGGCCCTCATTGCCGGCTTTTTGTCGCTCTCAGACATTCCTCTAGGAATGACGCTGGGTATTTATACTCTGATTGTGCTGCTGCCGTGGACGCCGGCTCATGCTCCAGCAGCCATTCTCCATCGCCGAGCCTCCGATTTTAGAAGTCATCCTTCCACCACTTGAATACAGCGACATTGTGAAATAGAGCTACTAGTCCCGCTTTGCGCATAGCGCGCGAATCTGGGAGTCTTAGAGGCATTTCCCGCAAACATTGTTCGCCATTGAGAATAATAATTCCGTGAGCAGGAATAACGAATGAATTGAATTGGACTGAAGAACTTTGGTGGGGAGAGGAAGCAGAGCACCAGCCCGGCCCTCTATTTTTTAGCTTCCGTCTTCCTCTCCCGCAGGCACCATCCTCTCCTACCGCAACGCTGCGGACAATAAGGGCGATATGGTAGGCGACTTGGAAAATTGCTGTATTACGAAGTAATTTCGAAAAATCCGCTAATTTCGGAGCCTTCGTTTCTATTCGCACCAATACCACAAGCCCGTTTCGAATCTACATTTTTCACTCTATGGCCCCGGATGCAAGGCAGCGCTACGGTGACGCGTGCAGACGGACTCCAAGTGTTCAAAGTTTTGGGAGTCGTAACGTTTAGGGACCGAGCGGCGAAGGCTGCTTGGCTAAGTATAAAATATATAGTTTGCGTTCTCGACCGATAACGAAATATGGAACGGGAGGAACAAATGAAGAGATTTTCTGCGAAACGAGAGTCCCTGTTTTTAATGGCAGCATCGGTTTTGTTCAGCGGAGCGATGATCGTCTCTCCGCCGGTGCTCCTTGCAAGCTCGCAGCAGTCGGCGCCCGACAACACCCGCACGAACAAGCGTGATACGCAAAAGGGAGAACCCACTGCCGATCAACAAAAGATGAATCCAAACGATCGTGAACTTGCACGGAAGATTCGCGCATCGATCATGGATGACAAAGGCCTCTCCACCTATGCCCACAACATCAAGATCATCGCGCAGGACGGAAAAGTCACGTTGAAGGGCCCTGTCCGAACGGAGAAGGAAAAAGCCGATATCGAAGCCAAGGCCGCAGCGGTTGCCGGCGCCGGAAACGTGACAAGTGAAATTGAAGTGGCACCACCGAAGTCTTGAGCACGGCAAACAAAATCGATTTGAAAAAAAAGAAAAGAGGAGATAACAAATGGCTGGAAAAAAAGTAGCGGTATTCGGAATCTATTCGACGGCCGCAGCGGCTGAACATGCTGTTGACACCTTGACGAAAGCTGGTTTCCCGATCTCCGATATTTCCTTGCTCGTTCCGGAAACCTTGGGCTCCAGGGAAATGGGAACCGAAAAAGCTTCCAAGGCGCCGGAAGGTGCCGCCGCGGGTGCAACTTCAGGAGCAGTTCTCGGCGGCACTCTCGGCTTGCTGGCCGGAATTGGAGCGCTGGCTATCCCCGGCGTCGGCCCGTTTATTGCTGCAGGGCCGATCATGGCAACACTGGCGGGCATGGGCGTCGGTGGAGCGGTCGGCGGACTCGCTGGTTCGCTCATTGGCGCTGGAATTCCGGAATATGAGGCGAAGCGTTACGAAGGGCGCCTCCAAAAGGGCGGGATTTTGCTTTCAGTTCACTGTGACACTTCTGCAGAAGTCGACCAGGCGAAAGAAATCCTGGAACGCACAGGGGCAGAAGATATCTCCTCAACGCGAGAAGCCTCGGCCGACACCAAGTCCGGACGAGATGCTCGCACCGCCTCCGGCGGCGGCAGAGCTTAGTATTGTCCTAAGTCGCTAATCGCTAAAATCAAAGGAGGAAGGTTCTCTGCCTTCCTCCTTTTCCAACTCAGTATCGTTTCAAAGTCACTTTGTCGGGATCGAAGTATATCTTCGGGTCGCCTGAGAACTTAGGGGAGCAAATGGAAAACAGACGAGTGAAAAACCCTGCGAAGAAAGTCCAAGGCCTTCTTATCACTTTTGCCCGATCGATCGGATCCACTCTCGGGTCGGTGGCCGCGAAGACTGACCTCTTGTCGAAGCCTGCCTCTCGACCCACAACTCGGCGCACAACTCGCCGGAAATCGGGTCTAACGGTAGGTAAAGCTCGCAAAAAGAATAAATCCTAAGGCGGCGGCATTGCTACTTCACCGGCCCTGTCTGAACCCTTTTCTTAAGGTGTCTGTAAGTGTGCTTAATTTCGCAGCAGATACCTCATGCTATTCGTTATCGAAGGGCATCGTGAGATAGTGGTAAGGACACGATGACCACCGCGATATCATCTCCGCCCGTTTTCTCAGACGTAGCCACCCCCATTCGCGCTGAACTATTCAGCGTGGAGCGCCTTGAGCAGCATGCTGAAAGTCTTGCCGCCGCCCAGGCGATTACTTTGGATCCGACGCGAGGGCGGCCGCTCATTCCTCGTGTTCTTGAGAACGGGCGTCTTCTCCTGGAGTACTACCAGGCCACCGCGAAGGCAATCCAGCGGGAAAAAACAATCACACCCGCGGCGGAATGGCTGGTTGATAATTTTTATATTGTCGAGGAACAACTGCGCGAAATTCGCGACGATTTGCCGCCAGGGTACTATCACAAATTACCTAAGCTCGCTTCAGGACACCTGGAAGGATATCCGCGGGTATTTGGAGTGGCATGGGCGTACGTCGCGCACACCGACAGCCGGTTTGAACCGGACCTCTTGCGGCGTTTCGTAAACGCTTATCAGCGGTTACAACCGCTCACGAGCGGTGAATTGTGGGCCGTAGCGATTACGCTTCGCGTTGTGCTCGTGGAAAATCTGCGCAGGTTGGCCGAGACCATGGTGCGCAGCCGCCGCGCTCGCGAAGAGGCGGATTTTCTTGCCGACAGTCTTCTCGGCGCTGGTGGCCGCGAACTCATCGCGCCCGCCGCAGCCCTCCGCCAATTTGAGAACAAGCCTCTGGACAGAGCGTTCGCGGTGCAACTTGTGCAGCGTCTGCGTGATCTGGATCCGAAGGTTGGTCCGATCCTGCTGTGGCTGGATGCGCGTCTGGACGCCCAGGGCACTACCGCCGACGAAATCGTTCGCGCCGAGCATCAGGACCAGACGGCAATGACCGTTACAGTTCGCAACATCATCACCAGCATGCGGCTCACCTCCGCATTTGATTGGCAGGAATTTTTCGAGAGCGTTAGCCTGGTCGACCAAATATTGCGCGAGGGCAGCAACTTCGCCGAGATGGATTTTGCTACTCGCGATTATTATCGCCACGCCATCGAGGATCTTTCCCGCGGCACCTTCCATTCCGAAATTGAAATCGCGCGGCGAGCGGTTCATCGGGCCAAACGCGCCTCCGTAAAATCCAACGGCAACAAGCACGAAGTTGACGACCGCCGCGCCGACCCCGGCTACTACCTTATCGCGCAGGGGCGCGTCTCTTTTGAACGCGAGCTTGGCTATCGCTTGAAGTGGAGGAAGCGGCTTTTGCGTTTGTACGTCCGGGCGGCAGTACCCGGTTATTTGGGAACGATTTTCCTGATGACTGCAATCATTCTTCTCCGGCCGCTGTTCCGCGCGCACGATCTGGGAGTCAGTACCTGGAATTTGGTTTTGCTGGGACTTCTGGCCGCCATTCCCGCGTCCGATTTGGCGATCGCGCTGATTAATCGCTCGGTGACGGATCTGCTGGGGCCGCGCACGTTGCCTCGTCTGGAATTGCGCGACGGTGTACCGCCGCATTTGCGAACGTTGGTTGTGATACCCACGCTGCTTACGCGTCCTGACGCGGTCAAAGAGCAAGTGGAGCGATTGGAGATCCACTATCTCGCGAATCCCGACGGGGATTTGCGGTTCGCACTGCTTTCCGATTGGACCGACGCCCCACGCGAGAGCATGCCGGGTGACGATGAATTGCTGGCGGTCGCCATTGATGGAATCGAGCATTTGAATAAACGCCACGGCCCGCTGCCGGGGGGCGACGACCGCTTTTTTCTATTTCACCGTAAGCGCGTCCGGAATGAATGTCAGAACGGATGGATGGGATGGGAACGAAAGCGCGGAAAGCTGCACGAACTGAATCAACTTTTGCGCGGTTCTACCAATACTACATTCATACCTATCGCCGGGCGGGCACCGGAACCAATCCCTGGTATTCGCTACGTCATCACGCTCGACGCAGATACTCGTCTGCCGCGTGGCGCCGCTGCGCGGCTGGTGGGAACCATGGCGCACCCGCTCAATCGGCCGGCGTTCAGCGCGCGCGAAGGTCGCGTGGTGGATGGATATTCCCTGGTTCAACCGCGCATTACTCCGACGCTTCCAACCGATCACGAGGGATCGCTTTTCCAGAAAATTTTTTCCGGCCCGGCCGGAATGGACCCCTACGCGTCTGCTGTCTCAGACGTCTACCAGGATTTATTCAGGGAAGGCTCTTACACGGGAAAAGGAATTTACGATGTTGATGCGTTCGAACACTCCCTGGCAGGCAAGGTTCAAGAAAACACTCTGCTGAGCCACGATTTGTTCGAAGGTCTGTTTGCGCGCGCGGCCTTGGCGACAGACATCGAATTGTTCGAAGAATATCCATCACACTATGAGGCTGCGGCAGCGAGGGCCCATCGCTGGGCGCGTGGAGACTGGCAGCTCCTGCCCTGGATTTTCGGAAATGGCGGGTTACCGCCAGATCAACGCCGCCAGTACAAAATTCCCGCGATCAGCAAATGGAAAATGATCGACAACCTCCGGCGCACGCTGTCACCGCCCGCGATGTTTCTGACATTGATCCTTGGATGGCTGATGTCTCCTCTATCGCCGTGGATGTTTACGCGATTCGTCCTGTTGATGATTTCTATTCCTCCGCTCATTCCTTTTCTGCTAGGCCTGGTCCCGCGACATGGAGGAATTTCCAGACGAAGCCACATTCGCGGCGTGTTGTCGGATCTTTCGCTTGCACTCTCTCACATTGGATTGACCATCGCGTTTCTGGCTTACCAGGCGTGGCTCATGTCCGATGCAATTCTGCGCACGCTGGTCCGCATGTGCGTCACGCGCAAGAATCTACTGGAGTGGGTCACCGCAGCGCAGGCGAAGTATGCCGTTGACCTGAAGTTGCTGGCAATCTACCGAAGAATGGCCGGCGGAGTCGTGTTTGCCGCGGCGGCATACATGGCTGTGCATTTTGGACGCCACCAGGCGATGCCTGTGGCCCTGCCTTTTATTCTCCTATGGGCGGCATCGCCGGCAGTTGCGCGATGGATCAGCGAACCACCCCGGCCGGAGAAAGCAGAACCGCTTTCAGCCAGCGTCACGCAAACTTTGCGACTCATATCGCGGCGTACGTGGCGATTCTTTGAGGCCTTTGTCACCTCGGAAGATCATTTTCTGCCGCCCGACAATTTTCAGGAGGATCCCAAACCGGTCGTGGCGCATCGGACTTCCCCAACGAACATAGGAGTGTACCTTCTCTCCACGATTGCGGCGCGCGATTTCGGATGGCTGGGCACAATCGCAGCAGCCGAGCGTCTCGAAGGAACCTTGGGAACGCTGAAACAATTGCAGTATTTCCGCGGACATCTTTACAACTGGTATGACACCCGCACGTTAGATCCTCTGGAACCCAGATATGTTTCTTCCGTCGATAGCGGGAATCTCGCTGGACATTTACTCGTCGTGGGAAACGCTTGCCGCGAGCTGATTCAGAACACCTCCCTCGACGCCCGCATCCTCACTGGATTGAAGGATTCAATTTTGCTCTTGCGGGAAGCTCTGGCTGAGAGCGAGGACCAGCGCCGCATCCATACGGTCACGCGAAAACATATTACGAACGCCGTTGATGCTCTTTCCGAGTTGCTCGAACCAGTGCCTGGGAATGTTTTGGACTGGGCGTCGCGCTTCGCCGAGTTGCGCGAATGCGCACGAACGCTGGATGACATTTCGCAAGCCATCGAGCAGGAAGAAGGAAGCGCTCAGGTATCGGAGTTGCGCTACTGGGCAGCGGCCGCCAGCGCGTGCGTTGAAAGCCATGCTCGGGATGTCGAAATTCTGATTCCCTGGACTCGCTTGGGCTCCAAGGAAACTATTGCCATGGCTGACAGGCCTTCGGACCAGGCCGCGGAATGGTCAGTCATCGAACCGTATTTTCGTACTCTGCCGACCTTGGCGGATGCTCCTGACCGGTTCGACGCTGCGCTACGGGAACTTGGGTCCCTCCGTGTGCGACTTGCTGCGGATTCTAAAATAGATCCGGACAGGCTGGCGCGCATCGATGCGCTTTCTGGCGCGATCTCGGAATCCGCGGCGGAGGCAGCCAATCTGACTCACCGTCTTCTGGATTTGTCCCACACAGCGCAACAGATGTTCGCGGCGATGGATTTTTCCTTCCTGTTCGACCAAACGCAAAAGCTTTTTTCCATCGGGTACCGCGCCACGGACGGAAGTCTCGATGCAAATTGTTACGACCTGCTGGCATCCGAGGCCAGACTGACGAGCTTCATCGCCATCGCCAAGGGAGATGTTCCATCCGCGCATTGGTTTCGTCTAGGTCGCGCGCTGACGCCTGTCGGCCGCGGCTCCGCGCTCATCTCCTGGTCGGGATCGATGTTCGAATACCTGATGCCCGCGCTGGTGATGCGCTCGCCGAGCGGCAGCATGCTCAGCCAGACGTACGAGAACGTAGTGCGTCGCCAGATTGAGTATGGAATGGAGCGTCACACACCGTGGGGAATATCAGAGTCTGCATTCAACGCGCGTGATCTGACGCTGACCTACCAGTATTCCAGCTTTGGCGTGCCCGGGCTGGGACTCAAGCGCGGCCTAAGCGAGGACATGGTTGTCGCGCCCTACGCAACGGCGCTGGCAGCCATGATCGAACCAATCGCCGCCAATCAGAATTTTGCGCGCCTTGCAGCAGCCGGTGGCAGGGGAACCTACGGTTTTTATGAAGCCCTCGATTACACCCCCACTCGCGTGCCCGAAGGCAAAGATGTGGCCGTTGTGTACGCGTACATGGCGCACCACCAGGGAATGTCGCTGACCGCTCTGGCGAATGTATTGTTCGGCGGCGAAATGATGAACCGTTTTCACGCGGAGCCAATCGTCCAGGCCACCGAGTTGATTCTTCAGGAACGCACCCCTCGCGACGTTTTTGTTGCGCGGCCCCGTGCGGAAGAAGTTTCCGCGGTGGCGCAGGTTCGCGACTCCCTCCCTCCGGTTGTACGCCGATTTAAGACACCTTACGATACGACTCCGCGAACGCAACTGCTTTCCAATGGACGCTACTCTGTAATGCTTACGGCGGCAGGTTCGGGTTACAGCCGCTGGCGAAATATTGCGGTCTCGCGATGGCGCGAAGACGCTACTCGCGATTGCTGGGGCACCTACACATTTCTTCGGGACGAGCTGACCGGAAATGTCTGGTCTGCGGGTCACCAGCCCACGGGCGTTGAAGCCGACTCCTACGAAGCCGCATTTTTTGAAGATCATGCCGAAATTCTTAGACGTGACCGTTCATTTTCTACCTTGCTGGAGGTCGTCGTCTCGTCAGAGGACGATGCCGAGGTCAGGCGCGTCTCCATCACAAACATGGGCGTACGAGCGCGCGACGTTCAGGTTACTTCCTACGCGGAAATTTCGCTCACTTCACAAGCAGCGGATGTGGCGCATCCTGCTTTCGCCAATTTGTTCGTCGAAACGGAATTTGTCCCAGATGTTGGCGCCATTTTGGCGACGCGCCGGAAGAGATCCGAAGATGAGCCGTCGGTTTGGGTCGCGCATTTGCTGTCGGTCGAAGGCGAGACAGTTGGCGAGGTGCAATACGAGACGGATCGCGCCCGATTCCTCGGGCGCGGGCATGATCCCCGCAACTCCGTGTCGATTGTTGACGGGCGACCTCTTTCCGGCACGGTAGGTCCCGTACTTGACCCTGTGATGAGCTTGCGACGCACCGTGCATATTCCTCCGGGAACGAGCGCGCGCATCGCGTTCACGACGATTGCGGCTTCTACCCGCCAGGAAGTGCTCGATATCGCGGACAAGTATCGGGACGCGCGAGCGTTTGAGCGCACTTTAACGCTTGCATGGACGCAAGCGCAAGTGGAGCTTCACCACTTGGGAATAGGAACGGAAGAGGCGCACTTATTCCAGAGACTGGCCAATGCCGTAATTTATTCCGACGCATCGTTGCGACCCACGTCTGAAGTCCTCAGCAGAAGCAACATCGATCTTCCCACACTGTGGGCGCAGGGAATTTCCGGTGATCTGCCCATCATTCTGGCGCGCATCGATAACGAGCAGGACGTCGACATGATCAGGCAGTTGCTCCGCGCGCATGAATACTGGCGAATGAAGAATTTGTCGGCGGATGTGGTCATCATCAATGAGAAGCCTCCTTCTTACTTGCAGGATCTGCAGGGTTCCCTCGAAGCGCTGGTTCACGGAAGCCAATTGCGGCTCTCGCCGGACAGCAGCAGCGTCAGCGGCCGCATCTTTCTGTTGCGTGGTGATTTAATTTCTCCGCAAACACGCACGCAGTTGCAAGCCGTCGCGCGGGTCGTGCTGCTCAGCAGGCGCGGAACGCTTGCGGAGCAAATTATTCGATCGCAGCCCGCGGAAATATCACTAGCCCCTCTAGCAGGAACGATCCGCGCTAGTAAATATCCAGAAGTGCCGTTGCCCGAAGTACCGCTGGAATTTTTCAACGGGCTCGGCGGCTTCGCCGAAAATGGCCGTGAATACGTGATCGCCCAGGGAGAGGGATTGCGGACGCCGGAACCTTGGGTCAACGTGATCGCAAACCCGGATTTCGGTTTTCTGGTTTCAGAGTCGGGCTCAGGATTTACGTGGTCTCTCAACAGCCATGAAAATCAGCTTACTCCCTGGTCCAACGATCACGTCATGGACACGCCCGGAGAAGCGATTTATGTGCGCGACGAAATCACCGGCGAAGTTTGGAGTCCCACCGCCCTGCCGATTCGTGATGAAACCGCCGCTTACGTGACGCGGCACGGACAGGGCTACAGCCGTTTTCAGAACGGCTCGCATGGCATCCTGCTTGACCTGGTTCAATTCGTAGCGCCCGACGATCCCATCAAGATTTCCAGACTCACCCTTCAAAATAACTCGGCTCGATCGCGCCGCCTTTCGGTGACCGCTTATGTCGAATGGGTACTTGGCAGCTCACGCAGTTCTTCCGCGCCGTACATCATTACGGAAATCGATCAGCAGTCTGGCGCACTGTTTGCTCGGAGCGCCTGGAATGGTGAATTCGGTGAACGCATCGTCTTTGCGGACCTTGCAGGAAAGCAAACTTCATTTACGGGCGACCGCACGGAGTTCATCGGCCGCAATGGCGCGCCGGGACGGCCCGTCGGACTGGAACTAGGACATCCGCTGTCGGGAACGGTTGGCGCGGGACTTGATCCCTGCGCGGCATTGCAAACCTCAATTGAATTGCGGGCCGGCGCGCGCGCTGAAGTTGTATTCTTTCTGGGCCAAACGGAAAATCGGGAACACTCCCGCGAATTGCTGCGCCGTTATCGGGCCGCGAATTTGGACGATGTTTTGAGCGAAGTCGCGCGCCGCTGGGATGACATCCTGGGAGCCGTGCAAATAACAACTCCCGAACGCGGCATGGACGTTCTGATGAATCGTTGGCTGCTCTATCAGACACTGTCTTGCCGCGTGTGGGCACGAGCCGGCTTTTATCAGTTAAGCGGCGCATACGGTTTTCGCGACCAGCTACAGGACGTGATGGCGCTCACGATCGCCATGCGTGAACTCACGCGCGAACATCTTCTGCGGGCTGCCGCCCATCAATTTGTCCCCGGAGATGTGCAACATTGGTGGCATCCGCCTTCGGGACGCGGAGTACGCACGCGCATCTCCGACGACCGCCTTTGGCTGCCCTACGCCGTGATTCACTTCCTCGAGGCCACGGGCGATGCAAGCGTGCTCGACGAAGTGATTCCGTTCCTCGAAGGCGATACGCTGGCCGAAGGACAGAGCGAATCCTATTTTCAGCCGGCCATCGCAAGGGAACGCGCGACACTGTTTGAACACTGCGCGCGCGCTCTCGATTACAGCCTCGACGTTGGCAGTCACGGGCTCCCGTTGATGGGAACAGGCGACTGGAACGACGGCATGAATCGCGTCGGTCAAAACGGTAAAGGAGAAAGCGTCTGGCTGGGATGGTTCCTGCATACAGTGCTTTGGGAATTTGCGAAAGTAGCGGATGTGCGAGGCGAGCATGAGCGCGCTGAAACGTGGCGCCTGCATGTCAGCGCTCTGAAAGCTGCGCTTGAGCGCGACGGCTGGGACGGAGCCTGGTACCGTCGCGCCTATTTTGATGATGGCACGCCGCTCGGCTCGGTAATGAATACGGAGTGCCGCATTGACTCCATCGCACAGACCTGGGGAGTGATTACAGGCGCGGCGGACTTGGGCCGTGGTGCGCGAGCGATGTCCGCGGTTGACCAGATGTTGGTGCGACGGCCCGAAGGATTAATTCTGTTGCTTACGCCACCCTTCGATAAGACGCCGCTCGATCCTGGCTATATTAAAGGATACGTTCCCGGCATTCGCGAAAATGGCGGACAGTATACACATGCGGCCACATGGACGATTCTGGCGTTCGCTGCTCTGGGCGATGGCGATAAGGCCGGCGAATTATTCCGCATGCTCAATCCAATCAATCGCGCGGTTTCAAGAGCCAGCGTCCAACGCTATAAAGTTGAACCGTACGTTGTCGCAGGAGACGTTTACGCAGAGCCTCCACACACAGGGCGTGGCGGATGGACCTGGTACACCGGATCAGCGGGCTGGCTTTATCGCGCAGGGATGGAGTGGATTCTCGGATTCCGTGTGCGCGGAGCGATCCTCAGCATCGATCCATGCATTTCTAAAGCCTGGTCCGGGTACGCGATTTCTTTCCGCTATCATTCAACCATCTACAAAATCAAAGTAGAGAACCCTCAACACGTTTCGCGGGGGATTGTCCGAGCAGAATTGGACGGCAAGCGGTTGCCCGGTCCTGCCAACATCCCACTCGTCGACGACGGCTACGAGCATCACGTCCTGGTCATTCTTGGCTAAAGCTCACTCTGCTTGTCTCCAGTAAATGCGCGCTTGTTTTTAGACACTAGAAGCGAGTTGGTAGCTCGCCTCTTCAGAGGCGAGGGTTTGCTTGCCAAGTGTGTTAGTAGAGTCGCTAGCGATTCGACAGGCTAGCGGTTACCTTGGCCGTTCACAATTAAATGGTTGTCCACCGAGAAAACATTCGGGACAGACTTCGCATAGAGAGTCGCGGCGTCCTTTTCCTGCTGGCTGTCCACGAAGCCTTCCAAAGTGACATGCCCATTCTTAACGATGATGTGGATCGACTGTAGGTTTCCGATGCCGTAGCGCGCCAGCAAATCCTGGGAATAGATGGCGCGATATTCGGCGCGGCGAATCTGGTCATCCATGGGGGAGGTTGGCAGCACCTCAATTTGATTATTCACTTTTTCGACGCCCTCAATATGCTTGACGGCATTTTCGGCGTCGGATTTCAATGTCGGGTTAACGACTTGTCCGTACAAGGTGACCTCACCGTTATTCACGCTGTAGGCTAAATTGTCGAATACGGAATACCACGGAAGCGTAAGCAGTTCGTGGCGCACTTCTTTTTTCAGCCATTCGTCGCTGTTACGCGCGCTATTACGATTGTTCATTCCCTGCTGAGCGCCAAGGGGGCCTGCTGCGAAAATGGCCTGAACTAGCACGGCAAATAGCACGAGTCTCATGAGCTTCACGATCGTTACCTCCCCTTCTGTCGCAACGCATTTCCAACGCATCGCTACTAACTACGTTACTGAGTTCGGTCGACTAACCCAATCCTGTGAGCCGTGTATTTGAGATCTGGAAAAGTCCTTACACAAATTCTACTTTTAGGCCTTTGGGGGCAAAAAATCCAGCTCGCGACGTCATTAAGCGTACAAGTATTTTTTGCCGCCGGTACAGCGTTCGATTGATTGCCCGAAAAAGCTTCGTACATTAGTGTCATCATGTTAAGCAAACGGCCCAACTGAGGGGGAAAAAGATATGATGCTTATCTTGACGATTGTCCTTGTGCTTGCCCTGCTCGGCAGCCTTCCGACATGGCCCTATAGCAGGGGCTGGGGATACTACCCGAGTGGCGGATTGAGCCTTGTGCTCGTGATTTTGCTGCTTTTATTCTTGCTTGGAAGATTGTGACGCGTGTTGCGGCGGCGCTAAACTGAAACGTTAAGTGAAGCACAGCGCCGCGAAAACGTGGTAAAGCTAAAGGGGAAGGCTCGTGGCCTTCCCCTTTTTTTGAGTTGATGCGAGTCCGTGACGCCACTCGTCCGCGAAAATCATCCACAGGGCCCGCAAGACGGGGACGCTTTTCGTAGCACAGGCTTCAGCCTGTGTGCTTTTTTCTTAGGTTTGCTTTCGCGCGTTTCACCTAAATCAAAACCACACAGGCTGAAGCCTGTGCTACTCACATCAGGGGGCAGCCGCGATCGACTGAATTTGCACGCTCTTGGTAGGGCCGTCATAAGTTCCAACAATGGCTACTTTTTCGGCAGCATATTCACGCGCCTTCGCTTGATTGCTGAGGTTCAAAGAAGTTTCAGCCTCGGAGTTATATAACACTAACTTGTTTCGGTCTTTGCCGCACAATAGCGCGCAATCCTTCGCGGATTTTGTGCCTTCCTTCTCCATTTCAGGACTGTGAGATTGTTGCCCGGCGCAAGTGGCGTCCATAATTTCGCCGGTATAAGACAGTGGCGTGTTGTCGCGCTGCTGAGCGGACTTAAATCCAGCCTGCACAAATGCGGTTGCCAGGAGCATGATGGTCCCAAGATTCAAGATAAGTCGCTTCATTATTCTTCCTCTCCCGTCACAACGAATCGCGATTCAAGCTACTGGCAATGATGGCCGCGAGTTCGGTCCAACGTCACGCGGTACAGCGGCTTCAGGTAAAGCTTCTTGGGGGGCGGGATTAAGGACGCGTGCCAGCAATTGTCTGCCAATCCGGATCAGGATTATGGCTACCAAAAGACCGACTCCGGCAAGTCCCGTTAAAATACCGATGGCAATCAAGATGTACCAAAAATGGCTCAAGGCACTGAGGATGGCCAGAACGATGACACCCATTATCTCGCAACTATAGTCGCGCCCCGTTTTCATCGACCACTCCTTCCAAGTGTTCACGCTAGCCGATAAGCGGCCGATGCCAGCGGCAATCGAGGTAAGATTTTCCGGCAGCTCTCCCGCAACGTTATTGGGAAGGTTTTTCATATTGACCGCATGAAGAATAAGGCTTGGGTAATGAGCGGGCAATCGGGCGTTCTGTGTAAAATAGAGCGGTCCAATACTTGGGATGTTCTGCCAATAGAGGGTCCGGGGGCGCTGCATTCTGGTACTTGACTCTTAGGCCGCTTCCGTATATTTGGTATAGGTAGACATCAGCGATATGGCTAGTAAGAAGCCCTTGCCGGCGTTCTGCGCGGCATAATGGAGACTATCGTGAAGCCCCTACGTATCCTGATTGCAGACGATCACGACCTGATGCGACGTGGGGTCAAGACTCTGATCGAGTCACACGCAGGTTGGGAAGTTTGCGGAGAAGCCACGACTGGACGTGAGGCGGTCGTCAAAGTCGAGGAACTAAAACCGGACGTCCTGGTGTTGGATATCAGCATGCCTGACCTGAACGGAGTGGAAGCTGCCAGGAGAGTTCGAAAGGCGTCGGCTAACACTGAGATCCTCATTTTGTCTATGCATTACTCCGATCAGCTCATACGCGAAATTGTGGATGCCGGCGTAAGAGGATATATCGTCAAATCGGACTCAGATCGTGATCTGATCACGGCTGTGGAAGCTCTCGCAAAGCACAAGCCGTTCTTCACGTCCCAGGCTACCGAGGTAATTTTGGGTAGTTTCAATGCCGGCGGGACCGTAAAAGAAGTTCCGGAATTAGTAAGCAACCGCCTGACCTCGCGCGAACGGGAAATCGTCCAGCTTCTGGCGGAGGGCAAGAGCAGTAAGGAAGTTGCCGCCTCTTTAGGAATCAGCGTTAAGACCGCCGAGACGCATCGCGCGAATGTCATGCGGAAGCTCGAGCTGCATAGCGTAAGCGAGTTGGTGCGCTACGCGGTGCGCAATCAAATCGTTGAAGCGTGAACGCCTGATCCCTGCTTCGCAAATCTCCAGGAATCTACAGTGAATTTATCAATGTCTCTACTGTATTGACCGTATTGTCGTAGATCCGATTCTTTAGCATGATTGTCGCGCGGAACAGATATTCCGCCCAGCACGCTGGAAGCTCAGAATCCGGCGAAACCGGGACACCCAGACCCGGTCAAGTTCCCGATTTTCAACTAAATAAGGGAAGTGCCAATTATGAATTCCTCCGCTGTAGTTTTGAAAGCTAAGTCCGAAAAGAAGCCGAAAATATTGTCTGATAACCTCACGCCCGGGACGGACAGGCCCACTATCCTGATCGCCACGGTCGCGCCGGAGATGTGCCAGGATTTGAAGGAGCTTCTTGAAGCATTTTCCTTCAAGACGATCTGGGCGAAGGGTGTAGGGGCGGCGAAGTCGATGCTGGCGAGAGAGAAGATTGTCGCCTGCCTCTCCGGATTTTGGCTTCAAGATGGAACTTATCGGGAACTCGTGCGACACATCCGGCGTGAGAATCTGGATATTCCTGTGATTTTGGTTTCGGAACCCGACTATCCGCAGGAATATCGCGATTACCTTGCCGCTCTGAATATTGGAGCGCTCGATTTCCTCTCTCACCCTTACAGAAAAAGCGACTTGGAGGAAATGCTCGGACTGGTGACGGCTCCGGGAACATTAGTAGTCGGCGAGCCAGCCCGGTCAACCCCTCGGCCAACTCCTCTAGTCGGTCCCGATCTGCATCCTCGGGCCGCATAACGTCCAAATCCGGCCAGAACGGAAACTTTTAGGAGTTTTTGCTGCCGGCCAGAAGCAGGGCTATGCCGCCTATCATCGCAATTCCGCCGACGATGGGAGGCAACGGGATTGTCTTGTGCTCCTGCTTGGTCGCTTGAATCGGACCGATATCCAAAACTTTCTTTTGCGTGGTAAAGGTAATTCCCTGGTAGGCAAGCGCAATAATCCCGAAGACAATCAACAAAATTCCCACGATCGACGAACTTTTCATATTTCCTCCCTCGATATTTCGTTGGACTTGCTTCTCTCTCCAGGCTTCATGCCCGCCGGAGTAATCCGCTGAGCAGCGAAACCAGGAACAGAATCAGAAAAATATAAAACAACACTCTGGCGATGCTGACCGCTGCACTGGCAATTCCCAGGAAACCAAAAACCGCCGCGATTAGCGCAATCACAAAGAATATAAGGGCCCATCGCAACATAATGCCTCCTTGATTGGGCGCCACCCGGATAGATGGTGACCCATGTAATTCGCGGTTCAAAAGCTATTTATGTTCGTATTTCGAGCTGGAAGTTCACCATACGCGCATCAACGTATGTATTAGTAGAATAGCCTGTAGTCATGGGCGCATCGTGGCAATCATTCCGATAGAGGCAAGGACCATCACAACAGTGGTAAGCCAACCGATAATCCGCAGGTAGGTGGGTAGCGCGAATTGTCCCATCACTTTTGGATTTCTCGCCAAAAGCATCATAAAGGCCATGACCGGACCGGCGACAACACCATTGAACACGGCCGACCAGAACAGCGCCTTGATCGGATTCAAGTGGACGAAGTTCAGGAGAAGACCGACAAAAGTGGCGATGCCAATCGTTGCATAAAAGCGCAGAGCGCGATTTGGTTTTTTCTCCAAGCTTGCGGTCCACTGGAATGCTTCGCTTACCCCGTGAGCCGCCGAGCCGGCAAGGACCGGTACGGCAAGCAGGCCTGTCCCCAGGATTCCGAGAGCGAAGAGGATGAAAGTGAACCGTCCGGCCAACGGTTCCAGGGCGCGGGCGGCCTGGTCAGCGGTCTGAATGTCAGTGATGCCGTGGGCGTGAAGCGTTGGAGCTGTGGTCAGAATAATGAAAAAAGCCACCAGGTTGGAAATGAACATTCCCAGATACGTGTCGAACTTGATGCGCTGAAATTGTGCAGGCGCCTGCTTGGGAGCTCTTTTTAAAGGCGATTCACCTGGGTTAATCGTGACTTCCTCGACTTCTTGCGAGGCTTGCCAGAAGAACAAGTAAGGACTGATGGTCGTGCCCAGAACAGCGATGAGTGCTGTCAGGGCGGTGCCGCGTAATGAGAGTGAAGGCAAGAAAGTTGCACGAATCGCTTCCCATCTGGGTTCATGCAAATAGATTGCGGTTGCAACATAGGCGAACAGCGCCGCGGTCAACCACTTGAGATATTTCACATACGATGTGTAGGGGACAAGAATCTGCAATCCCACGCAAATGCAACCGAGCACGACAACATAGAGAAGCGTGGAACCAGGCAGCAGCAACGTCATCGCTGCGCCCATCGCGCCAATATCAGCGCCTAAATTAAATATGTTGGCTGCCAGGAGCAGGAAAACAATGATGTAGAGGAATCGCTTTGGAAAATGTAAACGAATATTGCCGGCAATACCCACTCCGCTGACGCGTCCGATTCGTGCGCTGATTTCTTGAATTCCCGCCATCAGCGGGAAGGAAAAAAGCATAACCCAGAGCATACCGTAGCCGAATTGCGCGCCTACCTGAGAATAGGTGGCAATTCCGCTCGGATCGTCGTCGGCCGCTCCCGTAATTAAGCCGGGGCCAAGTTTCCAAAGAATCTCCCCTGCCCGGGAGGCCTTGGATTTTTTGTGAAGCGGAAGGACGGCTTCCCCCATTTTCGTTAGCGAATATTCCTTTGGTCGAAATGAGGAGCTACCGCCCTACACGGCCATGTTGCAATCCCAGCCATCAGCATCTGATGAATGCGAAAGCTCGAGTCGATTTCATTCTGATCACTTTCCTTTGCTGTGTCCCTTTTCCTTGTGCTGCTTTAATACCGTGCGCGCCGCCACTTCCGCAGCTCGCTTGCCATAACGGCCTGACTTTTCCGAATTTTCCTTGATATGTTCGTATTGCCTCTGCTCTTTCGAGCCCCCGCCTCGCAAATGTTTTTTCCCGGGCATCGACCCACCTCCACGCAGCCAGCGAATCCGAAAACCCACTTATACAGAAACAAGAAATCGCATGAAGCGTAAGCTGCTCGATCCTCAAAGTGAATCAGGTCAATGCGGTAGCGCCCGACCGGCAATCTGGTAGCCACAAACTCTACTTGGTTCTCCCTAAAACATTCAGTGATATTCCGTATTTCCACTGATTCCTCTTGGTGTTCTTCTACAGGCTGTAATGTGACAAACGCGAATGTCTTCAGCGCAGGCTGTAAAGGTGATTACTGAAGACGTAAGAACTTTCCAAGGAGGAACGTCATGAACTGGGACCAAGTTGAAGGAAAATGGAAAGAGGTAAAAGGCAAGGTCAAGGAAAAGTGGGGCAAGCTCACGGATGACGACATTGACGTGATTGACGGCAAGCGCCAACAACTCGTTGGAAAACTTCAGCAACATTACGGGCTCGCGAAAGAGGCCGCGGAAAAACAAGCCGATGAGTTCGTAAATTCTTTGCATGCGGGAGACAGGGAAGCAGCCAGAGAACAAGGACGAGAAGAAGGACGCGACCAGGAACGTGCGCGAAGAGCAGGCCGCTAGTAAGTAGTTCACTACATTTTCGGGCGAAGCGCCGAGGACAAACTCCGGGCGTTTCGCCCCGCTCTTATGAAAGGAAAAACAATGGGTGGAACCGCAACAAGGGTCGGCATTGAAACCGAAATAACCCGTGAAAAGCTTATTGAATTCCTTAACGAGGATCTTGCTCGTGAATATCAGGCAATCATTTCCTACGTTGTTTACTCCCAGGTGCTGAAAGGCGCCGAGTACATGAACATTGCAGGGGAGTTGGAAAAGCACGCCCACGAAGAGCTCAGTCATGCTCTCATCGTTTCAAAGCAAATCGATTACCTGGGCGGAATGCCGACGATTCAGCCTAAGCCAGTCCGTACTTCGGAAAAGGCCAAGGACATGTTGCAATTCGATCTTGAGAATGAGACTGAAACAATTCGTAATTACCGACAGCGCGTTTCCCAATGTGAAGCCTTGGGAGAATACGCGCTGGCAGAACACATTCGCGAAATCCTGATGCAAGAACAGGAGCACCAAATCGACTTGGCGACCGCACTTGGTATCGACGTGCCCCATCCGGACAAAGGAAACAAATAACATCGATCAGCGAGGAGTCGCAGAAGCTCGCCCTGCCCTCAGCTCTCTTATCGCTTCAACTTCGTACAGAAGATTATCAGTAGAGTTACAGCATTGCCCGGATGGATGTGGGCAGTTGTCTTAACTACAGTCGAACCTGTGGATGCCAAAAGTGGGCGCAGAAACTCAAATCGTAACGGAGAAAAGAACGCCGATTGTTCCTGGCGACCGCGCCGTGATGACGCACGGAGATCGTGGAAAGAAGGCAAGTGGCTTCGCGCGTCTGATCGCTTTCGGGCTTGGCGAGTCGCGAAAAATGCTCGGCGATTCCGTCCGGTTCTCGTTTTTCGGAAAACTAAATGCCTCGGAGTTGTGAAATCAGCTCGGTAGACAACACTTAATCTGAATCAGGAGAGAACAATCATGAGACGCTTCGTACTCTTAGCGGCCGCGGCCGCTATAATCTTTGCTCCCGTTGCCCGCGCCCAGAACCACGGAGAGGTTGGAGCATTCGTAGATTATTTCCGGTTGCACCAAACGGGAACTAACTACGTCGGAATTGGAGGTCGCGCCGCAATTAACGTCGCTGCTCCGCTGCAGATTGAGGCGGAAATGGCGTATGACTTCGGCCGCGCGTACGCCGAGACCTTCAATAATGGGGCGGGCACAGTCAGCACCCAAAATTCCCATATTAAAGTGCTACATGGCCTCTTCGGTCCCAAACTTCAGATTCCCGGCCCGGTTCGCTTGTTCGTTACGGCGAAGGGCGGCTTCACCAACTTCCGCTTTGATACCAGCAACAACTCGTTCGCGGGTTTTACCAGTAGCGTTCAGAATCTTCGAGACGACAATGTGAGCGCGGCGTTTTATCCGGGAGTGGGGGTCGAGGGATTTCTAGGGCCGTTCGGTTTGCGCGCCGAAGTAGGTGACGAAATGATCTTTACCAATCGAACCCAGCATAACTGGAAGGTAACTTTCGGCCCGCAGATCCGTTTTTAGGTGAAGGCTAGGACTGTTTGATTTTTCTCAGGCCCCTCAGGTTGCGACCGGCGACAATCTGAGCGGGCCTGAAGTTTTGTTCGGCGGTGCCTGGTATTTTAGATGCGAATCGCTCCCATTTGATTCGTCTAACCTATTCGTGAAAAACTTGCTGCCGGAGCCAAAATCCACACGTTGAGCGGAAATGTGACTAAACGTTAATTAAAGATTCTAAAGGACCTCGGGGGTGGCAACGGGTGGTATTCAACGTGCTTAGCATCATGTGTTGATTGATCGAAGTCAGGCCTCTTGGGAATGCGGGTTCACATGAATGCAGCAACGGTTGAAGTAGAACTGCCCATTAATCATAGCTGGCACAAGCGAATTACCTCTCTGAAGAATGTCCCGCCCATTTTTAAGATGGTGTGGGAAGCGGCTCCCGGAATCGTGGCGTCCAGCCTGTTTTTTCGTCTCATGGCCGGGCTGGTGCCCATTGCGCTGTTGGGGATCACACGCCGGATCATCGACGCGATTTATCTGGTCAGCTCACATCAGAAACCTCTGATCCACGGCTTCTGGTCTCTCGTCGCGCTGGAGTTTATTTTGGCGGGATTGGGTGTGGTCCTGGCCCGTATGATTGATTTTTGCGACACCGTTTTCAAGGAGCGGTACACGGCCTACGTAAACACCAAAATCATGCGTCATGCCGCGACCCTGGATTTGACCTCCTACGAAGATCCTGATTTTTACGACAAGTTGGAGCGTGCCCGGGTGCAAGGAGCCGACCGCCTGGGGATGATTCAGGAAACTGGCCAGCTCATCCAACAGTTCATTACCACCACGACGCTCGCGGCAGGAATCTTTTTAATCTCTCCCTGGATTCTCTTTGCACTATTTACCTGCGTTGTGCCGGCATTCCTCGGCGAGACCCACTTTGCTTTCCTGGGATACTCCCTCAACGTGCAGCAGACTCCATCGCGCCGCGAGCTGGACTATTTGAGGTTCCTCGGCGCCAGCAAAGAGAGCGCCAAGGAGCAGAAACTGTTTGGGCTGGGCCCTTTCTTTGTGGGACGCTACGCCGCGCTTTCGGAAGAGATTCATCGGCAGAATGTATCGCTCGCACGAAGCAAATTGCTTGTCGGAACGCTCTTGTCCCTTATCGGGACGGTCGGATACTACGGAACCTACGCTTTTGGTATTTATCAAACCGTTGCGGGCATTCTGACGCTGGGAACACTGACATTCCTCGCCGGAGCTATTCAGGGCGCCAGTGCCAACATTCAGGCCTTTTTCTCCACCTTCTCTCATGTTGCGGATCACGCGTTGTTCCTAACGGACTTGATCGAGTTTTTGTCCGTCAAGCCGAAGATTTATTCCAAACCCAACTGCTTGCCTGGTCCGCGTCCCATTCAGCAGGGATTTGAATTCAAGAATGTGTCCTTCGGCTACCCTGGACGCTCCAAGATGGTACTGGACAACGTCAATTTCCGTTTGGAGCCCAGCGAGCGGATCGCCCTGGTAGGAGGAAACGGCCAGGGCAAGACCACCATCGTAAAACTTCTTACGCGATTGTACGACGTAACCTCTGGTCACATCCTTCTGGATGGCGTTGACATTCGCGAATACGATGTCGATGACCTGTTGAAGGAAATCGCCGTCATATTCCAGGATTTCATGCGCTATGAGATGACG
>Ga0070735_10001055_pt1 | contig 27318 bp, 27 predicted proteins | sample Coa_R1_FD_66443 | JGI IMG/M metagenome (GOLD analysis project Ga0070735, IMG submission 66443) | Surface soil microbial communities from Centralia Pennsylvania, which are recovering from an underground coalmine fire - Coalmine... | ecosystem: Environmental > Terrestrial > Soil > Unclassified ...
GCGGGATTATGATTCTGACCCCGAACGCCGCGCCGATCAAGCTTTCCGTCATTTTGCCGTCGCCCTTCAGTCCGTCGGCGCTAGGCATGAAGCATGGGGCATTTCCGATAGAGGAGTCCGGTCTCGTGCTGGCCAATACACCTTCGGATCCTCTAGCTGTAGCGGCTTTGGATGCTGCGAGAAAATCCTATGCGCCATATAGCAAATCGCAGTCTGGAGTGGCGCTTCGAACGTCCAAGGATCGAATCTATCGTGGGTCGTACATCGAGAATGTTGCCTTCAATCCGAGCCTATCGCCGTTGCAGATTGCGTTGGCGCAGATGATTGCTGGCGGCGACGCATACTCTTCCATTTCGGCGGTCACGCTTGTGGAAGTGCCGGCCACGCAAATCAGCCAGAAGCCGGTGGCCCAGATTGTGCTCGCAGCGATTGCTCCAAACGTCAAATTATCAGTGCTGGCAGCGAGTGCATAGCAGGGCTTCACCCCGCGGAACAAAGGGTTTCGCGCTCCTGTCGGCATGGCAAGATAAGTCGCACTTCTAAACCATTCCCTTGCGCAGTTCTTCGAGCGGGTATTTTGTGCCGCGCCAGACGATGCCGTCATTCCAAAGCGTGAGAAACATCGACCGCAGCAGGGTGTAGATAAACAATGCGGCGCTGACCGGGTGCAGGAGAAAGTAGTAGGGCGGCACAGCCGAGCGCCAGGAAATTCCCATGTATATGAGAAACATGGATCCCAGGGCGATGGCGTAGGGCAGGCGCGCCCAGCCGTGCGCGAACCATATTCCCAGGAATGGGCCGAAGTTCAGGAATGCCAGGCCGAATACGGAGAGCACGGTCCGCCATAATTGGAATGACAGGACGGCGAAAAAATTTTTGGTCAGATTGTTGACGATGCCGAAGGCGCCGCGCCCCCAGCGGATGGAAATTAAATCTCCGCCAAAGACATTTCGCTGCGCGAATCCGGCTTTCTTAACGACCTTTCCCAATTTCATGTCGTCGAGAACTTCCATGCGCAGGGCCCGATACGTTCCGACTGCTTCGTAGACACGGCGGCGGACAAGATTGAAAGCACCCACTCCCATGTGGTCGTCGGTGCTGGGATCGGCGACCTTCCACGGGCGATGTCCGAACATGAACATCGTTTGGAAGAAAGCGATCATCATGTATTCGCCGGGACGCTTCATGATCATGCGGGGGAAAAGTACGACGTGATCGGCGGGTTCGGCCTCGGCATAGGCGACAGCGCGCCGGAGCGAGTCGGGCTTGAAAAGGACATCAGCGTCGGTGAAGAGCAGCCAGTCTCCGGTGGCAAGATTCGCGGCGGTCCACATGGCGTGGGTCTTGCCGAGCCAAGCGGGAGGGAGTTCATTGTGATGGATTACCCGGAGCTTCGATTGAGCGGCGCCAGCCTGCGCAATGCGTTCCATAATCTCGCCGGTGCAGTCGGTGGAGCGGTCGTTCACGGCCATGATTTCGTAGTTGTCATAGTCCAGCGAGAGCAGCGTCCGCAATGCCTGCTCGATGGTCGCTTCTTCGTTGCGCGCGGGAACGATGATTGATACGCGAGGATTGCCGGAGGGTGAAACCGGCTTTCGATCCCACTCGGGACGGGAGACATCGGCGACGCTCGGCATGCCGAGAGCTGCGTCCGCGATGCGGGAAAACCACGCTAAGGCGAGGATGATTCCCGCGATCCAGTAAAGGTAGATCATCGGGCTAGGTCTTCCCTGCTCTCGCGAGCGCGCCATCTACTGCAACGGGCGGCGCGAATTTCATGCCGTAGAACAGTATGGCAGAAGAGATTCCCATCGCGATCACAGGGAGAACAAACGCGGCCTGCAGCGAACGCTTGTCGGCAACCCAGCCCATCATAGTCGGAGAAGGCACATCTCCGAGCAAGTGAATGATGAAGATGTTCACCGCGAGAGCCGTGACGCGGATGTGCGCTCCGACGGAGTTGATCACCGCGGCGTTCAAGGGGGCGGTGTTGAACAAAAGGAAGAACGCCGCCACGCCAATTGCGGGCATCATCAGGGGGCCTTTCGTGAAAAGAGCGACGATCATGACCGGAATGCCGAGCAGCATACTGGCAGCGGAGACGAGGTAGTAAGTGCTCTTCATCCGCTTGAGAAGGTAGTCGCCGAGCCAGCCTCCAGCCAGCGCGGAGAGAATACCGTCGATCACGATGATGATGCCGAACCATAGATTTGCCGCTTCAAGGGTGTAATGTCGTTCACTGTAGAGGAACTGAGGCATCCAGACCTGAATGCCGCCGAGCGAGAAGGTCATAGCTGCCATGCCCAAAGTTGCCGTGAGGAACGCTGGATTGCGGGCGAGCCCGAAAATCGTTCCGCGCTCGGGGGTTTCTTTCAGTGTGTCGAACTGACCCCGCTCGGGTTCGGTGAGGAACAGCGCCGCGATTGCCAGAAGGAATCCCGGAGCGGCCGCGATGTAGAACGGGAAACGCCATCCGTGAGTGGGAGCGAGATATCCGCCCAGGAGATAACCGGCGGCGGAGCCAACGGGAATCGCGAGATAAAAAATGCCCAGGATCCGGCCGCGTCTCTCTTCCGCGAAAAGATCGGCGACGAAGGTCGGCGCGATCGTGACGAAGGTGGCCTCGCCGACTCCGACGAGCGTGTGGCGAATCAGCAGTTCTGTATAGGTGTGGGTGACGGCCGTGAGTAGGGTGAGGCCGCTCCAGAAAAACGCGCCCAGCACGATAATCAGTTTGCGCGAGTATCGGTCCGCCAGCGGCCCGATGAAAGGCGCGGCAATCATGTAGAAGCCGAGGAAGGCGCTGGTCAGATATCCGACCTGCTCTTTAGAGAGATGGAACTCCTGTTGCACCAGCGGCTGGACAGCGAACAGCACATTGCGGTCCACGTAATTCAGCAGATTGAGCGTGGTCAGAACAATCAACGCGGTGCGCGGCTGGAGATCTCGCTGGGACACGGGTCTGGCGAATATAGCACGCCCAGATGAACGACTTATTTACCACTCGGTCGCGGCCACTTTGCGAGGATGGTGGTAGAAATTCCGCCGCGCGGACGGAATTCCCCGTGAACTTCGGCCCATACTGGCTTGGCCCACTTCGCCACGTCCTCGAGAACCTGATTGACGATGTTTTCCTGAAAGATGCCGAGGTTGCGGTAGAACTGCAAATATTCCTTCAAGGACTTCAATTCGAGGCAGTGCTTGTCAGGCATGTATCGAATTTTGAGCACTCCGAAGTCGGGCAGCCCAGTTTTTGGACAAACCGAGGTGAACTCGGGATCGTCGACGACGATTTCATATCCGGGAAACTGGTTCGGCCAGGTCTCGATCTCGGGGAATTTAGCGTCGAGGCCGGCGGAGGCGTGTTCGGGCGTGTAGCGTGGCAATTTCGGCATAGCCTTATTGTATCGGCCCCTGTGGATGCAGCTCGCAGGCCTGAGCGAGGCATCCAATGAGTACCGTCTCTTGGAGTGCTTCCCTCGTGTCTGCATCACTCCAGCGATGGTAAATTACTACTTACAGTAATTCCTGCCGGACCCTGAAAGAAAAAATAGTTGGCATTGACGAACAATTCGAAAACACCGTCGCGCCGGCGGTGGTTTTGGCCCGCGCTTGCGATCGTCGTAATCATTCTTTTTCTATATTCGTATTTGCATCAGGCTCCGTTGAAAATCCGCGCGGTGACCGTTGAGCGAGGCCCGATTCGCAGCCTCATTTCCACCAATGGCAAGGTCGAGCCACTCGAAAATTTCGAAGCGCATGCGCCTATCGCTACCACGGTGAAGAACGTGCTCGTGAAGGAAGGAGAGCACGTGCACAGGGGGCAGTTGATGCTGCAGCTCGATGACGCCGACATCCGGAGCCAGGCGGCACGCGCACAAGCTCAGGTTAAAGCGTCGGAGGCAAGCCAGGCGGAGCTGAGAACTGGTGGCACGCAGGAAGAAGTCCTGACGTTGAATTCACAACTCGTGAAGGCGCGCAGCGCGCGCGATCTTGCGCAGCGGAATCTTGACGCGATGAAGCGGCTTCAACAGCAGGGTGCGGCGTCCCCAGGCGAAGTTCGGCAGGCAGAGATGACTCTGCAACATGCGCAGGCCGATCTGAGCCTCCTGGAACAAAAGCTGAAAGATCGTTATTCGAAGCCGGAAGTTGCGCAAGTCGAGGCACAGGCGAATGAGGCGCAGGCCGCATACGAGAGTGCGGAAGACGCGCTGCGGAAATCCACGGTGCGCGCTCCGTTCGATGGGATCGTGTACTCCATTCCTGTGAAGTCCGGCGATTTCGTGCAGGTTGGACAGATGCTTTTGCAGGAAGCCGATCTCTCACACGTAATCGTGCGCGCCTACGTGGACGAACCGGATGTGGGGCGCCTGCAACTGGGGCAGGGGGTAGAAGTCACGTGGGATGCCGTCCCCGGACGAATCTGGACCGGCACGGTCAATACGGTTCCGTCGACAGTGAAACCGCATGGGAATCGGAATGTAGGTGAGGCGACATGTTTGATCAATAATGAAGATCTGCGGCTGCTTCCGAACACAAATGTGGGAGTCACGATCATTATCGCGGAGCACAAAGACGTGCTCACCCTGCCGCGAGACGCGCTTCGTTTGGACGACAACAAGCCCTATGTATTCCAGATTCTGGATGGCCATTTGAAGCGGCAAGCAATCGAATTTTCTCTGCAGAACCTAACGCGGGTGGAGATCACTTCGGGACTTTCGCAGGGGGACAAAGTAGCGTTGCCTGCGGAGGAGTCGAAACCGCTGGTCGATGGTGCGAAAGTGAAAATAATTCCGTAGCTATATGCGGAACAGTCAACCGCCATTAAGCCATGAGATTATTGTCACAAGTATCGTTCCTCCGATCATGACGGCACTCTGGTGGATTGGAAGGCAGGCGTGGGAATGACGCTGCAGGGTGGCTCGGTGAGTGAGAGAACCAAAACAACGACAGCAAAAACGATTTCGGGTTTTGTTGGTGCTCATGTATGCAGAGATGTTCGGGATGTTGATTTATGCTCGAGTAATTAAGCCAAGACGGTAGAACGCGAAGACTGCTATGCGGCGGGATGGTAAGACCTGGAGTGCCTGCTTGGAATGGAATACTCAGATACGCTTGAATCAATTTCTGCACCCCGAGTCAGGATTGGAGCATCGTAAGAGCACGCGGCAAATGCAGGTTTATCGGCTCATGAAGTTTTCACTGCTCTGCGCAATTTTTTCACTAATTATTCCGGCTAGTTACGGTCTTACCTCTTCGAGACAATTGTTGGCGGCTGGGCGCGTGGATGAAGCTCTCCATTCTCTTCAGGAAGACGTCCAGCGCTCGCCCCAGAATGCGGAATCCTACAACCTTTTATGCCGCGCGTATTTCGCTCGAGACGAGTGGGATCGCGCTATCAGCAATTGCGAGCGGGCGCGGAGCCTCGATCCGCAAAACAGCACGTATTCACTGTGGCTGGGACGCGCGTTGGGCGAGAAGGCAGACCGGGCCGGATTCATCTCGGCGGCCGGGCTGGTGAAGAAGGTCCGCACCTCTTTTGAACGCGCAGTAGAACTCGATCCCAAAAATTGGGAAGCGCGCACGGATTTGGCGGAGTTTTACCTCGAGGCACCGTCGATCGTCGGAGGCGGACGCGATAAGGCGCGCCAGCAAGCAGATGCATTGATGTCGCTGAATCCCGCGATGGGGCATTGGATTCTTGGGCGCATCGCAGAAAAAGAAAACAATGCGGCGGAGGCAGAACGCGAGTATCGAGCTGAAATCACGACGAGTCACGGAGGCTCCCGTGGGTGGCTCGATCTGGCAATCTTTTTCCACCACCAAAATCGTGCCGACGAAATGGAAGAGGCCGTGCTGAAAGTGGAATCCAGCAAGGTGGACCGTCCCGAGTCACTGATGGACGGAGCCAATCTGCTATTTCACGCGGGAAGAAACTATCCGCTCGCCATCCGGCTGCTGCGCCGCTATCTCTCCGATGGCCCGGTCGAAGAAGGCCCTGCATTCAAGGCTCAGGGACTGCTCGGCGAGTTACTGGAAAAGCAAGGCGACAGGCAAGCAGCGGCTACGGAATATCGCAACGCGCTGGCACTCTGTCACGATTACCCACGCGCCGAGGAAGGCCTCCGGCGCGTTGCGCGCTGAGAGCCCGCATTTCGCGTTTGTTCCGCCCAAAGTGTTTCACGGCTTCTCTGCTCTCAAAAATCACTCCGACGCTTCCCGTCCGACATTTAGAATCTCGCTTGCATCCAAATTGTTCATACGCTCATTCACAGTTCGCTTTGAAAGGAACGCAATGAAGACCTGGTGCCGCAGTGCACTCGCCTTGAGATGTTTGCTTGCCTTCAGTTTGATTCCCTCGACATTGCTGGCCGAACCGGTCACGTTGAAACGCATAGTGGAGCTGGCTTTGTCGCACGCTACGGGAGCCGCGATCTCGGCAGCGGATCAGCAGAAGATTGCGGCGAGTTACCGCGAACTCCGCGATAGCTATCTTCCGCAGATCACAACCGGAGCAGGGCTCGGCTATTCGTACGGATTTCCGCTTTCGTTGGAGGGTGCGGCTCCCGCTTTGTTTAACGTCACGGCGCAATCAGCGCTGCTGAACGCCTCGTTACGCGATTTCATTCGCGCGACGAAAGTGGATTCCAACGTCGCGACTTTGAACAGCAAGGATCAGAGAAATCAGATTATTCAGGATGCGGCACAAAGCTATGCGGAATTGGCCAAATGGGAGCAACGGCTAGTCCAGCTTCAGCATGATCAGGCAGACACGGAGAAATTTCAGGCTGCGGTGGCCGAGCGTGTAAAAGAGGGTGTTGACACGGAACTGGATGGAACCAAGGCGCGGCTTTCGATCGCACAGGTGAAGTTGCAGATTGCAGAGGCTCAAGGATCGGCCGATGTGCTGCGCGAGCATCTCTCAAAATTAACGGGGCTTGCGGCAGATGGAATTCAGACCGATCCGGAGTCGATCCCCGCGGCACCCGCTCCTTCCGCGACAGAGACTCCAGTCGATATTGCTGCTTCCACACCCTCGGTCCAGGCTGCCGTGGAACATGCACGGGCGCAGTATCTGCGAGCGGAGGCGGAACACCGCGCGCTGTGGCCAAGCTTTGATTTTGCGGCGCAGTATGCCCTGCTGTCGCGTTTCAACAACTTTCAGAACTACTACATTCCATCGAAGCCCTGCGTGACACCGCTGGGCGAGTTCCTGTGCGTAACCAATAATTTCCAGCAGAACAACGCGACGGTGGGCGTGAGCATACGATTCCCGATCTTTAATGCCGGACAACGTGCAAGGGCACAGGCCGCCGATGCTGATGCGATCAAAGCGAAGAAGCAAGCAGAGGCTGCGAAGAATCAGGCTTCAGAAGAGACTCTTCGCCTCCAGCGTTCAGTAACCCAGTTGCTCGCCGCGCGCGATGTGGCTCAACTTGAGTATGAGATTGCGCAGAAGAGCCTGGCTGCGGTGCAGACCCGCATGGATTCGGGCACGGCAAATCTCCATGACATGGAGGATGCGCGTACCCAAGTCAGCAGCCGCTTTATGACTCTGCAGGATGTGACGTTCAATCTCGAGCGCACGCAACTGGGGCTGCTGCGCTCTACGGGAGACTTGGAGAAGTGGGCTCTAGGTACGCATTAGGACCTTAGAGTTTTCCGCGCAACATCTTCACCACCTGCCGGATCGCTTTTTCATTCCGGCGATACCAGCGCCACTGCCCTTCCTTGTTGGCCTCGACCAGTCCGGACTTCGTCAGAATCGCCATATGATGGGAGATAGTGGGCTGGGAAAGGCTGATCCGCGCTTCGATTTCCCCTCCGCAGAGACAAGGCGCTTCGCCGTTCTTCTTAGATTGCCGGACCTCGGCGGCGCGTTCCTTTAACACCTGCAGGATACGGCGCCGGGTAGGATCGGCGATCGCATGAAGAGCGCGGTCGAGTGAAGCATCAGTTGGCGGCATGATGACTAGAGATAGCGTGGAAATCGATGAGTGTCAATGCGTCGTGACCATCGCCGATCAATGGCGAATCAACTTGTCCCAATGCGAGGCATGGGATCTCTCTACTTTGCGGACAGCAACGCTCCGGACGACCTGAGTAAGGCTACGGATTCTACTTCTTCACGATCGGGCTGTAACCATCGCTGATGAGTTTGGCACGCATTGCTTCGGCATCTTTGATATCGGAGAACGGTCCGACCTGCACGTGAAACAGCTTGTCGGCGGTTGTGGTGGGGGAGACGAACGCCGAATATTCTTTCTTCTTCAGCGCATCAACCAAGGCATCGGCGTCCTCCTGCTTGCTGACAGCCGCGACCTGAACGTAGTAGCCGGCGGACGGCAGAGTGGTCGAAGGATCGACCGGGCTGGCAGTTGTAGCAGGAGTTGGAGCGGCAGAGGCCGGCGGCACAGTCGTGTCCGTCTTTGTGTCTGCCGAGGGAGTCAGTTCCGGGCTCGCGTCCTTTTGCTCGACGGCTTTGTAGAAGGTCATGGGCGGCGCGGCTTGAGAAGTAGACTTCGAGTTGACTGGACTCTGCGGGGCAATCGCCGCGCTGGCCGTTGTAATCGCAGGCTCGGATTTCCGCCCCAGCGAATATCCCAGCGCGAAGAAGACCGCGCAGATGGCGACAAGTCCGAAGAACAGGAACAGCAGCTTGCCGGTTCCCAATGTGATTTCCGTGTCCTGCGACGAAGGCATAGTTCCGCTCCACAAAATCGAATCGCGCACGTGCGCGCCCCACCTACAGCGCGCTTCAATTTTCTAAATCCGCACTACCCGTTTTTTGCGGGCGCTGCCGGGGCTGGCTTATTCCCGTTGGTAGCCGCAGCCATCAACTTCTGTACGCCCGGGAAAAAGTCAACCGGGACCGGGAATATGACGGTAGTATTTTTCTCGACTCCGATTTCGGTTAGCGTCTGCAGATAACGCAATTGGACGCTGACTGGTTCATCGGACAGCAGGTGCGCTGCATCGACCAGGCGCTGCGCGGCCGAGAATTCACCTTCTGCGTGAATGATTTTTGACCGCTTCTCGCGCTCTGCCTCGGCCTGCTTCGCCATTGCACGCAGCATCGACTCGGGGAGATCGACCTGCTTTACCTCGACGTTGGTGACTTTCACACCCCATGGTGAAGTGTGCGTATCGAGAATGCTCTGCAGCCGAAGGTTGATCTTGTCGCGATGTGCCAGCAGTTCATCGAGTTCCTGCTCCCCTAGTACGGAACGCAAGGTCGTCTGGGCAAACTGGGAGGTCTGGTAGACATAGTTGGAGACTTCTACGACCGCCTTCCGCGGCTCGATCACACGCAGAAAGATGACAGCGTTCACTTTCAAGGTAACGTTGTCGCGAGTGATGATGTCCTGGGGAGGAACTTCGAGCGCCTCCTGCCGCAGGGACACCCGAACAATACGATCAACGGGAGCAAAAACCAGGATTACCCCCGGACCCTTGGCTATTGGCAGCAGGCGACCCAGACGAAAGATCACGCCTCGTTCATATTCGGCGAGAATCTTGATGGAACTAAGAAGATAGATGACGACAACAATGGCGACAATTGTGCCGAAGCCAAAACTGAGCTCTCCCACGATACGCCTCCACGTTCGGAGTGCCGAAAGACACTCCTAACGCGGATTGTATAGCAGCGGGCAGAAAGCGGGAGTCAAATTGCGGCCGGAACGTTGGCAGCCTTGATGCGTCGGGACATGGCCAGTCGTCACGATTGGGCTCGTGCTGCGTGAATCCGGCTGGCGTCGATCGGAATATCCCGTTGAATCTCCATCTCGATCGAGGTTCCAACATCGAGATTCAGTTCCGGGCCATGTTTCAGCAGGGCCCAGGCGATGCCGCCGGCGATTCCGGCAAGACCTCCGTAGCGCGCGCCGTTCAGGCCGCCGGCGGCCGCGCCACCGATTGTGCCAACGGTACCGCCAACTGCGGCTCCCTTGGCGGCGTCTTCGATTCGCTTGCCGGTGTCTTTATCCTGCTGAATCGTGCCTTCGGAGTCCTTCACGCCTTTGTTGTCTGCGCCGGGAGTATTGTCGATGGACCCGGGAAGCATGACGGTATATCCGCTGGGATAGATCATGGTCGTGAAGTGGATGAGCATCTCGGCCCGCTTTTTGGAGCGTCCGGCGTGCTCGGTGTGCATGATCTTGCCCTGGATGTAGGTGCCTGCCGGGATCAGAATATGATCATTCAGAACGAACGGAAACGCGGTTTGTGCGTAAACGGCATCTCCTTCGCGTGCGTTCTTGGTGGAGATCGCTTGGGCAAGGGTTAAGGGAATCTTGGTTCCCGCCGGAATAACGAGCGTGTTGGGATCGCGCGGAGCAGGGGCCGGAGTCGTCATGCCATTGGGAACCGGCGCAGATTGTGTGGGAGCTTGCGGTTGAGTTGCTTGCGCCCAGGCAAATCCTGACGTCAGAAGCAGGGTGAGAAACATGCGCATGAAACACCTCCAGCAACGAGCAGCCGGGCCCTTCACGCCCGAGATTACCATGAGATAGGGGCTAGGATGCCGGCTTTTGGTGGGAAGTTATCCCGTTCTGACCTCGGCCCGACAGACTTGGAAAACGGGACTACTTGTACATCAAATAGTTCTGCCTAATTGTGTCGAATTTGTTCAGATCTGGACGCCAATCCTGCTCGATTCTGCGGGGATCCTGACCTGCCACAAGCGCATCGTAGACAGACTGATTCACCAGCAAGGCCTGCATTTTTTCGATCTCGAAATCAGATGCGTAGAGCTTGTGAAGAGCGGCCGCGAGTTCGATGCCGAGTCCGGGAGCGTTGAAGCCATTGCGATCCGTGAGGATGATGTTGACTCCCTGACAGGGTTGGCCGCTGTAGATGCTTGAGGTCGGCGTGAAGGTTACGGGAACGAAACGCACGCCCATAATGCCACGTGCATTCAGATACGTAGCGAAGTCTTTGCGCTTGATCCAGGGAGCACCGACAAGTTCAAAGGGAGTGTCGGTACCGCGCCCCACGGAAACGTTGCTGCCTTCGATAAGAGCGACTCCGGGGTACAGTGCTGCCTCGGTCACGCTGCGCAGATTGGGGGAAGGATTCACCCATTCGAGACCGGTCGAATCGAACCAGTCACCGCGCTCCCAACCTTCCATAGGAACGACCGTCAGCTTTGCGTTAATTCCGCGCTCGCTGTTGAACATCTTGGCGAGTTCACCGATCGTCATACCGTGTCGCACGGGCACGGCCCAATAATTCGTGAAACTCTCGTGGCCTGCATCCGCAACCGGGCCTTGCAGGAACGATCCCGTAATCGGATCGGGACGGTCGAGAACGATCATCTCGATTCCTGCTTTGGCAGCGGCTTCGAGGAAGTATCCGAGTGTAGTTTCGTAGGTGTAGAAGCGGACGCCCGCGTCTTGAATGTCGAACACGATCGCGTCGAGCGAGCGGAGGACGTCAGGCTGGGGCCGGCGATCGGCGTCTTTGGCACCGTAGACGCTATAGACCGGAATACCCGTAGCGGCGTCTTTGGAGTTGTTGATGTCCGTTGTGTCGAGCGTTCCGGTGACGCCGTGTTCCGGGCTGAAGATCGCGTCGAGCGAAATTCCGGGCGCCTGCGCCAGCACGTCAATGGTGCGGCGGCCTGAGGCGTCGATTCCGGTCTGGTTCGTTACAAGGCCGATGTGCTTCTTGCCTTCGGCCGCTTTCAGCACGTCGAAGTTATGCTCTTCGAGAACGTCGATACCATTCTTGACGCTGCCGTTGCGGGCACTCATGCGGCGCTCGGCCGTAAAGGCCTCGTTATAGCCGGTGACACTCTTCGAGCGCAGTGCATCCTTTTCTGCAGGTAAGAGATTCAAGGCCGCGGCAACTTCCGTTGCGACCTTCACGCGCAAGCCGATGGCATTTCCCTTCCCACGCGGGTGTACGCTATTCGTCAGCAGAATGACGTAGGAATTTGTCGTCGGATCAATCCAGATCGATGTGCCGGTGAAGCCGGTATGGCCGTAGGATCCGACAGGAAACAGTTCGCCGCGGTTGGTGGAGAAAGGAGAATCGATATCCCAGCCGAAGCCCCGAAGGATCGGCGCATCGGGCGGCGTTTCGGGTTGTGTCATCTTCTGGATAGTCGCGCCTGAAAGGATTCCATCGCCGCCGTTGAGCAACATCTGCGCGAATTTCGCAAGATCGTCGCCCGTGGAAAAAAGACCGGCATGACCCGCGACGCCGCCCATGCGCCGCGCCGTAGGATCATGCACGACTCCGCGCAGCATGTGATCGTTCTCGTCATACTGCGTGGGCGCGATTCGCGGGCGCCACGAGGCTGGCGGCAGAAAGCGCGTGTGGAGCATCTTCAACGGCGTGAAGATACGCTTTGCCGTGTAGGCGTCTAGCGTCTCGCCGGAAATCCGCTCCACCAGCGCACCCATCATGATGAAATTGATGTCGCTGTAGACAAATCCAGACCCGGGCACGGTTTCGGGCGGCATCACGAATGCCAACTGGTATGCCGTGTTCTTCCCTTCCCACGGCGTCGTCAGGTCGAGGTCGGGAGCCAGTCCGGAATAGTGCGTCATCAACTGCCGGATCGTGATGTCGTCTTTGCCATTCTGCGCAAATTCTGGAAGGTATTTCGAGACCGAGTCGTTCATCCGGAACTTGCCCTGCTCGAACAGTTGCATGGCGGCGGTCGTGGTCGCGATGACCTTGGTCAAGGAAGCAAGGTCGAAGATCGTGTCGATCGTCATCACTTCGCGGTGCGGTTCGAGCGAACGCATGCCATAGGCCTTGCGATAGACGACGGTGCCGTTGTGGCCGACGACGAGAACGGCGCCGGGAATATTGCCGTCCGCAATTGATTGCTGAATGATCGAATCGACGCCGCTCAATCGGACCGCGGGAAACTGGGACGATACAGCGCTTGCCGGTAGGCAAAGCAAAAATGTGAAAAGAATCAGAGCGCAATTTCGACGGAAAAGCCGCGAAAAGATAGAAGTATTCACCGCGTTGAACTTCGACATGTGGAGATGCTTTGACTCTACACAAGCTGGCCGGAGGACTCAAGATGCTGGCACCGGAGAGTGCTCCTATAGTTACGGCATGGTCCGCCACACACGGGTGACCTTTGCTGTTCGCCTCTTACTTTGCTATAACGCGTTCAGGCCATTTGAACTCTGCTGATGAGCACACAGCCGCTGAACCAAACCGGCAAACTCGTTCCGGCTTTTGAAGATCAGGACTCGATCTTCTCTTCGGCTTTTGGGATTCTCCGCGAGGCGATGAGGCAACGCCTGTTTCCCGCGGCGTCCGTCGCGGTCACCCTGGATGGGCAACTCATTGCGCGGAGAGCGTTCGGAAGATTTACTTACGAGGGGGATTCACCAGAGGTCACGGTCGCGACGATTTTTGATCTGGCATCGCTCACAAAACCTGTCGCCACTACATCGATGGCGATGATCCTCTATGAGCGCGGCCTGCTGGAACTGGATGCACCGGTGGCAGGAACCATTCCGGAGTTCCGTAGTGCCGAGGATCCGCGGCGCGAAGAGATCACTTTTCGCATGCTCCTAGCGCACTCTTCCGGGTTACCTTCATACGAAAAGCTGTTTCTTCGAGCAAGGTCTCGGGAAGTACTCCTTCAGGCAGCGTTTGCGACTCCATTGACCGCTAATTCCGGGACGCGGGCCGAATACAGCGACATTGGTTTCATCATTCTTGGGGTCGCGCTCGAGCGGATCGCCGAGGAATCGCTCGATTCTTTCTGCAGGCGCGAAGTCTTTGGGCCTCTCGCAATGGCGAATACCACATTTAATCCTCCAGAAGGAATCCGGCCCACAATTCCTCCGACTGCCGATGAACGCACCGAGAGTGAGACCTCAACGGTGGCGCGCAGTACATTCCGCAAGCGAATCATTCAGGGCGAAGTTCAGGATGAGAACGCGTCCGTGCTTGGTGGCGTGGCCGGACATGCTGGTCTCTTCTCAACCGCGGAAGATCTTGCACGTTTCGCCCATTGCATGCTGCTTGGAGGATTGCCGATTGTACGACCGGAAACTGTCTCCCTCTTTACGAAGCGCCAAAAGCAACCGCCGGGCACTTCGCGGGCGCTCGGATGGGATACGCCATCCATCCCTTCGCAATCGGGAAAATATTTCGGTCCCGGATCCTACGGCCATCTCGGATACACGGGGACTTCGCTATGGATCGATCCAGAGCGCACGCTCTCCATTACTCTGCTGACGAATCGCACATGGCCCGATTGTTCGAAGGCAATCAAAGAGTTCCGTCCGAGATTTTATGACGCGGCAATCGAGGCGCTCAACAGAGAGCAGTTTTCGAGCACACCTGTGGAAGACGTGTGACACGGCGCAGCAATTCAACGTTTAGAATGAACCGGGGCCTCAGCCCTGCGCAGTTCCAACTCAGCATTCGGCAGAACCGAACGCTTCAGTTCGAAAGGCTCAAGACTTGACCCGAACTCATACAGAGAACCCTGATCTTCGCCAGCTTCTTACAGAACAAATCCTGCCGACCGCGCGCTGCCTCGATCAGATGTCATCGCTCGAGATTGTCCAATTGATGAATGACGAAGATGCGACGGTTGCTCCCGCGGTTCGTAGGGCGCTGCCCCAGATTGCGCGTGCTATTGATGTCGTGGCCGGCGGGCTACGAAATGGCGGGAGGCTCATTTATGTCGGTGCCGGAACCAGCGGAAGGCTCGGCGCCCTGGATGCTTCCGAGATTCCGCCTACGTTTAATACCGATCCTCGGACGGTTCAATTCATTATGGCCGGAGGGCCCAGGGCGTTGGGAGCGTCGACGGAAGCGAGTGAAGACGATACCGCGCTTGCGCTCCACGAGATCAAGAAGCGCAAGCCGGGGAAGCACGATATTGTCATCGGCATTGCCACCAGCGGGCGTACTCCCTTCACGATTGCCGCAGTCGAGTACGCGCGTAGACGCGGAGCGCGGACGATTGCGCTAACGTGCAATCGGAATTCTCCGCTGGAGCGCGCAGCTGATTTTGGGATTGTCACAGAAGTAGGCGCAGAGGTTCTTGCCGGATCGTCGCGCATGAAAGCCGGCACGGCGCACAAGATGGTCCTGAACATGATCTCCACCGGAGCGATGACCCGTCTCGGATACGTCTACGGAAACCTTATGGTGAACGTGTGGACCAAGAATGAAAAGCTGGTGCAGCGCGCGGTTCGAATCATCGAGCAGGCGACCGGGACAGATCACGAAACTTCGGCCCGGGCGCTCACCGCGAGCGGTAACCGCACACCGGTCGCAGTCGTGATGTTGGCGGCGGGGGTGTCGAGATCTCGCGCCGCCGCGGCGCTGAAGAAAAGCAAAGGGCACGTGCGGCAGGCCATCGCGCTGGCGAAAAGTTAGACCTAGCTTCTGGCCAACATTGCGGAGTTCGCTTCACCAGCAGCCGAGGCGGCAGTCCCTACGCAAGTAAGTGGACTACAGGACTCCAACGCTCGGCAGGATTTCAATTCTCTCCACGGTTGCGTCCGGGGGAAGAAGGATTGCCTGAACCACGGCGGCCGCCACGGTCTCAGGTGAGAGCATTTTGCCGCGCGGAGCTTCTGGCCAGAGCGTTTTCCAGATATCCGTGTCGGTCGCGCCCGGCAGAAGACCGATCACGCGAATACCGCGAGGCCGAAGTTCTTCGCGCAAAGTGTCGGTAAGTCCGAGCGCGGCGTGCTTGGAAGCATTGTAGGCAGCCAATCCGGCGAACACGCGTGTCGCGGCGATTGAGAGATTGTTTGCAATCACCCCTCCACGCTTCATCATCGCCAACGCAGCTTGCGTCACGAGAAACATCCCATCCACATTGGCAGCAAAGACATCCTTCCACATAGGAAGAGGCATCTTCTCTACCGGAGTACTCGGGTGAGCGATTCCTGCATTGTTAACGACGATGTCGAGCCGCGAAAACTTTCGACGGATCGAGCGGAAGAGATCGTCGACGGAGTGAGGATCGCGCACATCGCAAGCGTGAGTGAGGACCCGAAGATTCTTATGCTGAAGCTGGGAACTGGCTCGCTTTAGCGAAAGTTCATTTCTTGCAGTCAGGACGAGGTTGCAGCCCTCGTCCGCCAGCGCACGGGCGATAGCAACTCCGATGCCGCGGGATGCACCGGTGATCAGGGCAGTGCGATCGCGAAGCGGGGATCTGTGAGCCAAAGGCATTTCACTCTTCCGCGGGTCATCATACGCGAAGCGCGGCAATTGCAACGGTTAACGGATGATTTCGTATTCAGTCTTGACCAGTCCGCTTTGTACGTCTGCGTTGCAATGTGTTTCAGGTGGATGTCATGTGGGAGCGCGTCAAAGAGTGGGATGCCGTGGCCGATCAGCACCGGGACGCGAGTGATGATGAGCCGATCGATGATGCCCGCGCGGAGAAATCGCTGGATCGTCACGCCTCCGTCGACATAGATGTGACGGATGCCGCTGGCTGCGAGCTTGGCGACGATCTGTCCCGGATCTCCCGACATTTGCTCGATGTTCCTCGCGGTCCCCTTTGAGAATTCGAACGATTGTCTACTCAGGACCACGACTCGCTTCTGGCCGTAGGGCCATTCGGGAAAGGCTCTCACCGTTTCGTACGTCTTGCGGCCGATGACGAGTGCGTCGACACTGGCAAAGAATTCATTGTAGCCATGCGGTTCTCCTCCATCTGGTGGAAGGAAATCGAGAGCTCCATCGGCACGGGCAATAAATCCGTCAACTGACGTGCCGATAAAGACTGAGGCGCGCATGGGGCGATCATCATGGCGGCTTTTGACGCGAGCGTCAAGCAAGAACGCTCTTGGAACGGGCGGGACGCTATCGTGCGAATTGTTTTTGTAGATAGATCGCAAAACTCAATGTCGTCTCAGCGTGACCATCAGACACCGTTGGCGCGTTGCCGAATCAACGACAGAAATTCGCTGCGCGTTTCCTCCTCGTTGCGGAAGACTCCCAGCATGGACGAGGTCACGGCGGCGGAGTGCTGCTTTTCGACTCCGCGCATCATCATGCAAAGATGCCGCGCCTCGATCACCACGCCGACGCCCTGCGGTTCAATGACTTTCTGAATGGTCTCGGCGATCTGGGTCGTGAGCCGCTCCTGAATCTGCAGGCGCCGAGAGAAAAGCTCGATCAGGCGCGGAATCTTGCTCAGCCCGATCACCCGTCCCTTCGGGATGTAGGCGACATGCACTTTGCCAAAAAACGGCAACATATGGTGTTCGCACAAGCTGAACATCTCGATGTCTTTGACGATGACCATCTCGTCGTAGCTGACGGTGAACAGCGCGCCCTTGAGCAAGGCCTCGGGATCTTCGTGGTAACCCTTGGTCAGAAAATGCATGGCCTTGCGAACGCGCTCGGGAGTCGCAGTCAATCCCTCGCGGGTGGGATCCTCACCAAGACGGACTAACATTTCGCGGACAAGATCTTCGTAGCTTGCGCTGGTCAGAGTGGTCGGCTCTTTCGTCTTTTCCAACTGGGATGGGGTCATAGGATTGAGTGACTGGGATTCTGATTTCCTTTCCTTATTGGTTCGGTACATCCCTTCCACCGGAGTACTCAAAGGAATTCATCATGGTTTCTTCCAATCTCACTCTGTCAAGATGCGCATGGGGGAAGCTGCGCTGCAATATTTCGAAGATCTCGATACACAGATTTTCCGTGGTGGGCACAGTCTGAGCAAATTCTTGAAGCACATTCAAATTCTCAAGGTCATAGCGGGAAAGGACTTCCCGATCGACGCATCCGTCAAGGTCCACCAGATTGCAGATCATCCCGGTGCTTTCGTCTACCGGTCCGCTGACCGTCACTTCGAGGGCATAGTTGTGCCCGTGACCGTGGGGATTGTTGCACTTGCCGTAGGTCTCGCGGTTTTCTTCCGCAGACATTTCTACGCTGTGCAGCCGATGCGAGGCTGAGAACAAATAGCGGCGGGTGAGATGGGCTTTCATGAATGAGCTTCGAGCGTCTGGCTATTAGCTCCTAGCTACGAAAAACCTGCTTACTCTTCTCCATAGAAATCTACGAACAGGTCTGGCGTCTCATACACCCGCACTCGGTGTAATTGCGCTTTCTTCAACTTGGGCTGAAGGCGTTGCCATACCGCTATCGCCAGGTTCTCCGTCGTCGGAATCCGCTGGAAAAATTCGGGAACTTCCTTGTTTAGGAATCGATGATCCATCGCGTCGAGCACTTCGCGCTGTATGACTTCCTTCAGTTGCTTGAGATCGACGACGAATCCCGAGCGGGGATCGACGTCTCCCTTCACCGTAACTTCAAGCGTGTAATTGTGTCCGTGGCCATTCGGATTGTTGCACTTTCCGAACAGGCGGAGGTTCTCCTCCGCCGTGAAGTCGGGGTTGTGATAGTAGTGTGAGGCGGAAAATTCGGCTTTGCGCGTCAGATAAACCATAGGTGAAGGTATTTCATTAGACAACTCTTCGAGTCATTGCGCCTCAGGACTTAGCTCGGCAGGGGGCTCAACGGCATAAGGCCGAATGGGCTGCCACTTGGGAGAATTCGTCTTTTCCTGCTCAGGACAGAAATCCTTGTTCGGCTCGAACACGATGACCTTGTATACGTAGCGCTTACGATGCGGTCGATCGTAGGCGAACGCGAAGGCAATGCCCTTCTTCTTGTCAATCCAGAAAACGAGTGGCCTGTCACCGAGAGATGGAGATGGGGGCGTCAGTAGAACCCAGGCCCGCAGCCCCTTATAGTCGTTCGCAACCTTCTCAGGCGACTCGAATGTCGTGATTCCCTCGGCGGTCTGAAAGCGGGTGGTCGAGGATTCGATCTGAAAAACTTTGCCCTTTCTCAGCCGGATGTATACATCGCCACGACCCATGGGATTCGTTGAATCGACCCAGTCCACCGTCGTGCCGCACTGATCGTCCCACTGCTGGTCTTCATCCTTTTTTGGAAAAACTTCGAGGGCGCGGTCGAGGCTGTCGCCGATCTTCAGCGGACCCACGCGAAGGCCGGGATCGATGGTAGTTTCGGTGAACTGGGGCGAATCAGTCGTGGTGGCAGGGATCGGTTCGGGCCGCGCCACGCGAGCATCTATCCACGAACAAGCCAGCAAGAACGTCAGAGAAAGAGCAGCGGCACCTTTCATGCGGACTTTCCGACCGGCACTGTAGATGGTTCATCTTTTGCCATTGAATACTCCGTCCCCTGATAGGTTCTGCCCTTCCAATGAATGTTCCCTTTGGCGTGCGCGCGTTTCGATCGCAACAGCAAATAAGAAAACATCGGCATGCCGAACAGTACGCCAAGCACACGGCTGCTGAGGCGGAAATTCGACCGCCCCATCCGAGCAGTCAAGTATACGAAGAGAACCGCTAAAACGCCGAGCCACCAGAGATGAGAAGTCCCTGTTAAGGCCAGCGTCAACGGAAGCAGCAACCATAATGCGAGAGTTTTCGCGGCAACCCAGGCAGGTCGCGGAAACAGCAGGGCCAGGTTTTTGGTCCAGCCTTCGCGCAGTTGGCCAAAGTTTCGGTACATGCGGGTGCAGACCACCCCGGCGCCAAAACGGAAACGAATCTTTCGGCCGGAAGACTTGATGGCGCGAGCGAGTCCGACATCTTCGAGAATGCTTGAGGCTACGGCGCCATGTCCCCCAACCGCATTGTAGGCAGAATGTTTCACCAGAATGTACTGGCCGTTAGCCGCTGCGGCAGTAGAGTTTGGATCGCTCACCCTAGCTGGTGGATACTGGCGTGCGAGTTCCGCGAAGACGACCGAGAGAATCGCTTTCTCCCAGAATGTGACCGCGATCTGTTCCGGAGAATACGAAAGCATTTCAGCGCCGGATTCTTCTGCTTCGGACAACGCACGTGCCAGCGATCCGGGTAAGTGCACCGTATCGGCGTCTGTGAAAAGAAGCCACTCGCCTCGCGAACTTCGGGCTCCAGATGTAACGGCGTTGTTTTTCCCGGTCCAGCCGTCAGGCAGCGGACCGGCGTCGATTACACGCACGTCAGGAAAAGACAACGCAATCTCGCGCGTGCGATCCGTCGAGTGATCGTCAACCACGATGATTTCAAAGGAACATCCGGTTTGGCCGACCAGCGAGTCCAGGCAAGATCCGAGATTTGCTTCCTCGTTGCGCGCGGGGATAATGATCGAAACCGGCAGAACTCCCGAGTCAGATCGTGTGTCTCCCATAGAAGAAACAGAATGGTGCAGTTTTGTTTCAGTGGCGCGATACCCGCGGCTTTGAGGCTGGTACAGCGCAGCGCAACCCAACGCCGTCAACCCATAGCAACCGCGAGTCCATTATTATAGACGGGTGCAACGCTTCGCCCGACGACTCACCACTCTTTTCCCTGCGGCAATTCTTCTTACGCTTGTTGGCTGTTACAGCGGATCGCGGCCTCCACGCATTGGATCGAAAGCCCCACCCTTCGCGATAACTGATTCCGACCGCACGGTGAATCTCAACCAGTTTCACGGCCAGGTTCTCGTGCTGAACTTCTGGGCGACGTGGTGTCCCCCGTGCGTGGAAGAAATGCCGTCGCTTGTAGAAATGCAGCGGCGCATGAAGGCAAAGGGAATCACCGTTCTGGCCGTGAGCGTCGATGTAGACCAGGGGGCCTACAAACAGTTCCTCAAGGACCACAATGTCAATCTACTGACGGTGCGGGATCCGGGGCAAAAGGCCAGCAATCTCTATGGCACGTTCAAGTTTCCGGAAACGTATGTAATCGATCGCAACGGAGTCATGCGGCGGAAATTTATTGGCGCAGTGGACTGGACCGAGCCCGACGTGACCGAATTTCTGGGGAAGCTTTAGAGTTCACCGAGGTGAGTCCGATGCGGTTCGTTTCCGCAATTCTCTGCGTGCTTCTTTCCGGTAGTCTCTTACTGGGTCAGAATCCCACGAATCCAACTGTCGTTCACAAAGAAAGCTTCGCAGTTGTCGGCATTTCCGTTCGCACCAGCAACGCGCGGGAGGTGACTGCCGATGGCGTGATCGGGAAACAGTGGGGCCGCTTGATACAGGAAGGATTGCTGGCGAAGATTCCGAACAAGGCTGATCATTCGATCATCGCGGTTTATACCGACTACGCGAGCGACCACAATGGGGAATACACGTTTCTCTTAGGCGCGCGCGTAACCCCTGACGCGGATGTGCCGAGGGGCATGGTGGTCCGTCAGATTCCCGGTGGGAAATTCGCCGTGTTCACATCCGAGAAAGGCCCAGCGGCGCAGGTTGTTCCCGTCGTCTGGATGAAAATCAATTCCCTTCCGAGAACCGCGATCGGCGGAGATCGAACTTATAAGGCCGACTATGAGATCTACGACGAGCGGGCAAGGGATCCGCAGAATGTGGTTGTGGATGTGTATGTCGGGATCAAATAATCGCCGCACCCGAGGGGCTACTGCCGCGAGGCCAGATGGCCCGCGACAGCCAGCGCGGACGCCGGCGCTACAGTTTCACTTTCCGCAGGCGCAGCGCGTTCGTGATCACCGAAACTGAGCTGAAACTCATTGCGGCTGCAGCGAAAATCGGGCTCAGCAGAATCCCGAAAAATGGATAAAGAACTCCTGCTGCGATGGGGACTCCGATTGCATTGTAGATGAACGCGAAGAAGAGATTCTGGCGGATGTTCCGCATCGTAGCTTCGCTGAGCTTGCGGGCGCGCAGGATTCCGGTGAGGTCGCCTTTGACGAGAGTGACGCCGCCGCTTTCCATTGCAATGTCAGTCCCGGTCCCCATCGCGATACCGACGTCAGCTTGAGCGAGCGCTGGCGCATCGTTGATACCGTCTCCTGCCATGGCGACGACTCTTCCCTGCTGCTGAAGGTTTTTCACGACTTCGGATTTGCGCTCAGGGAGGACTTCGGCCTCGAACTCGGTGATGTTCAGGGAGTGAGCTACGGACGCGGCGGTTGCGTTATTATCACCGGTCAACATAACGATGCGCAATCCTGAGCGGCGCAAATTATCGATCGTATCGTGAAGGCCAAACCTGACCGGATCGCCCGCCCCGATCCAACCGACAAACTCTCCATCAATCTCAACACAAACCACGGTTATCCCTGAGCGCATACCGTAGGCCCAATTGTTAGGAACGGACACCCCAAGCTCGCGCATCAGCTGCTCCGTACCAGCGCCAACCATCCTGCCCTCAACGAGGCCAGTAATACCCTTGCCCGGATAGGAGCGGAATTCCTGCACGGAAGCTAGGCGTATTCCCTTTTCCGCAGCACCCGCGACAATTGCTGCGGCAAGGGGGTGCTCACTTCCCCGTTCGAGGCTAGCGACCGGCCGAAGCAACTCGTCCTCAAGCATCTTTCCTCGAGGCGACACGTCAGTGAGTCTCGGCTTCCCCTCTGTCAGGGTGCCAGTCTTATCGACCACGAGCGTGTCGACTTTCTCCAGCATCTCCAGCGCTTCCGCGTTCTTAATCAGCACGCCTGCATGCGCGCCGCGGCCTGTGCCGACCATAATTGCCATCGGCGTGGCGAGGCCTAGCGCGCAGGGACACGCAATGATCAGCACCGCCACAGCATTTACGATCGCGTTCGCGAGACGAGGCTGCGGTCCGAAGAAAAACCACGCGAAGAAAGTCACCACGGAGATCGCGACTACCGTCGGAACAAACCATGCGGCAACGCGGTCGGCGAGGCGCTGAATTGGGGCGCGACTGCGCTGCGCCTGCCCGACGAGTTGAACGATCCGCGCCAGCAGAGTCTCGGAGCCGACACGCTCAGCGCGCATGATGAACGATCCCGTCGCGTTGACGGTTGCGCCGATGACTTTGCTGTTCGGCTCTTTCTCGACCGGAATGGATTCGCCCGTGATCATCGATTCGTCGATCGAACTGCGGCCTTCGAGGACGACGCCGTCGACCGGAACTTTTTCTCCAGGCCGCACGCGCAACCGGTCTCCGGGATGCACCTGGTCGAGAGTAATGTCCTTTTCTTCCCCATTTGCAGCGACCAGCCGTGCGGTCTTCGGACTGAGATCGAGCAGGGCGCGAATCGCCGCGCTGGTACGGCTCCGGGCGCGCAGTTCCATCACTTGTCCGAGGAGAACGAGGGCGGAGATTGCCGCAGCGGCCTCGAAGTAAACGTCGGGACGGCCACCCATGTGTCGCAGCGACTCAGGGAAAATTCCAGGAACGACGGTCGCGACCACGCTGTAGACGTACGCCACGCCGGTGCCAAGTCCGATCAGCGTAAACATATTTGGGCTGCGGTTCACGAGCGAGGCCCAGAAGCGCTGGAAGAACGGCAGGCCGCACCAGAGAACGACGGGCGTCGCGAGGATGAACTCGAGCCATGGCAGCCGGGGCCCAGCCAGAATTTGCGCGACGAGATCCCGCCAGATCATGCTTCCCATCGCGATCGCCAGCAACGGCACGGTCAGAACCACGCTGATCCAGAATCTCCGCGTCATATCCCGGAGTTCGGGATTCTCTTCCGGCACCATCGTGACCGTGCGCGGCTCCAGAGCCATGCCGCAGATGGGGCACGATCCCGGCTCCGAGCGCACGATTTCGGGATGCATCGGGCAGGTGTACTCAGTGCGCGTGGTCGGCAGAGGATTCTCGGGCTCAAGGGCCATCCCGCACGACGGGCACGGGACCGGTCTTGTCTCTCGTACCTCTGGGCACATCGGACAGACGTAGTAGATCGGGCTCCCGGCTCTCGGCTTTGCGCTTTCGGTCTGGGTCCTTACCTCGGGCTTCGGTTTCGCTGCCTCCATCGCCTTCGACAAATACCCTTCCGGATTCGCTTTGAACTTCTCAGCGCAGCCGCCGCAGCAGAAGTAGTATTTCTTCCCAGCATACTCATGAACATGCTTGGCGGTCACCGTCACATTCATCCCGCAGACTGGATCCCGCTCTAGCGCGCCAGCAGTTGCCGGTGCTTTTGCCGGCATCCCGAGCATGACCAGGCCGGGGGCGGCCGACTTCTTCAGATATGTGTCGGGACTGGCTTTGAACTTCTCTCCACAACCGGCGCAGCAGAAGTAATACTTCTTCCCGTTGTGTTCGTGGATATGGCTGGCGGTTGCGGGATTCACGTTCATCCCGCAGACCGGATCGCGCTCGAGCGTCGAAACCGCATCCCGAGGTGTCATCTCTTTCTTCGTCTTTCTGTAACGATACTGTCCTGTTGGATAGCGAATGCTCTATATTGGATTCACCCGCGAAACGGCCCGGGTACTTCAAATTCATCATACAGAAGGGTTTGAGCGAATGACCTATCTGGAGGTAGTTTTCAGCTACGGATCCCTGCCCGGAGAAAACGAGTTGAGGGCAATCGACAGCATGCGCGAGGTCTACGGGATTCAGCGCGTCCGCTTCAACGAGAAAGAGCGCACCGTCCGGGTGCTATTCGACGCCTCGCGAATGAAGCAGGACGCCGTCGCCAAAATGTTAAGGCAAGCGGGAGTCGATGTGCGGGAACCGATGGCGCTGGCCTAGTCGGATCGCAGGAACTCAAATCAGCGGGATATAGGCAGGGCTCTCTACCGAGAACCTGGGAGCCGGGGTTGGAAATGGGATATTGGGGAGGGCAGACGTGGTGACGTTTGGGGGATTAAGCAAGGGGTGCTCACAGAAAACCTCTGGCCGAAGTTATTCTCCGAAGCACCCCGTTGCGCGCCACTTCGTCTGTTCTCTCTACAAGCAAGTCGCATGCCGTAGTGCAAGTCATTGAAAACACGTCAGCGGCGATGTGACACCTTTGTAGGATTTGCCTTCGACGAGGAAAGAATTACTTCGAGGGTTTGACGCAACAAAAAGGCCACGGAGCCTTGCTGAAAAGCGACCTGGGGTATGAAATCAGTTCGTCTACAGTGTTTTTGATGGTGACTAGATTTCGCAAAGTTGTCCGCGGCGGGTGCGAGGCATGTGCAGTGACAATGTGTGGCGGCGCGCAGGGCTTGCGTGTCTCAGGAACGTTGTCATGGTGAGCGAGACTGGGCTTCGCCGAAGGCGAACCTACCGTCGGGAACGGAGCCGCCAGGAGCGGATACTCAAAGGCGTAAGGGACTCAGAACGAGTCGCTTTTCCGCGAAACGATTTCTCCGCTATAATCGACTTTCAGATTTTCCTGTCATCCAAATCCGCGCCCTTAGCTCAGCTGGATAGAGCGTCTGGCTACGAACCAGAAGGTCGGGAGTTCGAATCTCTCAGGGCGCACCATTTCTTTCCAAGTGGCGGTCCCCTCAATACTAGCCGTGCAGCCCGATCCAGCCGCCGATTGAGGCGCCGACAACCGCGATGAAGATTTGGCTTAGCGGAGATTTGCTGAGCTTGGTCAGCCAGAAGATTCCCGCCACTCCTACTACAACATCCCAGGTTATGGCGGACAGGTCGAGATTGTAGAGCCCGAGCGAGGCCAGCACTCCGTCCCGGTAGCGCTGGGTCAGCTGTTCGATCAGGGCCGCGATGCTGGGTAAGCGCTCCGACGCGAACATTCCGAGGCATACCGAGATGGCGAAGGTCAGCAGACCCGAGATCGCGGACCGGTCAGTGGTTTCTTCGTAGGACAAGGCAGCAGAACTCAGCCCGTCTTCGATGCAATTCGGAGCGCCAGGGTTGATGTGAAAAATTTGAGTCAGGAAATGGCGATTCCAGCCGGCCAGCTTTCCTTTTAACCCACGCTAAAGCCTCACTTACGGATTGCGACCCAATCCAAGTCTGGGGATGTGCTAGCCTAAAATGCCAGCGTGCTAAGCGGCTTCGATCCGCGGCTGCGCGCGGAAGCAACTTGCATGATGGATCCTGCCAATCTGCGCCTTGCTCTGCTCTCGGCGGCGATCCTCGGATTTCGGCACGGCCTCGATTACGACCATATCGCAGCGATTACCGACATCAGCAGCGTGCAATCCAAAGCGCGAGACGCCATGCGCTACGGATTGCTCTACGTCATGGGGCATGCAACGACCGTCTTCGTTCTAGGAGCGCTGGCGGTGGTTTTCCGACTGGCACTGCCTCCAGCGAGCGACCGCTGGGCCGAGCGACTGGTGGGGTTCACCTTGCTTGTGCTCGGGCTCTACGTTCTGGGCACGTTCTTTCGACCGGGCAAGCACAGCCATGCTCCGAAGACACGTATTACGTTGATCATCAATGGAGCGCTGTGGGTGTACTGGCGACTGAGCCTGATCTTCGGAGGCACGCGGGTGGAGGCTCCGCAGGTTTTCAAGGACGGCTACGGCACGAGTTCCACGTTTCTTGTGGGCGTGATTCATGGGCTGGGGGCTGAGACTCCGACGCAGATTCTGCTCTTTTTGATGGCCGCCAACCTGGGAGGAACGGGTGCGGGACTGCTTGGGCTGTTGATGTTCATCGTCGGATTGATCGCAATGAACACTTTGACGTGCGCTTCGGCGGCTGGCATTTTTTCAGCTGCGCTGGCGCGGCCGAATGCTTTGCGGGCAGTCACCCTAATGACCTCTGCTTACAGCATCATCGTGGGAATGATTTTCTTGCTGGGATCGGCAGGCAGGCTGCCCTCGCTTACTGGTTAACTCCAAAGTCAACCACATAGGAGACGAGGCATTACGAAGGAGATCTTTGTTTTTAAGGCTTTATATTTCCGGAGACCTCGCGCCTATAGCGGTTAATCTTCGCTTATCTTTGCCTTTTCGTAAGGACAGCTCCTTCCGTTTTCCGTTACCGCAGTAATCTCTCCACCGGGATTACCGTTGACCCATCTGGCTCCGGCTTCTTAAATTGCCTGCAGGGGGTTGTATGAAAGATATTCACGAGGTCCTGCGGCAAAAGCAGGCGAAATACGCCCAACTTGGCAAGCAGATTGAGATGCTCCAGCAGGCTGCGGAAAAGCTGCGCGAAGTCGCTCCGCTGCTGGCGGAAAGCGACGAAGAAGATAACGTCGTGCTTGGGGATGTGGACGAGGTCACGGCCCAGGCGGATGCAATGGCCGCAAAGGCTGGCGCCGGCTCCGGAAGCAGTTCGTCATCGAAATCGTCGCGTCCAGCGGCTCCTCGCTGGCCGTAAACAAGTAACGGTAAGCGGTATTCCATTCGATTTATGAACGTTCAGGCACTGCTGGTTTCGAGCGACGACTCCGCGGCGGAGGTGTTGGGCAAAGTTCTGCCCGGCCTTGGGGTCGTGCTGGATCGCTCGAGTGATCTTGAGACTACACTCTCGCGCATTCAGCAACAGAAATTCGATGCCCTGATTGTGGACTTTGATGACGCGGTAGCGGCGGAAAACGTTCTGCAACACGCGCAGAAGCTCGGTTCCGCGCCCCTCAGCGTAGCTCTCGTCGCCGACTCGGGGAAGGTTCGCCAGATCCTGAACGGGGGTGCGCATTTCGTTCTGT
>Ga0070735_10001056_pt1 | contig 27305 bp, 27 predicted proteins | sample Coa_R1_FD_66443 | JGI IMG/M metagenome (GOLD analysis project Ga0070735, IMG submission 66443) | Surface soil microbial communities from Centralia Pennsylvania, which are recovering from an underground coalmine fire - Coalmine... | ecosystem: Environmental > Terrestrial > Soil > Unclassified ...
CACGGCATCGTGACTTCCATGCCGGCGCTTGTGCCGTCCGCCGGGATCACGATGGATGAGCGTATTCGCAACCTGATGCGCGAGCGAGGACATCAGGAGTTGCTCACTAACGTGGACGATCCGGATCTCGAAGAGAAGCTGCTGGCAGCGCTGACCGTGTTGGCTACGGACGGCGAGCGTATTGCAGACGGGATCGCCCGGACCGTCGTAAAGAATTTGAAAATCATGGCGCAGATGGGAGTCTTTTTTGAAGAAGAAGTCCAGCGACGGTATCCGGAATTTCCCACGCGCACAGGTGAATGGAGTTGGGAAGACTATCTGCCGCCCATGAACTCGTCATTACAGCAGTTGATTTCCGCGTATAGTTAGTCCTTTTAGCCCCAGAAAACAGAGATGCCTTTCGTCGGAGAAATCTTTTCGCAACTCAAGTCTGCGCCCAACACAACGGTGCTGCAGGAAATCCGCGAGGGACAAGTCACAGGCGTGACTGGGCCCGAGTTGCTGGAGATGGTACGTAAGGCACGAACATTTCTCGCGTCCAAAGGCCTCAAAAAGGGTGATCGTTGCGGTCTGCTCGCCGCAAATAGTATTCGCTGGATCGCCATGGATATGGCTGCCATGGCTGAGGGATTGATTGTCGTCCCGTTGTACTTCCGGCAAGCGCCCGCCGAACTCGTCGCCATGATGAAAGACAGCGCGCCTGCTCTCGTTTGTTGTGGCGATGCGACGTTGCGCAATGGAATCCAGCAGGCATGGGCCGCTGCGCCACCGCATTTTTTGTTTGACGAGATATTCGCCGGAGTGGAAGGCATTACCCTCGATCGCCCACAGGTTCGCGAAGAAGACCCGGTGACGATCATCTATACGTCGGGGACGTCTGGAGAGGCGAAGGGTGTCGTGCTTACAGCCGCGAATGCCGGATTTATGCTCGGCTGCACGTCGGCCCGCCTCGACGAACTGATGGGCGGGCGAAGCGGGCAGGACCGGGTTTTTCACTATCTTCCATTCAGTTTCTGCGCGTCGTGGATCGCCGTACTCAGTTTCATGCTGCGCGGCAGCCTCGTGACACTGAACACGGATCTAACAAAGATCGCGAGTGACATGCCGGGTGTGGCGCCTCACTATTTCCTGAATGTGCCCCAGTTGCTGGAGCGCATGCGTCGTGCGGTAGACGAGCAAGTTGCCCAAAAGGGCGGCGTCGGGCTGGCGATCTATGGCCGAGCGAAAGCTGACTGGACTCGGATGCAGGGCGCGGGCAATTCTCTCTGGCTGTGGCTGGCGAAGAAAGTAGTCTTCCCAACGATTCGCAAGAAGATGGTCGGCGAAAATCTGAAAGCTCTGATCTGCGGCTCGGCCCCGCTGACGCCGGAGACTCAGGACTACTTCCGCATGCTTGGAATTCCGGTGCTGCAAGTGTACGGCCTCACCGAAACCACAGGCATTTGCACTATGGACGATCCGAACAATCCCGTCCCCGGACGGGTGGGGCCGTCAATTAACGGCATTGAGATGAGGTTGGCGGAAAATGATGAGATCGTGGTGCGTGGTCCGAACGTGTTCCCAGGGTACTGGAATCGTCCGCAGCAGACCGCGGAGGTGCTTCGCGATGGATGGTTCCGCACCGGCGATCAGGGCGAGAAGGATGGAACTGGAACCTGGCGTATCGTGGGACGAATCAAGAATCTGATCGTGCTCGGTTCGGGACACAAAATCGCTCCGGAGACCATTGAAGAAGAGATTGCCAAGCATCTTCCAACGGCGCAGCAGGTTGTGATTGTAGGGAATGGGCGCGGGTATCTTTCGGCGATTGTGACCGGCAACGTTAGCAGAGAAGAAGTGCAGGGTGCGTTGGACGCTGTGAATCTGCAATTGCCGCACTACAAGCAGGTGCGCGCGTTTCATTTACGGACAGAGCCCTTTTCGATCGACAACGGCCTGCTTACAGCCAATGGTAAGCTGAAGCGCGAGTTGATATCGACGCACATGAAAAACGAAATCGATGACATGTACCGAACGGTGAAGACCGCATGAATACCGCGGCAGGCACGACCGGCAAAACGATGTCATACGAGTTGAAGGATGGCATCGTCGATCTGGTTCTGCACCGCACCCCTTGTAACGAGATTGGCTCGCAATCCCTCGAAGAACTCGAATTATTGTGCGAAGCTCTTCGGCGAGCTGAGCAAAATGTGCGTGCCCTCATCATCCATAGCGACTTGAAGTGCGGGTTCTCGGCCGGGGCGGACCTTCGCGAACTCTACGAACGTTCACAGGCAATGGAGAAAGACGAAGCGGCCAAGGGCGTACGAGAGTTTCTGCATCGGATTCATGCCGTCCTCAACGCGATTGATGCAGCTCCGATGACCACTATCGCGGCTGTTCACGGCGTTGTCTTTGGCGGGGGTTTTGAGTTGGCATTGGCCTGCGATCTAATCATCGCCGACAAGACGGCCCGCTTTGCTTTTCCGGAGCTGAGACTAGGCCTTATTCCGGGGTTTGGCGGAATTCCACGGCTGAAGCGCGACATCGGCAACGCCGTAGTGCGTGATCTTCTACTAACTGGCCGCAGTTTCAATTCTACGAAAGCTCAGCAGATTGGGCTGGTCAGTCAGGTTGTGTCCGAAGGAGAAGCGCTCCGCGCGGCGCGAGCCACCGCTGCTCAGATCGCCAAGTTTGACCGCGGTACATCGGCGGCGGCGAAACAATTTATTAAGCCGATCCCGCATGAAGAATTGAGGCGAGAGATCGAAATCTTCTGTGATTTGTTTTCGCGGCCCGCGGTGCAGGCTGGGCTCAAGAAATTCGTGGAAAGTAAGGACGCTCAGCCCTATTTGCCTTAGAGGCCGGTACCCGGATTAAATTAGATGTTTATGCCAACGACCGATCAGACACTAACCGAGATACTCAACCTGGCAGCGGCTCACTTCAAAGTGCCGCGCCAGAGACTCTCTCCCGATGACGATTTCTTCAAGTCGCTCGGCATCGATAGCCTGCAAACGCTCGATCTGTTGACGAAACTGGAAAATCATTTTCACGTCGAGCTTCCGGACTACGAGCTGCAGGGTGTGACCGATTTCCGCACATTGGCGGGCAAGATTCAGGCTCGCTTGTAGAAAACACTGATTCCACATTGTTGATTGGCGGGGAACATCTCTGCTGCCAGCGTGCAGAGTTGTTCAATGCACAATCTACAATCTAGAATCAGCAATTTCGCCATGCTCGATCTTCGTCAGTACACATGCCTGGGTGCGGCACTGCGCGATGCGCTCGATCGCTTCTCGTCCGAGGTGTGCCTGATCGAGGCCGAGCGTGACCGCGAAAAGCTCCGGCTGACTTACTCCGACTTCAAAGAGATTGCCCTGCCCCTGGCGCGCGCGCTCGAAGACGCCGATTTTGATCCTGACGACCGGGCAGCCATCATCATGACGAATCAGTCGAAGTGGCTGATTTCCGCTTATGCGATTTTTTATTGCGGCGGCGTCGTGGTTCCCCTCGATTACAAGCTCACGGCCGCCGAGCATCTGCAGCTGCTCGGACATTCTAAAGCTGAGGTGCTGATTGTTGAGTACCACCTGTGGCGTGCGATCATGGCGGCACCCGAGTTCCAGAACATCACAACAAAGATCGTGCTGGTCACGGAAGCCCCGCTCGGCGCCGACCTGGCTGGAGCATTCCGCTGGGAAGATTTCAAGCGGAAGGGTGCTCCGGACTTCGTCATGCGGCAGAAAGATGACGTCGCTTGCATCGTTTACTCCTCAGGAACGGGTGGCCGGCCCAAGGGCTGCGTGCTGACGCACGAGAATTATCTGGAGCAATGCCGATCGCTCACAGCGTGGTATCCGTTCTGGCCGGGAGTGCGATATCTGAGCATTCTGCCCACGAACCATGCCATCGACTTCATGGTCGGCTTCATCGGCCCGTTCGTTTGTGGCGCATGTGTCGTGCACCTGCGAACACTGCGGCCTGAATTTGTGCGCGACGCATTCGTTCGCTATCGCATCACTTATGTTTCTCTGGTTCCGATGATCGTGAAAAATCTTGAGCGGGGATTGCGCGCCAAGTTCGACGAGTTGCCTTCATGGAAGAGGGCAATCCTGAATTCGATGATCGCGGTGAATCGTGTTCTCACTCGCCGCCGCCCCAATGTGAAGCTCAGCCGCATGCTGCTGCCGAACATTCACAGAGGTTTTGGCGGCGAACTCCTGGCTCTGATCACGGGTGGCGCGTTCATGGAGCCCTCGACCATACAGTTCTTCTACGATCTCGGCGTTCCGGTTGTGAATGGATATGGCCTCACCGAAGCGGGCACGGCTCTGACGCTGAACGATCTCAAGCCATTTCGGGCTGATACCGTCGGCAAACCGCTACCGGGAGTTGAACTCCGCATTCTGAGCCCCGATGTGGATGGAGTTGGCGAAGTTGCCGTCCACAGCAAGACCGTAATGTCGCATTATCTCGACGATCCCGAACTCACGCTGGAGACGATTGTCGATGGCTGGCTGCTTACGGGCGATCTCGGACGCTTCGAACGGCATGGACATCTGCAGCTCTTCGGCCGCAAGAAGAACATGATCGTCACCGAGGGCGGGAAAAATATTTACCCAGAAGATATTGAAACGGTGTTCGACGGGCTGCCCGTGAAGGAGTACGCGGTCTTCGCCGCGAACTACATCTGGCCAACGAAGGAGCTGGGCAGGGAAGGGCTCATACTCGTGATTCGGCTCGAACAGAATCAGAAATTCGAAAGCTCGCTGCTCGACGATATTGCAGGGCGAAATCGAAAGCTTCCGGACTTTAAGCGTGTGGGGGGATATCTGGTCTGGGACAGAGACTTTCCGCGCACGGCTTCCATGAAGATCAAACGGCAGGTGCTGGCCGAAGAAATCGCGAAATCTGTTCAGAGAAATGCAGTAGTACAGCTGTGACAGGTCGGGCGGACTGACTCTTGGGGCGAAGCTATCTAGCAATAGTGAACCCGGCTGCCGGGGGCGGAAAGACCAGGAAGCTGCTTGGTCCCGCCCTCGATCGCCTGCGTGCCGGCGGAATTGAGATCCAGACAGCCGAAACCACTGCGGCTGGTCAGGCAACCGCAATTGCCCGCGAAGCTTACCGACGCGGCGTCCGGAACTTTATCGCGGTCGGCGGTGACGGTACGTCGTACGAGATCGTCAACGGACTCTTTCCAGAGGCGGCAGCCGATGGACCTCCAACTCTGGGTTTCCTGCCTCTCGGCACGGGGAATTCTTTTCTGCGAGACTTCAGCGACCGGGGCGTTGAACATGGGATTGAATCGCTTCTAGCCAATCGAATACGCGCGTGTGACGTGCTGCGTCTACATCACCGTTCGGGGATGATTTATTACATCAACCTGCTGAGCATGGGCTTTTCGGCCGATGTTGCGACCCTTCGCGCGCGTCGCTTCAGCGATTGGGGAGAACTTGGTTACTTCACCTCGATCTTCCTCACGCTGGCCAGATTCAACCGGCGTCCGTTTCCCGTTCGGGTCGAAGGGCAGGATGCTTTTGACGATCGGCAATGCCTGTTCGTCACTTTCAACAATAGCAAGTTCACCGGCGGCACGATGATGATTGCGCCCAAAGCTGAGGTGAATGACGGCCTGGTCGAATACGTACGCTGGGGACCGATCGGGCGACTTGGGCTGATACGCAACCTCCCGGGGCTATACGACGGCACTCACATTGAGCATCCTCTGGCGGAGCGCAAGGCTGTGCCGAAGGTTGAGTTCAAACTGGATGCTCCGGTGGATGTCATGGTCGATGGCGAAGTGCTCTCGTTGCACTGCGAGGAACTCGACGTTCTGCCTGGAGCTTTGAACGTGGTTGCCTGACCGGCGTGATATAAGAAAAGTTATGTCTGAGGAACGACGAAAGCGGCAGCAGGAACGGCAGGGCGTTCAGGAGAGCACCAGCAATAAGTGGTTGCTGTATGTCGGCCTCGCGATCCTCTTTGCAGGGGCCTTCTTTGGTGGCCGCTACTACAAAGATCACAAGTACGATTCGTTTGCCCGCTGCCTCGCCAGCAAAGATGCCAAAATGTACGGACTGTACTGGTGTCCACACTGTGCCGAACAGAAAGAGATGTTCGGTGCGGCATTCCACAATGTGAACTACGTCGAGTGCGCGATCAAAGATAAGCCGGGCGAGTTAGCACCCGCGTGCAAGGCGGCCGGAGTGAAGCTGTTTCCCAGTTGGCAATTCAGTGGGGAGCAACCGAAAGAAGGCGTATTGTCCCTTGAGGCCTTGAGCGACAAAACCGGGTGCAGCTTGCCGTGAGCGCGACTTCGACTCGTAATGGCGCGCTCTTCGTGATCATTGCCATTCTGTCGCTGGCTGGGGTCATCGACTCCGCAATTTCCCTTCAACGCCACTATGCCAAATCCGCAACTAACTTCTGCGATTTTACCCAGAAGTTCAATTGCGACATCGTGAATCGCAGCGAGTATTCCACGATCTCTGGCATACCCGTGGCCGGAATTGGAGTCGCCGGCTATGCTGCTCTATTCGTATTCGCAACTTTTTTCAAGACGCGACCAGAGACGCCGACTCGACTTTTGGCCGCCTCTCTGGCGGGTCTTGCGTTCGCGCTTTATCTGACCTATGTCGAGGCCTACCAGCTGACGACTTGGTGCATCTTATGCCTGATATCGCTTGGACTGATCTCTCTGATCAGCTTTTTAGCCGTATTCGTAAGGCTAAGAACCCGCGCATGAAGCGATCTGCCGTTATATCCTAGAAAGCACTTTGCCGGATGGAAGAAATCCAGAATACTGCAAATTTTGACGCTGGCATGGCTCCCAACGTAATTCGAGTGGACGCCGCAACCGGTGATCTCCGTCTCCACGAATTCAAGAGCCGTATCTTCCGGAATACCCGTTTCCTGCGCGTATGGCTTCCGCCCGGCTACGATCAAAGCGAGAACTCCGCCCTGCGCTATCCGGTTCTGTATTTGAATGACGGCCAGAATCTCTTCGAGGCGTCGACTTCTTTCACCGGAGTTGAATGGTGCGTCGACGAAACCGCGGACCGTTTGATTCGCAAGGGGATTGTTCCGCCCATGATCATCGTCGGGATCGATCATGGCGACAAAGACCGTTTTCGAGAGTACATGCCGTATCGCTCGCTACAACCAATGATGCTGCGCGTCCAAGGGCAGCGGTACCCAACGTTTCTGATCAAGGAAGTGATGCCATTCGTCGCCCGCAATTACCGCGTGGCGTCAGGGCCAGAGAACACCGGTCTGGGCGGATCGTCGCTAGGTGCATTGATCTCGCTCTATACCGCTGCGGTGCGCCCTGGATTGATTGGGCGTTTGCTGCTGGAGAGTCCGTCTCTATGGGCTTCAAATCGGCAGATGATTCGCGAGAGTCGCGAAATCAAGCGCTGGCCTGAGCGGATTTTCCTTGCCACTGGTACAGCTGAGGCAGGGCGAGTCGATCGTGACCGCAGTATGGTAGACGATGTTCGGGAGTTGGCAGCGATTTTCGGTCGCGCCGGTGTCAGTCAAAATCGACTTCGGTTGTTTGTCGATGATGGAGCCACTCATCACGAATCAGCGTGGGCACGGCGCTTTCCCGATGCGCTGACATTTCTCTTCGGAAATCCGCCGTCGTAATCAGGGGCGGGCACCCTCGGTGCTCGCCGGAGTTCCAATCGTTTCCAGCCCAGGGGAGTTGATCGTCTTTGTAATCAGGTAAGCCACAGCACCCATCGCCAGAACTGAAATCTGAACGTGTGTCCATCGTGCAAGTGGGCCGATGAGCGGAAGAAAGTACACGAAATAAAGTAGTGTGCCCATCAACTTCGTGTTTTGCGTGTGCGGCTGGGCGACGAGCCAGTCTGATAAAAGCAGAATTGCCGGGGCAAGAATCACCAGATCGTAAACCGTGAGGTGTGGAGATACCAGCACTGTCGCTAGCAGCAGAAGCGAAAACCGTTGAGGCCACGGTGTTGAGCACTTCCAGACTTTGATCGTCCAACCGATTACCACACCCGCGCTGATCACATATAAGGCGGTCGAGACGGCGCTCCAGGGGATCAACATTGACCAGAACGTTCTCAGACAGTGAGTTTGATACGGACGAGGCTCAAGCATCGCGGATACAGCCCGCACATTCCACAGAGTGCCAACCCAAGTGCGAAGAGGCTCGATCCCGTAGTACAGGACTCCGATCGACATCTCAACCAGGGCAGAAAGGCTTGCACCTAGAACGATCTTCCACGCTCCAAGCGAAACAAAGAGTACGGCTGCGGCCAATCCCAATTGCGGTTTGAAAACTAGACAACCCAGGGCAATCCCGGCGAGGAAATCACGCCGCTGCCACATCAACCAAAAAAAGACGGCAAAGCAGGCGAGCGCCAAAGCGGATGTCTGTCCCCAGGCGATCAGGTGAAAGAAGGCTGGGAATCCCACAGCGAGAATAAGAGCGGTGACGCCTTGGGTCTTCAGATTCGGGCAGAGTCGCCACACGCTGAAGCAGCAAAGAGCGTAAACGGCGGCAGTGCACAACCACCAAAGGGCAAGCGCGCTTTCATACGAAAGGTGCGCGAAGGGCATGAATAAAAGCGATACTTGCGGTGGATAGAGCGGCAGATAGCGAATGCCCGCTGCTTCCGGGACGCGCTCGGCGGCCAGTTTGGCTTGTGCATTGATGTCGTACAGGTCGGCTGCGCGATGTTCGATCGCCAGCGATCCCAGCGTGTAGAAGTGAAGAAAATCAGTTCCCTTGAGATTGCTGTTTCGATCGCGCAGGCCCGGGGTAGCAATAGTCCAGATGTAAAGGGACCACAATGTGACTGCCAGCAGAATACCGTGCGCGCGCAAACGCCGCCTCGTCAGCCACGTTCCAGAGCGATCGTCAAAGAATGTCAGGAAGCTTTCACCTCAATTGGAGGGATATGGCTCCAACACTGGTGGAGAATCATCCCCGCAAACCAGCCATGCGCGCCGGCTACGGAAATATTGAAGCACTTCTTTATTGCCCTGTTTGCCCATGTCGCGCGCCCAAACGATCCGTGCTCGATCGATGTCAGGTGCGTTGTAGATCCAGTCTCGGTCTACATCGTGATTGGGTCCATAGGTCACGATGACAAGATGGCCTCCCGGAATTTTACTGAGCTGGTCAATGACCGCCACACGATCTAGATTGCCTACTGGCCAAGGTGGTTCCATCGGCGCATGTGCCACAATCCCAACCACCCGGAGAATGATCATCCCGACACACACGATGGGCACGCTGCGTACAAGAAGCTGACCCGTCGGAAATCCATTGCGCTGCCAGAGGCTCAGATGCCGCAGGCACTGAACCAGCAGAAGATAAAGCAGACCTGTAGCGGGAGCGATAGAAAAGGCGAATGTCCAGGTCTCCACAAGACATCCTGCTGCGAAAACAGCGCAAGCTATTAGAGCGATGCGCATCCGTTTATCTTTCAGGATCCAGGGGAATGCAAGCAGCGGTAATGAAAACGCGGGACCTACAAGAATTCGCCAGAGTTGCAGAATCTTGTTGCGGGTTCGACGCATAAATCCTACGAGTGTGTGACCTTCGTTGAACTGGTCGACTTCCCATCCGGCGTAGAAATCCCGCATCACCGCATGATGATATTGCGGAACGGCTCGCTTTGAGAAAAACAGAAAGTAAGGCGCCACTGCGTACGTCTCCCGATTGACCTTGTACGTCATGAGAAATGGGCTACCTGTAACTCTCCAGTAGAAATACCCCATTCCTCCGGCACCTATCATGAGGATACAGGCTGCAGGCAACAACAGGCGCCGAGCCAGTTGCTGCCACGGCGGCAGGCGCCTGCCCTTTATCCAGACAAGAACGCCGGCGCCCACCGCGATACTGAAAAGCAGTCCCTCATAAGGACGGCTGTTGGCCATCATCACCAGCCCGAGCCCGACTAGCGCTCCATGCCAGACACGCGGATGAGCGCGCAACCGCGGTATCGCCCCCAGGATAAGCATCCCTCCGGTCGCTGCCAAAGCGGGACACCAGTAGCTGTTCATCCAGTAGCTGAACGTAGAGAAGCGAAGTACCGCAAGCATGGCGCCAAATAGTGCCCAACCTGGAGGAAACCACGCCTGCAACATCCAGCAAAGGGCAGCGCACATCGCCGCCGTCATCAACAGCACTCCGATCCACGCGTTCCCCAGCAGTATGCCCGCTGCCATCACGAGTCCCTGTCCCGGTGGATACATCGACATGTAAGTCGGGTGCTGAATGATCTGGAAACTTTCGAAGTGGACCCACATCGGATGAGTGGGATTGGTCAAGCGGCCCGACGCGAATGTGTGCGCGGCAAGCAGATGGCTGTACTCATCATTCCAGGCCGGGAGCGGGACACCAAGCACAGGTATCAGCGCCAGACGGATGCTCAGCGTCAACCCAAGCACGAAGCAAACCGCCATCGCTCGTCTGCGGGAGAGCCGATCGAAGAAGTCTTCGACGCGACTGAAAAAACGTGAGTTGAGGTGCTTCTCTCGGAAGCTAATCCACACTGCCCCCTGCACCATGACTGCTTCAATGATCGAGAGCAACCACGGTGCCAAATGCTGATACAGGGCGATCATGCGAATGGCGCCGGGGAGGACAATTTGTTCCGATCTGAGGATGCGCTTATTTGCTCGCGACTTCGCCGATTTCCTCAAACAGCCCGTTAGCGATGTCGATCATCTCAGCATCGACCACACGGTTCTTCGAGATGGCTTCCTTCAACGTAACGGCAACGATCTTATTGGCGCGCAGCGCGGCCATGCAGCCGAATTCGCCGCGATGCACCATGTCAATTGCACCCAGGCCGTAACGGGTAGCCAGCACGCGATCGAATGCACTCGGCGATCCCCCACGTTGAATATGACCTAAGACCACAGCGCGGGTCTCAAATCCGGTGCGTTGCTCGATCTCGCGCGCCAACACGTTAGCGATTCCACCCAGTTTGGCATGGCCGAATTCATCCTTGCCCATGTCTTGCACGACGGGAGCACCCGACCCTGTTGCGAACTTGGCTCCTTCGGCCACAACGATGATCGAGAAGTAGCGTCCGCGCTCGTGACGCTGGCGGATGGATTCGGCAACCTTGTCGACATTGAAAGGCCGTTCCGGAATCAGTATGGCGTCAGCACCGCCCGCAATACCGCTGTAGAGGGCGATCCATCCCGCATCGCGCCCCATCACTTCGACGACCATGACCCGGTTGTGCGCTTCCGCCGTCGTGTGAACGCGGTCAATCGACTCGCACACGATGTTACAGGCAGTGTCGAAGCCGAAGGTGTAGTCCGTCCCCCCCAGATCATTATCGATCGTTTTGGGCACTCCGACCACCTTCACGCCTTTTTCGTGCAGTTTCTGCGCGACAGAGAGAGTATCGTCGCCGCCAATCGCGATCAGCGCATCGATCTTGTGTTTCTGAATGGTCGCAATGCAGCGATCGAAACCATCCGGACGCTTGGAAGGATTGGTGCGCGAGGTGCGCAAAATGGTACCGCCGCGGGGGAGAATGCCGCTAACTGCGTCCAGATCGAGTTCTACGCTCTGATCTTCGATCAGGCCTCGCCAGCCCTCAAGAAAGCCCATGAACTGATCTTCGTAATGGAAAAATCCCTTGCGCACGACGGCCCGAATGACCGCATTGAGTCCCGGACAATCTCCGCCGCCGGTAAGAATGCCGACTTTCATCGTAAGCTCCTCTGCTCCTCGCTAAGGACATGAGTTCGGGATGAATCCTCGGAATGCACTTCGGGCTCAGGGCATGACGAAATGGCCCAAACTCGAGGGTTGCAATCGTTCGGAGGATTTAGGGTAACACCAAAACCAAAGAAGCCGAAATATCGCAAAAGTCGCTCGGCCGCGGCTTCGGTGATGGAGAACTTAACGCCGGAAGGCCGAATCTGCGTTGCGCGTAGCGTAGGTGGATTCTCCCTGCTCTTTCTTGATCGAGAGCACTTGAATGCGGTTCCGATCGCTGTCCACATAGCATCGCACCCGCACCAGGGTGCCTTCGCGTCCTTTTAGCGTCTCGGAATTGCTGACGGTCCACTCCGAGTCCAGGTCAGTCAGCAGCTTCTTGCCATCGGCACTGACTCTGCCGTAGACGAGTAGTGTCTTCTCAGATGAGTAAGGGGGCGTTGTTTTATCGGCGTGTTCTTGAGCAAGGCCCAGGCCAGAGATCAAGAGTATGCCAGCCACTGACGCAACCATCAGTCTTTTCATCGCAGACCCCAGCGCGTGAACTTGAACGAGCACTAAAACTTCTGCAATCTTATAAGCGGGATCGTGCTCCGCCGAAATTCAAAATTCTTATGGGAGCTATTCAAATAGTGGGCACTGAGTTCGTGCTCATTTTGGACATTTCGGGCGAATGGGGATTGCGCCAAAGCCTCAGATTCGACACAATGCTCGGCGAATGAAGAAGCTCGTATGCGCTCTTGGATGGGCAGGTATCGCTCTGCTGACGGCTGTAGCGGTTGGAGTGATTGCGGTACGCCGCTCCGAACCGATCAACGCCCTCTGGCTGGTTACCGCAGCCACATGCTGCTACGCACTGGGATACCGCTTCTATGCCAGGTTCGTCGCGACAAAGATTCTGGCCCTCGATGCTCTCCGTGCTACGCCTGCCGAGCGTCTGGAAAACGGCCGTGACTTTCTCGTTACAAACAAGTGGGTGGTTTTTGGCCATCACTTCGCGGCCATAGCCGGTCCGGGACCACTGGTGGGTCCGGTGCTCGCCGCTCAGTTTGGATACCTGCCCGGAACGATCTGGATTCTGGCCGGTGCCGTCTTCGCCGGCTGCGTACAGGACTTCGTCATCTTGCTGTTTTCCGTTCGGCGCGACGGCAAATCCCTGACCGAAATGGCTAAGGAGGAAACTGGCGTGATCGGAGGCGTCGTCGCCTATGCGGCGGTGATTGCCATCCTGATCATCCTGTTGGCCGTGGTTGCTCTGGTGGTTGTGAATGCCCTGAGAGACAGTCCCTGGGGAGCGTTTACGATCGCAATGACCATCCCGATCGCGCTTTTGATGGGTGTTTACTTGAGGCGCATCCGTCCCGGCAAGGTGCTGGAAGTTTCCGCGTTAGGATTCGTCCTGGTGCTGCTCGCCATTTGGGGTGGCCAGTGGGTTTCGCAAAATCCGGCGATGGCTCACATCTTTAGCCTTCGGGCCACGACGCTTGCGATCTCCATTATGGTGTATGCATTCGCGGCGTCGGCCGTCCCCGTTTGGCTGCTGCTCGCCCCCCGCGACTATCTCAGTACCTTTGTAAAGCTGGGAACCATCGGTCTTCTAGGGCTAGGAATCGTTGCGATCCATCCGACGCTGCACATGCCGTCGCTTACTCGTTTTGTCGACGGCACTGGGCCGGTTTTTGCCGGGAAGGTGTTCCCGTTCGCCTTCATCACCATCGCTTGCGGGGCAATCAGCGGATTTCATTCGCTGATCTCCAGTGGGACCACCCCCAAGCTGATCGCGCGCGAAACCGAGACCCAAATGGTTGGCTATGGGGCTATGGCGGCGGAATCCGCCGTCGCCGTGATGGCAATCATCGCAGCGTGTGTGCTGCAACCGGGCGTTTACTTCGCGGTGAACAGCCCGGCGGGTATCGTCGGACAAACCGCAGCTGCGGCAACTGCCACGATCTCGAGCTGGGGTTTCCCCGTTTCTGCAGGGGAAATGCAGGCGCTTGCCGCTTCGGTGGGCGAGCAGACGTTATTTAACCGGACGGGTGGCGCTCCGGCGTTTGCCTTGGGTATGGCCCGCATCTTCTCCCAAAGCCTGGGAGGATCCAGAGTGATGGCCCTCTGGTATCACTTCGCCGTTATGTTCGAGGCTTTGTTCATTCTGACGATTCTTGATGCCGGGACTCGCGTCGCTCGCTTCATGATCCAGGATGCCCTCGGCCACATCTACAAGCCCTTGGGCCGCACCAGTTGGTACCCATCCATTCTGACGACCAGCGCGCTAATCGTTGCAGCCTGGGGTTTCTTCTTATGGCAGGGCGTCAAGGATCCGCTGGGCGGGATTAATTCACTCTGGCCGCTCTTCGGGATTGCCAATCAGTTGCTCGCTACAGTCGCTCTGTGCGTTGCCACGACCATCATTATCAAGATGTACCGCGCCAAATATGCCGCCGTAACCCTGGTGCCTCTGGCATGGCTGGTCGCAGTAACATTTACGGCTTGCTGGCACAAGATTTTGGATCCCAATCCTCGCGTGGGTTTTCTTGCGCAGGCGCATGCTTTGGGAACGGGACCGGCGACTGCGGCAACCGCGCGGTTGATCTTGAACAATCGGCTCGACGCCATCGTAACGGGTGCCTTGGTAGTGATGGTCGCCCTGGTCCTGTTCGAGTCAGCACGCCAGTGGATCGGGATCCTCACCGGTCGCACGGAAGGGCGCATCAAGGAGACTCCGTTTGTGATGACCCGCCTTGCCGAGGAGAGTCTATGACAGGCTTCACCGCTGCAGTCCGCATCCTTTGGGCCGCTCTCCGCGAGATATTTGACGAGGCTGCCTACAGCCGATTCCTTCAGCGTTCAAACTTGTCATCCTCGCCGGCCGCCTATGCGGCCTTCTGCCGGGACCGAGACTCAACCCGCGCTCGCCACACAAGATGTTGTTGAAAATTCTCATTGCGTTTACTATCCAGTCGCTTGGGCATTCGACATTCAGAAAGATTCGCAATCGTGACACACGTATGAAGCACAGACTCCCCGTATTTGCATCTCTCTTGTTAATCCTGTGTGCATCAGCATTGGCGCAGGGCGATCCCAGCATTCAGACCATGCGTCCAGTAATTCGCGGACGCCACGCCGCTGTCTCATCTATGAAGGCTGAAGCAACGGAAGCCGCTCGCCGCATCCTCGACGCCGGAGGCAATGCCTTCGACGCGGCCGTCGCCGGGCAGGCCGCGCTCGCGGTAACCGACTTCTCCCTGAACGGCATCGGAAGCGATGCCGTCCTGCTGGTTTACAACGCCCGCGAAAAAAGGGTGTATTCCGTCAATGCTGAGCCCCGCGCCCCTAAGCTGGCTACGATCGAATGGTACGAGAAGAATAACGGCGGCAAGATTCCCGAGAGCGACGGGCTTCTTTCCGGAGGCATTCCTGGAGTTGTCGATGCCTGGTTCATATTGCTGGATCGCTGGGGAACCATGACCTTCGAGCAGGTGCTGCAACCAGCTATTGATCTTGCCGAAAACGGTTTTCCTCTTAGCGAACTCGGCGCTTCCTACATTGCCAATTCAAAGAAAATTCGCAAATATCCCACGACGACGAAGATCTACCTTCCAAACGGACAGCTGCCAAAGGCGGGAGATATCCTCAAGAATCAGGATCTCGCACGCACCCTGAAGAAACTGGTCGAGGCCGAGAAGGCCAATTACACAAAAGGAAGGCACCAAGCCTTGCAGGCTGCGCGCGATCGTTTCTACAAAGGAGATATTGCCCGGGACCTTGCTGCATTTTCTGAGGCAAATGGCGGTCTATTCCGCTATGAAGACTTTGCAGAGTACACGGCCGAGGTCGAAACTCCGGTTTCGATCAACTATCGTGGTTATCAGGTCTACAAAAATCCGTCTTCCAGCCAGGGACCGACCGAACTGATCGCGCTCAATCTGCTCGAGGGCTACGATCTCAAAGCTCTGGGACTCAACAGCACCGAATACCTTCACACGAGCGTGGAGGCAGTGAAACTCGCCATGGCGGACCGCGAAAAATACCTCGGCGACATGGACTTCATAAAGATTCCCTACGATGGCCTGCTGTCAAAGGATTACGCCCGCGAACGCCGCAAGTTAATCGATCCAGACAAGGCCTCTCTTGAGCTGCGTCCAGGCAATCCCGAAAAATTAGCGAGTGGCTCGGCGGAGCTGGATCGTCCTGTGCACGCAGTCCTCGAGGGCAATGCCAGCCATGTCGGCGATACCAGCTACATCGCGATCGTCGATAAAGAGCGCAACATGGTGAGCTTCGAACCCAGCCTGCACAGCTTGTTCGGCACGGGCGTTGTCATGGGGGATACAGGCATTATCTTCAATTGCCGAGGCGATTATTATTCGCTGGTTCGCGGCGAAGCCAACGCTCTTGAACCGGGGAAGCGCCCTCGCAGCACCTTGCAGAGCACCCTCATCATGAAAGACAGCCAGCCCTATGCCATTCTCGGCAGCCCCGGCGGGGACGATCAGGTGATGCGCACGATGCAGACTCTTATTAACATGATTGACTTCGGCATGAGTGTTCAACAAGCCATCGAGGCGCCGCGCTGGTCGTCGCGTAGCTTCCCGGCTTCACCTTTCCCGCACACGATGTATCCCGGAGAGATGGCGGTCGAATCCCGCATTCCCGAAGCGACGCGGGATGCCTTGATCGCGAAAGGTCACAAATTGCACGTCGCGCCAGCCTGGTCTCTCGGTTCGAATGCCGCCATAATCGTGGACGGTGCCAGCGGTGTTCTCAGCGCCGGGGCCGATCCGCGCGTCGATGCCTACGCATGGGCTTGGTGATCTGAGCCGGGGGGACGGTCCGGAACCCTAGTTAACCCTAGGACTCGTTATCGTTCCGCGCTACACTGCAGCCATGCGGGTTCTAGGGATCGATTGCGGTGGGGAGTACACCGGGTACGGCGTCGTCGAAATGCGGTCCACCGGGAAGCTCTGCTGCTTGATCTGCGGCGCAATCAAACTCTCTACGCGAGAGGCCTTACCTCGGCGTCTTTCGCGGATCTATTCGCAACTTGGCGCGATTATCTCCGATCACCAGCCCGATGAAGTTGCGATTGAAGACGTTTTTTACGCTCTTAACGTGAAGTCGGCGCTTAAGTTGGGCCAGGTCCGCGGGGTTGCGATGCTGGCGGCGGCCACTGCCGGGCTCGAAGTGGCGGAATATTCCCCTTTATCCATCAAATCTTCGGTCGTTGGCTATGGTCGCGCAGAGAAGCAACAGGTTCAGCACATGGTGACTCGGTTGCTCGAGCTTGCCGAGCCGCCAGAGCCCATGGATGCCTCGGACGCGCTAGCTATCGCGATCTGCCACCTGCATACGGCAGGTACTCTCAACAGGCAGCACATGCTCGCGAGATGACAATCATTTCTTTGCATCTCTGGCATAATTCTTACATCTGAAATGTGGTGTTCGCTGGATGAACATGCGCCTGCGCCGGAGTACGAACGAATCAAAAAGCTGCTCCCTCGCAGCATTGACTCGAATCATTGTTTTCGCGTCGCTTCTGCTCTTGCCCGCTTCGGTGATTTTGACGAAGGACTCCGTTCACGCGGCTGAGTCAGCTTCGATCAGCTTTTCTCTCGATTTTCCGCAATCCAGCCCTGAGCACTATCAGATCTCTGTCGAGTCCGACGGCCACACCCACTATCAGTCCACGGGAAAGATCTCTGCCGACTACGACGCCCGCGACGACTACGACACGGATTTCACTCTTTCAGACGCAACTCGCGCCCACATTTTCGAGCTGGCGGCGCAGGCGCATTATTTTTCCGGCAAAATTGATTCCGGTAACAAGAAGCTGGCTTTTACAGGAACCAAGAAACTGGTCTATAAAGACGGCCAACGCAATGCCTCGGCGGAATATAACTACTCGCCGCAACCGGCTGTGCAGCAACTGACAACACTTTTCCAGAGCATTGCGGCCACCCTGGAATTCGGCCGCCGTCTGACGTACTACCACCGCTATCAAAAACTGGCCCTCGACGACGAGTTGACGCACATGGAAGACGAGGCACGCCGGGGAGAGCTCGCCGAACTGGGTGCTGTAAGTCCTATCCTGCAGCAGATTTATGACGACAATTCGGTCATGAACGTGGTGCGCGCCCGCGCCCGACGGATCATGGAAATGAAGTCCACAAGCGGCCGCAATTGAGCCGTTCAAACATTCCGAACAGCCTTTCGCGCGGTTCGGCCAATGAGCGAGTTACCTAGTTTTTACAACCTCTGCCTATAAAGCGTGTTCTAATAGATACCAAGATCCCCGGAGGTCGTCATGACCACTCCATCCTCTTCCCGACTCGCATTGGTCCTTTTCGCGGTAGCAGCACTGAGCCTTCCAGCGTTAGCGGAATCGCAAGCCCGCATCGTCCGGCTTAGCGACGTTCAAGGCCCTGTTCAGATCGATAAAAATACAGGCCTGGGATTCGAAAGTGCCTTTATCAACCTCCCCATTACACAGGGCACGCATCTACGGACAGGCGCCAACGGCCGCGCGGAAATCGAGTTCGAAGATGGCAGCTCGATGCGCCTCACTCCTAACACGACAGTAGAGTTCAGCAAGCTCGGCCGGAGCGACTCCGGCCAACTATTGTCTGCGATCAATCTGGTCGAGGGTATGGCTTACATCAACTGGCTGGGTAAGGATGATCTCACGCTGAATTTCTCGCGCGAAAATATCTCTCTCGATCATCCCGCCCACTTCCGTGTCGACACCTCGACGCAGAGAGCCGATTTAGCAGTATTCAAGGGCGATGTGGACGTTGAAGGGCCAAACGGCAATCTTTCCGTCGACAAGAAGAAGACCGCGACCTTCGATGCCGCCGACAACGACAAATCCACCGTCGCTCACAAGATTGAAGAAGAACCTTTGGACTCTTGGGACAAAGAGGCGGTTGGATACCACGATCAGTATGCCAAGAACAATTCGTCCCCTTACGGCTACGGTGTCAGCGATCTCAATTATTACGGCGCCTATAGCAACGTGCCTGGCTATGGCATGATGTGGCAACCCTACTTTACTGGCGTCGGCTGGGACCCGTTCATGGACGGCGCATGGGGCTTCTACCCGGGTTTCGGCTACATGTTTGCTTCGGCTTATCCGTGGGGATGGATGCCGTACCGCTACGGGAGTTGGGCGTTCGTTCCAGGATACGGATGGGGCTGGCAGCCTGGCGGTTGGGGAAATTGGCTCGCCACGCCTTCTTATCGCCCCACAACGCTGGTCCATGTCACTCCGCTGGTTGCGCCGACAGGCGGCAGTAAGACGGTGCTCGTAGGGAAAGCCGCGACCGTAACTCCGATAACCGGAGCGCGCTACACAGTGCATGCTGGCTCGGCCGGATTGGGCATTCCGCGTGGCTCCATCAGTAACCTCGGCCACATGAACCATCAGGTCGAAAAATCCGGATTCGTGCAGGTGCGTCCGGCGCCGCAATTCGCCGCCAGCTCGCCGAGCCGGCCTAGCTCCGGTTTCAGCGGGCCGCAAAGCGGCACGTCAAGCGCATCCATGGGGCACATCTCGTCCGCAAGCTCAGGACACGCTTCCGGTGGTGGCTCGCATAAATAGTTTCATCTGCCCAAGTTTTCCTGCGAAACGAGAGGGGCTCACAAATGGAGCCCCTCGATTCTTGAGTATCCCTTTTTGCGGCCCAATCATGGATCAGGCCCATCGGGCAATCGCGACCATCAGTGAGGTGATACCGGCGAACCACAGGAGAAGCGACAATGGTGGTGTCCTTCTTTGCTGCGTTTTGCATTCTTCACACATGTTCGTAACCTCCTAAGTTATTCTTTTCTTCGGGCGCAGCCGTTTCAATCTCCGTATTCCGAACATCCATTCCGGCGGAACGTTGGGCTCTTGCTGGGTGTCCTTATCAACGTTCAGCACGATCTCATCTCGCAAATTCAATAACCGAATCAACTCTCTACGTTTCCTGCTCCGATACCAGACCAACCCACCGAAGAATGCCGCTGTGCAGGCCCAAACGATGTCGACGCGTAGCGAACCGAACAACAGCCACTTCCGTATGCCCGTTTGAATGGCAGAGTGTAGATAGGCCCAGCTCAGTCCAAACGCGATCTCAGCCACAAAGAGTATGCCGGCTAACCACACCGCCTTGAGAGCGGCGCGACACCGTCCGATGGAAAGATCGACGAAAGAGGCGGCGTCGACCGTCACTGGCCTCCACAATCCCCAATTCACCGTCAGCGCACACGCCCATGCGATCGCTAGAAAAAGCCATGTAGCTAGAGCCACCAGCGCTATCCCGGAATCTCTGGAGAGCAACGCCCACGTGGTTGTTCCGCCTCCCATCACCACGGTCACAACCGTGTCGCCGGCCAGTCCGATCTTCATCCGCCGCGATTGGCGCTCCACGGTGCGGCGCAAATCGGCAGGAATCGAGTCTTCCTCATGCCACTGCTGCCGCCAGAGTTCTAATTCGATATCTGCACTCATTTACGCTTCTCCAGCGCTTCCTGTAACAATTGCCGCGCTCGCGTCAGGCGGGCGCCGACATTGCTTTCTGAGATTCCCAAAACGCTCGAAATCTCCCGGTATCCCAGGCCTTCGAGCGTCAGCATGATCACCTGCCGGTACGCCAGCGGCAGGGCGCGCACTGCCTTCCTCAACTTCTCGGCTGTTTGCCGCTGAGAATAGTACAATTCCGGTCCCGGAGTGGAGTCCCCGACTTCAACCTCCTCGAGAGGATCAGTCTTGTGTGCTGAGTTTCGGGTAAGGTGACTGATCGCCCGATTGTGCGCAATTCTGAACGCGAAGGTTCGCTCCGAACATTCCCCGCGAAACCGGGGCAGCGCTTGCCAGATCGCGAACGCTGTCTCCTGCAGCAAATCGTCGCGATCGCTCAATGTGTTGGTATAGCTCGCCGCCAGGCGCGACAGTGCCGGCCCATGTTCGGCCAAAATACGCTCGAACTGTTCCTTCAGGCCGGTTCGGTCCAAGGTCTCGTTCCAGAATCGCGTTTGCTGTGAGTCGGCCGACCTGTCAGTTGCTGTAAAGGATCTCATCACGTCGCAGTCTGTTTGTGGCGGCCGTTAACGCCAGAAGCGTAAATGCGAGGGTGAGATATCCCAACCCCAGAGGCTCCCAGAGCCCGATCGCCTTCCCATTGACCCATGCTCCGAGCTGGAGTTGCTGGCCGACCATCGGCAGATAGTCCAGCCATGCGTGCTTGGCTGCCGGAGAGAAGACCATCAACATTCCGATGCCCATCGGAGCGAACACCACCAGAGAAAGGTATGTTTGTGCTTCCTTCACCGCATGCGAGGCGGTCGAGATCAGAAGTTGCATCGCCGCGGCCAACAATGGCAAAGAGAACAGGCCGAACGCCAGCAACAATAATTCCGTGAATGACAATGCAGGCGGATGCATTCCGATCAACGCCAGTACTACGACAAATCCAACTAGATTGACCGCTAAGCCGGCGAGCGCAAAGAAACTTACGGCGAGCCACTTGCCGAACACAATCGCCTCTCTTGGTACTGCCGTGAGCAACAGCGGCAATAGTGACCGGCGTTCTCTTTCTCCGGCAATCGTATCCATGGCGATGTTCATGCCGCCCACGAAGGCCGAGACCAGAGTGAAAACTGCCATCATGCTCGTCAGCACACTGGCTCCAGAATCGGACTTGCCGCTGACCGCCAGCGAGACGAGCCCGACGACCAGCGGACCCATTATCGCGTAGAAGAATGAGGCCAACAGCGAGCGGAAGTCGCGTGCCCCGTCAACGATCTCTTTACGCGCGATGGTCAAGACGTGATTCATCAATCTAGGCCTCCACTGTCGACGTCAGCTGTACGAATGCATCTTCAAGGCACTTGGTGGATGTCTGCGAGCATAGTTCGGCAGCCGACCCGCGGCCGGCGATTGTTCCGTGCGAAATCACTACCACGGTGTCGCATAATGCATGCACTTCTTCGAGGACGTGACTCGAAAAGATTACGCAGGTTCCCTCGTCGCGTAATCGCTTTAGCAGCTCGCGTAGGGACCGAATGGTCAGGATGTCCAGGCCGTTGGTGGGCTCATCAAGCAACAGATTCTTCGGGGAATGGAGAATCGCCCGTCCCAAGGCAGTCTTCATGCGCTCGCCCTGTGAGAATCCAGCCGTAGGACGATCCGCAATGGCCTCAAGGTTGAGGGTGGAGATAGCTCGGTGAACGGCCCGGTTTAGATCCTGCCCGCGTATTCCACGAAGCCGGCCGAAGTATTCGAGATTCTCGCGGACCGTCAACCTTGAGTAGAGGCCAATGTGATCGAGGAGTGCACCCACCTTCCGTTGCGTCTGGTGTGATCGAATCTCGGCCTTCTCCCGATCGATGGTTACCGACCCTGAGTCCGCCTTCAGAACGCCGCAGATAGTCCGGAGCGTCGTTGTTTTCCCCGCGCCGTTGACCCCGAGCAACCCTGTAATCGCGCCGTCCTGAGCCTCAAAGGAAAGGTCTCTTAATACCGGCCTGCCAGCGAAAGTCTTCCTGAGTTTTTCGAGTTTGATCATGTTCGTCTGTAACGGTAGTCCCTGATGGGCGTGATTCCTTACACGAAATTTTCGAGAGGAGATGAGAGGCTGGCTTACTCGTTAGCGGAGGCTTTAGATATAGGAAAACCAGGGTGCGTCGGCCCTCATCAAGAGACAATCACACCCGCGTATCCGACCACCATGTCGCGATCTCCTGAGATGTCCCCCGAGGTCGCATATTTCACCAACTGTGCCGATTTGGCACCAAGTTGTCTGGCTGCTGTAAGCATCGCCACCGCTGGTCCGAATCCGCACATGCTTATGTTCTGCTCTGTGACGACTTCATGCAGCCCGCGTGGATCGAGGGTCAGAATTCGTTCGATGGCTCGCTGATCCTTGGCGCGAGTGATCGCCTCCGATTCGTAATGGTTCATGTCGCTCGATGCAATAACCAACACCGGTTCAGGGTGCTGAGTGATGACATCGGCAAGTGCCAGCCCCAATTGGTCCAACACCTCCACCCGACCGGTGCCCAAGGCGATGGGCACGAACCGCAAGTGCGCTTGCAGCAATTGCAGAAAAGGTAGTTCCACTTCCGCTGCGTGTTCCGCGCGATGCGCGGCCGCGTCTTCTTCTAGGACAGGGAAGTGTCGTTTCAGGTTTCTGGCGAACTCTTCATCGATGGGGACTTCGCCAAGCGGCGTTTCCCAAACTCCCTCGCTCATCATCGCGAGCGGACGTCCCATCCCTGTATGATTTGGACACATCAACACACACAGTTGCGGAACCTCGATGCGTGCAAACACCGCGCCGGCCACATGCCCGGAATACATGTATCCCGCATGCGGCGCAATGCACCCGATGGCGCGGATGAGAGCCGTTTCGTTGGAGGTCTGCTGGGAAAGATAGGCGAGCGCTTCGGCGCGCAGCTCCTCGGGATCGCCGGGATAAAAGCGTCCTGCTACTGCCGGATGACGAAGAAGTGTGCTGGCCACGTTTCCTCCTCGCTCCACACCTGACCATGCTAGGACTAGGGCTGGCCGTCTTGCAAGGCGCGATAGATGGCCGCACTTTCCTCTAAGCTTAAAGTTTCCGCCCGGGCCGTCGGCTTGACGTGGGCTTCGGCGAGCGCTTGCTTTAAACGCGCCTCAGGATAAGTCTCTTTCAGATTGTTCCAGAGCGTTTTGCGCTTCTGTGCAAACGAAAGTCGTAGAAAATCGATGAACCCATCACCTGCGACCCCCAATTTTTCCTGTTGCGGATCGATGGTCAAACGGAGCACAGAGGAATGCACCTTTGGTGGCGGAGAAAATGCGCCCGGGGGAAGCGTGAACAGGTTTTCGACCCGCGCATACAGTTGCGTTGTCGCCGATAGCATTCCAAAATCGCTGCTTCCCGGTTCGGCCGCAATGCGGTCGGCAACCTCTTTCTGCACCATGATCACGATGCTGTCGAAGTATTTCGAGAATGCAAACAATCGCAGCAGAATATCGGAGGTGATGTAGTACGGCAGGTTTCCCACGACCCTCACTGGCTGCGGCTTCAGCTCAATGCCGGGGCGTCCCAAGCCGGGTTTCGGCCCGAACAGGGAATCAATATCAATTGCCAGCACATCGGCCTCGATCACCTCAACATTTCGGTACATACCGAATTTCAGCCGAAGCTGTGCGGCCAGTACACGGTCCAGCTCGACCGCGATCAGCCGCCGAACACGCTTGGCCAGCAGGGAGGTCAAAATCCCTCTGCCTGGGCCGATTTCGAGTACCGTGGTGTCCGAGACATCGCCCAGCGCGTCTACGATGCGGATGGCCGACTCTTCGCTCGTCAAAAAATGCTGTCCCAATTTGGGCTTGATTTGCGGACGGCGCGCGGAAGCTACCTTTGGCACGTTGACCCTCTATCTCTCGGGAAGTAGACTTGCAAGTCGGTACCCGCATCTTATTGCTGTTCGGACCCCAGGGCCGACCTATTACTCTCATCATATCGCGCACGGCGGCAAACGCGCGCGAGGAGGTTCCGCACTCATGAACATCGCCTTTGCTGCTTCCGAGGGTGTCCCTTTTTCGAAGACCGGCGGCCTGGCTGACGTCGTAGGTGCCCTCCCTCGCGCTCTGGCCGCCCTTGGACACCAAATCAGCGTCTACCTTCCGCGCTACCGCCAGACTAAACTCAGCGATCCCGCTACCGTCGTTCGCAGCGTCACCGTTCCATTTGATGATGAATACCGCTTTCCTTCTGTCGTTTCCGGAGGTATCCAGGGCGGTGTCCGCTTTTATTTTGTTGAATATCCTTCGTATTTCGATCGCGACGCTCTTTATGGAACTCCCGCCGGCGACTATCCCGACAACGCAGAGCGCTTTGCCCTTTTCTCGCGGGCGGTGTTGGAAGCTTCCAAAATCCTTGGCGTACCGCAGGTTTTTCATTGCCACGACTGGCAATCGGCGCTGATTCCGGTTCTATTGCGTACGATCTATGCCGATGATCCGGCATTCAAAGACGTCGGCACGGTTTTCACGATCCACAACATGGGATATCAAGGCCTGTTCCCGCCCGACACTCTGCCTCTGCTGATGCTTCCGTGGGACTTATTCACCATGTCGAAGATGGAATTCTTCGGTCAGGTGAACTTCCTGAAGGGTGCCCTGACCTACTCCGACTACATCACCACCGTCAGCAGAAAGTACAGTCAGGAAATTCAAACGGCAGAATACGGCTTCGGGCTGGAGGGCGTGCTGCGCGACCGCGCCGCGACCGTAACGGGGATACTGAATGGCGTCGACTACGACGAATGGAGCCCGCAGACCGATAAGTTCGCGGTCGCGAAATTTTCGCCGCAAGACCTCTCGGGCAAAGCCAAAGACAAGCAGGATCTGCTCGCGGCTTTTGGAATCACCCACGCCGATCCGAAACTGCCGGTGATTGGTATCGTCTCCCGCTTCGCAGCGCAAAAGGGCTTCGATCTCATCTCGCAGATCGCAGACCGGCTCGCGCGCGAAGAAATGATTATCGTCGCTCTGGGCGCCGGCGACAAAGCCTACGAAGAGATGTTTCAGCGCCTCAACAAGCAATTCCCCAACAAGATCGCGGTCAAAGTCGCCTATGACAACGCTATCGCGCACAAGATCGAAGCCGGCGCCGACATGTTCCTCATGCCATCGCGCTACGAGCCTTGCGGCCTGAACCAGATCTACAGTCTGAAGTATGGGACCGTTCCGATCGTTCGCGCGACCGGCGGCCTCGACGACACCATCGAGCCCTGGAATCCGCGCACTGGCAAAGGCACCGGTTTCAAATTCACTGAGTACAATGGCGAATCCCTGCTGCTGACGATCAAAGAAGCCCTGCAGGCGTTCCGTGACCAAACCTCGTGGCAGGCGCTCATGCGCAACGGCATGAACAAGGATTTTTCGTGGAACGCCTCAGCGCGCGAGTATGGCAAGGTCTACGAGAAGGTGAAGCAGATGCGAACCTCCGGCGGTCCGGCTGAAAAGTCGCTTGCGAGCGTCTCTTCTTAAGGCAAGGACTTACGGTGGGCGGCCTCTGCCCCCCTAGGAGGTGATTTGCCGGCGATCAGCCACAGGTAACCCACGGCGACCCCAAATGCGCCATAAACTGCGGCATTCATCGGGCCCAGCAAAACGAACACCCATAGCGGTGACGGATCAAATGTCATTCTGACCAGATATATCGGACACGCCGCAAGCATCAGTTGAGGATTCAGGTTCCAGCTGTGCGGGGCGAGTAGAGCAACGAGTGCCAGGATATAGAAAACTGCCGCAAAGCCACCGAGCAATTTTAGGGGCACCGAAAATAAGCGCCCGTCATCCCGGTCGGTTCGGCACGCGCGGGCAATCCACGCGCGGGGCAATACTGCAACGGCCACGCTAAAAATGCCTACCAGCGCCAGCACCGCAACAAAAATTACCCATTCGCTCTGGACCGGCAAATCCTCTCCCCGCAACATCGCATAGGGAACACCAGTCACGAGCGAGACCAACCCGCAGACACAAAACAAAATGCGAGAAGTGACCCTGATCGCTCGTCCAGCCATGGCGCGCATTTTAACAGCGCTTACTCCAGCGCACACTCGAATTTGATTAAGCCGGAATTCGGCTTTCAAACCGTTGCACGGCCCGCTGATAAAATCCTAGCAGCATGGCTGCCGCGCAACAGCCCGGTTTCTCACGCACCATCTTCCATGTCGATATGGACGCATTCTTCGTCTCGGTGGAAGAGCTCTACGATCCTTCATTAAAGGGAAAAGCTGTCGTTGTCGGCGGACAGCGCGACGAGCGCGGAGTCGTCTCCGCCGCTTCCTACGAGGCCCGTAAGTTTGGCGTTCACTCGGCTATGCCGTTGCGCACTGCGGCCAAGCAATGTCCGCACGCGATCTTCGTCGATGGACATCCCGAGCGCTACCGCGAGTGTTCCGAAAAGGTCTACAGCATTCTCGGCACCTATACGCCACAGGTCGAAATGGCTTCGATCGACGAGGCCTACCTCGACATGACAGGCACCGAGCGCCTGCACGGTCCTGCCCTGAAAGCCGCGCACAGTTTGCATCAAAGGATGAAAGCCGAGACCGGTCTCAACTGCTCGGTGGGCATTGGTACGTCGCGTCTCATCGCGAAAGTGTCATCCGGCCAAGCCAAGCCCAACGGCATCCTCTACATCGTTCCCGGCGAGGAGACGAAATTTCTTGCGCCGCTGGATGTCCGCGAAATTCCCGGCGTCGGCAAGGTGATGGAGACGCATCTTCACGCACTTGGGATCAAGAAAGTCGGAGATCTCGCCAAGCTCGATGAAGGCGAACTGGAAGACCGCTTCGGCAAGTGGGGACTCGCCCTCGCCGGCAAAGCCCGTGGTGAAGATGCGGGCGGATGGTTCGACTCCGAAGTGGCCGCCGAGCACGACGCCAAATCCATCAGCCACGAGCACACGTTCAACGAGGACACCGCCGATGCCGCTCAGCTTGAATCCACGCTGATGCGTCTGTCCGAGATGGTCGGACGGCGGCTTCGCGAATCCAAATTTCACGCGCGCACGATTCAACTCAAGCTTCGCTACAAAGATTTCACCACGATCACGCGCGCCCA
>Ga0070735_10001057_pt1 | contig 27304 bp, 27 predicted proteins | sample Coa_R1_FD_66443 | JGI IMG/M metagenome (GOLD analysis project Ga0070735, IMG submission 66443) | Surface soil microbial communities from Centralia Pennsylvania, which are recovering from an underground coalmine fire - Coalmine... | ecosystem: Environmental > Terrestrial > Soil > Unclassified ...
GGCGGCGACCCGCATCGCCAGGGCGGCCACGATCGCGGTCTTTCCGACGCCCGCCTCGCCGACGATGAGCGGATGGCTCTTCTGTCGGCGCTCGAGGATCTGCAGCAGGCGTCTTACCTCGACGTCGCGGCCGATGACGGGGTCGAAGCCACCACGCCGCGCCTTTTCGACGAGGTCGTGCGTGAAGCGCCCGAGGACATCGCCCCCCCCCGCGGGGGCGGCCGCGGGGGCCTCGCGGGCGACGGTCCTGAGCGCGGCCATGTGCGGTCGCAGGCTCCCTGGACCGAGCGCGAAGGCCTGCAGGACGACCGCCGCAGGGCCGCGAATCTCCTGGGAGAGCGCGTTGAGCAGGTGCTCGACCTCGACCGTGGCGGCGCCCGCCTCTTTCTCGGCCCGGGCGAGGAGCTGGAGCATGGAGCTCGACAGGTACGCCAGGCCGGACGTCGTCTTGTGGATGCGGCCGAGCGCGCCCTCGGCCTCGGCCGTGACGTCGGCCGGGTCGGCCCCGGCGCGGCGAAAGACCTCCTGCACCCCGCGGTCGCGCTCGACGGCGCGCGACAGGAGATGAATCGGCTCGACCTGCGCGTGCTTGCGGTCGTCGGCGAGGCCCTGCGCGCCCGCCACGAGCGCCTTGGCGTCCGGCGAGTAGCGCTCGAGGTGGATCGTTTGCTCGGTGGCCATCGAGTGCGCATGTTACTAGCACGCAGGTCACCGGCCCCATGAGCTCGCCCGTCCAGGTCTACACGACGCGTACGTGCGCCTACTGCTTCGCCGCCAAGCGCCTCCTCTCCAAGCGAGGGATCGCGTACGACGAGGTGGACGTGAGCGGGGACCGCGACGCGCGAGCCTGGCTCGTCGCGACGACTGGCCGGCGAACGGTTCCTCAGATCTTCGTCGCGGGGACGTCCATCGGGGGCTACGAGGAGCTCAGGGACCTCGACGGGTCAGGGCGGCTCACGCAAATGCTCGGCGAGGCGCAGCCCAAGCTGGAAGCGGAGCTAGTCCGCACGCTCGAGCGAAGCGAGAGAGCGGACTAGAACACCCGGACGACTTAGTCCGCACGCTCGAGCGAAGCGAGAGAGCGGACCTAGAACACCGGGACGACTCAGCTTCGACCTCCCAGTGAGTCGACGAGGCGCGCGACGTCGCGTTCGGCGATCGCGCAGAGCGCGACGCGCAGGGCTCCCCGTCCGTCCGGGCGGACTTGCGGCACGACGTAAACGCCCCGCTCGCGCATCGCGCGCGCCTTGTCGTCCGCACGGTCGTCGAACACGGTCACGAAGAACCCGCCATCGTAGCGCGGGTAGCGCAGGCCCGCGCCGGGGGCGAGCCGATTGAACGCGTCGACGCGCGCCTTCAGCGTGGCCTTGAGCGCGTCGCGCTCGGCCGTTGACTGCCGAGCCACCTGCGGGTCGGTGAGCAGGCGGGCGATCGCAGCGAGTCCGCCCCGGTTGCAGTTGGACCAGGTACCCCGGCACGAATAAGCGAGCGCCGACTCGACCATCTTGCGCTCTTTCGCGTCGCCGACGCACGCCACGAGCGCGCCGACCCGCAGGCCGTAGTGGGTGAACGACTTGCTCGCGCTCCACGCGAAGAGCACCGTCGCCTTGCCGACCAGCGGCGCGAGGCGCGCGTAGTCGGGGCGCGGGTCGCGAGGTCCGAAGAGCATGTACGCGCAGTCGACGACCACCGTGAGGGGGCCCTCGGCGGCGCGCGCCCCGAGGCACTCGACGACGCGGCGCCAGTCCTCGTCGTTCATCGAGTACCCGGTCGGGTTGTGCCCCGGGTCGGTGAGGAAGAGAAGCACGCGCCCCTGCGAACGCAGCTGCCTCGCGACGGCGGCGTCGAGCGCGGCGACGTCGAGCTGGCCGCGCGCGTCGAACATCTCGAACGTCTCGAGGCGCCGGTCCGACTCGTCGCAGAGGGTTTCGTAGGGAGCCCAGAACCAGCTCGTCGTCAGGGCGGCCTGGCCCCGCTCGAGGAAGTTGGCGATCGCGTGGCGCAAGGCGCCCGACCCGCCCGGCGTGGCGACGGCGACGGCCGTGCTCGCGAACGCCGGGTCGGCGCCGAGCAGGTCCTGCGTGACCGCGCGCAAGAACTCGGGGCTCCCGGCGATCGGCGCGTAGGTGGCCCACTCGACCGCCGGCACTTCGTGGACGACGCGCGTCACCGTCGGCAGAATCGCGAGCTGGCCGTCGTCGGCGAGGAGCACGCCGATCGTGGCGTTGAGGATGTCCTCGCCGCGGGCCTTGCGCTGCGTCGCCTCTCGGGCGAGCGAGAAGATGGGATCGTCGGACGGGCGTCCCTGCCGGGACGGGATCAAGTGCATCACGCGATGCTCTTATCGTGCGGGTGTCACTTTGTCACCGCGGGCCGTTGCCCTCGGCGCGCGGCTGCCACGTTGGCCGCGCGTGCGTGCGTAACGCCTCGTAGCCAGCGGGAAATCCTCGTGGCACGCGCTATGCTGATCCGTCCTCCGATGCCTCGCTTTCCGCGGTGGGTTGTCTTCTGCGCGTGCGCCTGCGCCCCCGCGATCGCGTCCGCGCAGACCACGACGACCACGTCCGGCGCGACGATCACGGCGAGCGGCCAGGTCAATCCCGAGCGCTTCATCACGCCGATGGGCGCTGCTCCCGGTAGCGCGCAGGTGGACGTAGGGCAGAGCACGCGTTCGCAAAACCAGAACCCTCTCGGGGTCAACTTTCAGGACTGCGAGAACGACATGACGCTGTCGTTCCCGATCGTGGTGTCCGGCTTCAGCGGCCAGAACTTGCAGGTCTGGGCGTCGCAGACGGGCACCTGCACCGACGCCGGGGCGCGGGGGCAAGGCCAGACGTCGACCTGCTGGATCGTCTACAACGGCAGCCAGGCGATCAACATGCAAGCGTCGCAGGCGGTGAACATCCCGATCCGCGTCCGGGATCTCGTGGGGCCGGTCGGCTCGGTCGGCAGCACGAACCCCGTGTACAAGGCCTACGGCGAAGAGGCTTGTCACTCGCAGACCTCCTTTCCGGCCGTCTCCTTGACGATCTATTTCTTGCCGATTCTCAACGCCACCGTGAGCGGCACGTCCTACTCGTATCCAATTTCGACGGACCTCGTCGGCCCGGCCGCGCCGAACGGCGTGTCCATCAAGGACGGCGATACGCTCTTCGTCGTCAACTGGACCCCGAACACCGACACGGATACGGCGGGTTACGACATCTTCATCGATCCGGTCCCCGGCCAGGAGGGGAACGCCGTCACGACGAGGACCGTGTGCCCGGAGGCGAGCACCCCGACACCCGCCGTCGACGCATCCGTGGTTGACTCGGGGGATGACGGGTCAATTGACGCGATGACGGCCACAGTCGATGCCATGACGGGAGACGCCACCACCGCAGACGGCGCGACCGCGGACGACGCGAGCGCGGACGGCGCCACCGCGGGCGCCCCGATCGGCGACGCGGCCTGCTATCCGATCAACGTGGCGACCCCCGGTGCCACCAGCACGACCGGCAGCGGAAGCCAGTGCCCGAGCACTGCGCTCGCCGGCGGATTCACGGTGGACGGCGGTGAGACGACCATTTTGGACGACGCCGGCGACGCGGCCGTCGTGTCCGGGTCGGGAGGCATCTCGACGGGCACCATCCTGAACTACATCTACAAGGCGGATCCTGCCACGGGGTCGACGGTCTCCGGCTTGACGAACCAGACGTACACGATCGAGGGCCTGCTGAACGGCCGCACGTATACGGTGGCCGTGGCAGCGGTCGACGGGTCCGGCAACGTCGGCCCGCCTTCGCTCCAGCAGTGCGACTATCCCGCCCCGGTCGACGACTTCTGGAAGATCTATCGGCGAGACGGCGGCGGTGCGGGCGGAGGCCTTTGCGCCCTCGAAGCCGTCGGCTCGCGAGGGGGATCGACCCTCACGTACCTCAGCGTCGGCGCTGCCGCGGTCGCCTTCGGCCGGCGAAGAAAGAGGAAGCGGTGATCGCGCGCCTTTCCTCGGCCGCATCGCTCGGGGCGGCCGTCTGGCTTCTCTCGGGGACGGCCTTCGCGCAAGAGGCCTCTTACGATCCGCTGGGCGGAACAAAACATCGCTACAAGGAGTCGCCGCAGAACTTCGCCGCGGAGCTTCGCCTCGCGCCTTATCTGCCGGACGTCGACTCCGATCCGGCGCTCCACGGCAACACGCCGTATAAGCAAGTGTTCGGGTCGAGCCCAAGGCTTCTCGTCAGCGGCGAGTTCGACTGGCAGGCGTTCCGCATTCCCCACGTCGGCACGATCGGGCCGGGCATCGGCGTCGGGTACGCCACGATGAGCGATCCGGCGCAGTTCTCCCAGCCCCACAACGGGCAGACGACCTCCGGCGAATCGACGACGCTCGAGATCTACCCGTTCTATGGCGTGGCCGTCTTGCGCGCGGACGTCCTCTGGCGGGAGATCGGGATTCCGCTCGTGCCGTACGTCAAGGCGGGCATCGGATATGCGCTCTGGCGCGCCTCGAACACGCTCGGCACCTCTTCGTTCGACGGAAAGTCGGGCCTCGGCCATTCATTGGGGGTCGAGTTCGCGTTGGGCGTCGGTCTCAACCTGAACATCTTCGACGAGTACGCCGCGAAGAACTTCGATGAAGCGATGGGCGTGAATGGGACGTACCTGTTCGCCGAATGGACTCATGCGGACTTGGCGGGCCTCGGCCTTCAAAGCGACCCGTTGCGTGTCGGCAGCACGAACGCGACGTTCGGCCTGGCATTCGAGTTCTGATCTCCGCCGTGCCAGATGGCCCATCGTCGTCGGCGTACGGGATCTTCCTGAGGCCCGCGCGTGCATCAGAATCCCGCGAGGGGCGAGGCGCTCTCTTCTCGATGCACGAGCTAGAGGCCAGGCCCTAGCGCCGAACGCGACCGATACGCCTCAGCGTGGCATTCCGCCCCGTGGCGCAAATGGCTGCGCTCGGCATTTGACGGGGAATTTCAAGGTGGCCGGTCGAGCTTCCATGCGGGGCACGGGCACTGCAGGGGTGTGCGAACGCTCGCGACAAGGGGCCCTTCCACTCTTCTTTCTTACGAATCGATCCGACACTCACGTCACGGGCCACGCCGTCGCGCTTCTTGCGAAATCGTTACACGACCGTTTCTTTCAAAGGAGATAGACATGACGACGCAGAACAACTCCGATCGTCCGAAGAGCAATCGCGGCTTTGCGTCGATGGACCTCGGCAAGCAGCGCGAGATAGCGAGCAAGGGCGGCCGAGCCGCTCACGCTCAGGGTCGCGCCCACGAGTTCACCCCCGACGAGGCGCGCGTCGCCGGACGAAAGGGCGGCGAGGTAGTGAGCCGAGATCGCGCGCACATGGCCGCCATCGGCCGCGCGGGCGGTCAGGCCCGCGGCCGCAACCGCGCGTCGCAGCCGGAATCGCATAGGGACGGCGCGGTGCAGGCTGTGGCTTCCCCCGCCGAGTAAGCGCGGGAGCCGCACGGCCACCGGGGATAGGTCCCCGGCTCGAGCTGCGCGCCGGGTGGTCCCGGCGCGCGGTTCGCGTTTTGTGGGCCATCGACAACCACGACTTGGTCCGCATGCTCGGCGATCGGTTGAAACCTTTTCGCCGACTCGCCCGTCCAACCGGCATGTCCTATCGAGACGACGCCGGGGCGCTTCGCACGCATCGCGAACGAACGGCCTCCCTGCTGGCCGAGGCGCGCGCCGCAAGAGACGGCTTGCGCGCACAAGCCCTGCGGGTCGACGTGCTCGAGGAGGAGCTCCGCGAAGCCGACGCGCTCCTCGCGCGGTCCGCGCGACGGGCGCTCCCCCCGCTCGATCGGCTCGACGTCGCGAGCCCGTGCGGCGTCGACTGGGACACGATGACGGGGGACGATCGCGTCCGCTTCTGCCCGACCTGCGCGAAGAACGTCTATAACCTCTCGGCGTTGCCTGGGGAACAGGCCGAGGAGCTCCTTCGCCAGCGCGAGGGGACGGTCTGCGTCCGCTTCTATCGACGTACGGACGGGACGATCCTTTCCGCGGATTGCCCCCTGGGCGCGCGTCGCAAGAGGCGCCGCCGCGCGACGGCGGCCATCGCGGGAGGGCTCTTCGCGGCCGCCGCCGGGCTCGCCGCGTGCGCCGCGGCGGATCATCAGGTCGTCATGGGCGCCGCGCCGAGGATCGACCCGCTCCCCGGCGTCGACGCAGGCACCGCGCCGCCGCAGTGGACGATGGGCGCGATGCCGGCGCCGGCGCCGCAGGGTCGCTAACGCGCGGCGCGCAAGGCGCGCACGCGTTCGACGACGCCGCCGGCGCGGGGCAAGCCCGGGCCTCCCGCGCGATTTCGATCAGCGGGCGACAAAGGGGGCCGAGGGCCATGGCAGGAGGTCGCGATACGGCACGATGCGCTCGTGCTACGGGTGTGCCTGCTCCGACCCTCATGTCCCCCTTGCCCATCGTGTACTTGCCCGGCGGCGCCGGGCGATCGTGGTTCTGGCGCCGGGTCGCCGACCGCCTCTGGCGCGCCGGGTCGCCCGTCGTCCTCGGCTACCCAGGGTTCGGGGACGTGCCGGAAGACCCGAGCATCTCGTCGCTCGACGATCTCTATCGTGCGCTCCTCGCAGTCCTGCCGCCGCGCTTCGTCCTGGTCGCGCAGTCGATGGGGAACGTCCTCGCCTTGCGGGCCGCGCTCGACCACCCCGAGCGCGTCGCCGCCCTGGTCCTCTGCGCCGTTTCGGGCGGCGTCGACGTGCGCGCCCTCGGGGGCGCCGACTGGCGCGCTTCGCTGCGGAGCGAACAACCAGAGTCGCCGACCTGGTTCATCGACGACGCGAGCGACTTCGGCGAGCGCCTGCACGCCATTCGGCAGCCCGCGCTCCTCCTTTTCGGCGACGCCGACGAGCTCGCGCCGGTCGCCGTGGGTGAGTTCCTGCGCGCGCGCATGCCGCTCGCGACGCTCCACGTCCTTGCGGGCGCGGGCCACTGGGTGGCGCACGAGGAGCCGGACCGCGTCGCTCGCCCGATGGCGGCGTTCCTAGCGGCGCTTCAATAGGCGCAGACGACGCTCCCAGGCTTTCGAACCTTCATGCGCACCAGCGTGTCGGCGATGACCTCGTTGACCTGCTCCTGCCCGATCGAGGCCAGGAACGTGCTGTACTCCGCCAGGCGCCGGCGCAAGGCGTCGTCGAGCTCCACGGTGTTGTCCGGCAGGATGCGCGCGCGGGCCGCGTCCTCGTCGCTCAGATCGAAGTTGATGTAGCCGCGGCAATGGGGGGCTCCGCAGCGGCACGGATCCCGCTCCGGCTCGTTGTGGCTCACCCATCCGTAGAAGATCGTCACCTCGTCGCCCGGAGCGATGGGCCGCGTGCACTGAATCCGGCCCTGTCGGTCCGAAAAGATCGCGGCGTTCGGGAGACAGCTGTGGTTGCACAGCCACCCGCCCGGGACGCTCGTGTCGGGGATGATGACGAAGCGTCTCTCGGAGAGGAGCGTGAGCTTCGACGCGGCGGCTGCGACCGCCTCCGGGTCGCGCGCGTCGAGCCGTCGCTGCTTGGGCGCGTAAGGGACGATGACGTCGCCCGGCCGGAAGTGCTTCCGGGCGAAGACGCCGCGGCCCGAGATGGCGCTGTCGTGAAAGTCGACGGCCGCCAAACTGAACATCGACTTGACTCGCCGGTCCTTGCCCATGGCGCCTGCCCGCATTGTAGCGGCGCCCCCCGAATCAATCGAAGGCGCGTTCGACCGCGGCGACGTCGGGCGGCGTGAGCGCAGTCTCGGCGGCCCCCGCGCAGTCCGTGATCGTCGCGGCCCGCCGGGCTCCCGGGATCGCGACGACAGCCGGGCTCTTCGCCAGCATCCACGCGAGCACGAGGCGGTGCGGGGACATTCCGTGCCGGCTCGCCTCTTCGCCCAGCCGGCCCACGCGGGCGAGACCCAGGGCGCCGCTCGCGCCGCCGAAGGGCGAGTACGGCAAGAAGGCGATCCCGTGCGCGGCGCAGTGCGCGAGCACCCCGTCGGACTCCGGCGACCGATGGCGTGGGCTCCAGCGGTTCTGCACGCTCACGACCGGCACGATCGCGGACGCCTCCTCGATCTCGCGCACCGTGACGTTGGACAGACCGACGTGGGCGATTTTGCCCTCGGCGCGCAGACGGGCGAGCTCCCCCACGCTGTCGGCAAAGCGGACCGCCGGGTCGGGGGCATGGAGCTGGTACACGTCGATGCGCGCCACGCCCAGGGCCACGAGGCTCGCCTCGCACGCGCGCCGCAGGTGTGCAGGACGCGCGTTGCGTTTCCACGCGCCGTCGGGTCGCTCGAGCCCTCCCTTGGTGGCCACGACGACGCTCGAACCCTTCTTCTCCCGAAGGGCCCTGGCGATGACCCGCTCGCTATGCCCGATGTCCCGATGATCGAGGCAATAGACGTCCGCCGTGTCGAGGAGCGTCACGCCGGCGTCGAGGGCCGCGTGCAGCGTCCGCACGGACTCGTTTTCGCTCGGTCGGTCGCGAATGGACAGATACATGCAGCCCATTCCGACCGCGCCGACGGCCAGCCCGCTCGAGCCCAGAGGTCTCTCTCTCACGTCGCCCTCCCTGCAAGTGGCCTGCAACTGTCGGAGCCAGCGTAACACCCTCGAGGACTTGCCATTTCGGCCGCGGCCCTCGTACGGTCGAGGGGACCCTGACGGTGGCCGCCCCGGGGGGGACCGACCGCCCGCAACCACGGAGGCTCCCATGGATGGCCCGGCTGTCGTGTTGACGTCGCTGCTCACGTCGGTGATAGCGGCCGGTGGGACGTTCTACGTGGCGCAGCGGTCCAACCTTCTCGGGCCGGCGGTGGCCGACACCATCGTACCGGACATGCACGGCGTGGCGGAGACCGACGCGCGCGTCGCGGCGGCGGGTGCGCACGTCGCCCTGTTCGTCGCAGCGCACGAGCCCACGGCGGACGCGCGGCCGGGGACGGTCATTCGGCAGTCGGTGGGGGCGGGCCACCATGTACCGCTCGACTCGGCGGTGAGCATCGTCGTCGCGGACGAGCTGCCCAAGGTGCCGTCGGTCATGAGCCTGCCGCTCGCCGACGCCATCAAGAAGCTCGAGGGAGCGGGCTACAGCGTGCAGGTGGGGACCGCGGTCGCCGACGCCAAGATCCCCGAGGGTGTCGTCCTGAGCCAGCTCCCGAAGGCCGACGTCGCATACGCGAAGGCGGGGATCATCGTCGTCCAGGCTTCGGCCGGTCCCGGCGACGTAGAGCTCCCGAAGCTGCTCGGGATGGGTGTCACCGCGGCCAAGACGAAGGTGGAGGAGCTCGGCCTCAAGGCCGTCATCCGCTGGGTCGCGATGGCCGAGACGCCCACCAACGTGATCTTGAACCAAAGCCCCGCCGCGGGTCAGAAGGCCAAGCCTGGGAGCGAGGTTCAGCTGACCGTGTGCAGTCCGTAGCCGGGCGGCGCCGCGATGCCTCTGCCACGAGTCCTCGAGCCGGAGGTCATGGACACGGCCCAGGAGGCCAGCGACTACGACGCGATGGACCACACGCAAGTCAACGCGCGATTCTGCGACGACCTCGCGGCCGCGCACGGCCGGCGCGCGCGGGTGCTCGACGTGGGCACCGGCACGGCGCTCATCCCCCTCGAGTTGTGCCGCAGGTGGCCCGACGTTCAGGTGTGGGCCGTGGATCTCGCCGACTCGATGCTGATCCTGGCGCGGCGCAACGTGGCGCGCGCCGGGCTGAGCGCCCGCGTCCGCGTGGAGCGTCGGGACGCGCGGTCGATGCCGTGGCCGAGCGAGAGCTTCGACGCGGTGGTGTCCAACAGCCTCGTGCACCACATCCCGGAGCCGGGCGAGGTCTTGCGCGAAATGTGGCGCCTGGTGGGCCGGGGCGGATGTCTCTTCGTGCGGGATCTCGTGAGGCCCGAGAGCGCGGACCGCGTCGCGGACCTGGTCGCGACGTACGCGCCCATCCCGGAGGTGGAGCCCGTGCAGCGGGCGATGCACGAGCGTCAGCGGTCGCTGTTCGAGGCGTCGTTGAGGGCCGCGCTGACGGTGCGCGAGGCGGCCGGCATGCTCGCCGCCCTCCCGGCGGCGGAGGGCGCCGCACGCGTCACGAGCGATCGCCACTGGACCGTCTCGTGCAGGAAACCGTAGCCGCGCCCCTTCGTGGGGCGTTTACTCTACGGCTCATGGTCGCGCGCGCTCTCGCCGGGCTCCTCGCCGTCCTCGTTTCGACGTCCGCGCTCGCTGGCTGCGGAGCTTCGCAATCGGGCGCCGCCTCTCCGTCTGCGCAGGAGATGGCCGCCGTGCAGGCCAGCCTCACGGGGGGGCCGTGGCGCCTCGCGGACTATCGTCCCGACGTTCCGCTCGAGCCGATGCTCCAGGCGCTGCTTGGGGCGCAGCTGCGCACGATGGTGGTCACGTTCGACGGCCGCACGCTCGTGGCAAGCTCCCCCACCCTGCAGATCACGCGCCCGTACAGCCTTCAAAATGTGGTGGGTTCGGAGTTCGACCTCGTCTCTCCCGACATGCAAGGCGGCGGCGTGTTGCAGTCCCGCTGCCTGTTGAGCCCCGACGGGCGCCGCATCACGTTCCACGCGCAGACCGATCCGTGGCTGGGGACGGGGGTCCTCGAACGGTAGTCTCGAAAAGCTCTCGACTCAGGACGTGGGCGCGCCGGTCGTGTCGGAGGTCGGGACCCGTTGCACCGTGAAGCGGACGAAGAGGGCGACCGTCTCGCCCCCGGCGAATCGCAAGAAGAGCGCGCCGTCGCCGTTGACGCGGTTGTCGTCGGCGAAGCTCCCCTCGTTGCCCTGCATCATGTGGATGTCGTGGACCCCCTGCTCCGGCGAGAAGCCGAACGTCTGATCCGCTCCACGGTCACGGAAGAACTCGCCGAACGCGATCGCGACGGCGTTGCGGTCGAGCTTGGCGCGCCCGATTTGCGCGTCGAGCAGGTTGTGCAGCGTGACGCCGCGCCCGTCTTCGGGGATGAGCGACATCTGCCCCACAGGAAAAAGGTCATCACGCAAGTAGTCGAGGCCCTTGCCGCCCGGTCCCGTCGCGAGCGTCGCGAAGCCCGGCGAGCGGGCGAGCGTCGCGAGGTCGAGCTTTGTCGGATTGCGGTAGTCGCGGTCGTAGTAGGCGAGGACGTCGCTTCCGTCGACCGAGCGAACGTTGACCGCCACCCGGTAGTCGCTTCCGCCCCCGTCGATCCATATTTCGTAGTGCGGCGAGTTGCCGGCGGGTTCCAGTCGGCCGTCCTTGACCCGCCCCACCAGCACTCCGTACGTCCGGACCTCGCCCTTGGGCTTTCGTCGCGCGTGCGTCATCCGTCCCTCCCTCGGTCGCTCAGGGTACCTCTGCGGCGTCCGCTCGGTCGAGCGCGCCGCCGTCCGAAGGCGATGAAGACGAAGGCGATCGAGGACGCGACGAGCCACCCCTCTCGGGGCGCCCCCGCGAGAGGGGTCGAGCTGCAGCCGCCGCCGCCCCCTTGGGAGCCGCAGGGATTGAAGTTCGGATCGTCGAACGTGTTCGTCGAATGCTGGTTCGAGACCAAGGTCTGCGAGGCCGAAGCCTGAAGCTGCAGGTCGCCCTCCGCCAAAGCGTCGGCCGGCAGGATGGCCCGGAGTCGGGTGACCCAGGTGTCGCTCGGATGCAGCCCGGTCAGCGCCACCCCGAGGTCGTCGAAGGCGGCGCAAGGGTCAGCGCAGGTCGCGCCGTCGACGGCGGCGCCCGACTCCGTCGCTGAATCCGTGTCTGCGTCCGTGTACGCGTCGGTATCCGCATCCGCATCCGCGCCCGAGTCCGCGCCCGAGTCCAAGCCCGCGCTCGCCGCGCAGCCCAGGGGCACCGTTCGCCGGCATTGGCCGAGGTACACGTCGCCGAGCGGGGCTCCGGGAGCCGCGCAAAAGGTCCCGGCTGAACATACGGCGGTTGGCACGAGCGACGTCACGGAGGCCGATTCGGTCAACCACGTTCGGCCGCGGTTACCTTGCATGAGGCCTTGTGCGAGCTCCTGATAGTTCGAGCGGTTCTGGTTGTGGAGCCACACGAGCTTGCCCTCGTCGATCGTCGCGTTGAAGAACGGGCTTGCCGCCTCGTAGCGGCCTTCGCTGATGACATAGAGGGTGATCCCCACCTGAGCGCCGACGCCCGCCGCCACCATCCGCAGGGGGAGCGTCGCATCCGCCCCCTGCGTGATGACGCGCACGGGCTTCATGGCCTGCACGCCCTCTCCCGGCTGTAGGCGCAGCGCGATGAAGTCGAAGCCCCCCGCGACGTACGCCGCGATCGTCGGGCGGAAACTGTCGGGGATTGCGTAACCGTTCGTGTCGAGCCACGTCTCGAGCGCGGTTGGGTCGATCGACCTCACGGTCACCGTGTCGTAAGGCCCGACGACGCTCTGGTTGACGACCTGGACTCCCGGCGCGCCCCCAGATGTAGTGGAGGCAAGGTTGTCGTCCCCGGCAGAAGACGGGAAGGGGATGCACCCGCCGCCGCCGCTGCCGCCGCAGTTGCGGACCGGGCCGCTGATCGCGGGACTCGTCAAGGCGTCGAGCGAGGCGAACCACTCGTCGCGCGAGAGCTGGACGACGGCGCCCGAACGCACGGGAAGGACCCATGAAAACTCTCGCGGATTGCCCGAGTACTCGATTTGGTCCCAGAGAACCGTCTGGGCCGGCGACACGGAGAAAGCCATCCGATGGTCGGTGACGACGGTGCTTTCGGTGCCCGCGGACTTGATGTTGAAGCATCCGCCGCACGCTTCGGCGGGGCGCTCGGGGAAGAAGAGAAGCAGGGGCGCGACGACGAGCTCAAGCCGCGGGCGGCGCCAAGACAAGATGTTCATTTGGGTCCTCCGTAGACGTCCGGCCACTACGACGCCGACAGCCGTGTCAGGGGAAGGGCGGCCCTGACGCCTCGCAAACGCACGGCCCCTCGTGGATGGGCAGCCGCCTTGGCAACGGTCGTGCCCCTGGAGCCTTGCTTTCCGATGTCGTCACAAATTGCCGGGTCGATAGACGCCATGTGGCCCCGAAGGGTCATTTTGTGGCCTTGCTTGCTTGCCGGGAGGCCCCTCGGTGTTAGATGGTTGCGCGCTCCAACGAAATGGTGACCGCCATGATCTCGTTCGTCCGGGCCGCGCCGACCGTCGGGGCATTCGTCTTCCTCGCCGGATGTGGCTCGGGGCCCGGCGGTGGCACGACGCCCCGGACCTCGCCCTCCGACAACGGCGCCGGACCGGCTAGCGGCTCCTCCGACGCAACGGCGCCCACGAGCGAGGCCGGGTCGGGCTCGGGTCAGCTGCCGTCAGGCGCAGACGCGCCGGCAGGCGGTCCTTCGGGTCAGGACGCAGGCGGCGCGACGCCTCCCACGACCTCGCCCGACGCGACGGCGCCGGGCGACGCGAGCGACGGCGGATCGTCGCATCCACTGCCGACGTGCGCGGCAGGCGCCACCCTACCCGCGGGCGACACGAACGGGATGCTGCAGGTCGGAGGCACGGCGCGAACGTACATCTTGCACGTGCCGAGCAACCTCCCGGCCGCGAAGGCAGTCCCTCTGGTCATCGATTTTCATCCCATCCTCTCGACCAACACGTTCGAGGAAGGAAACTCGGGCTACAAGGCGCTCGCGGATCAAGAGGGCTTCGTCGTCGCGTTCCCTCAGGGGATCGACGACGCCTGGAACATCGGGCCCTGCTGCACGATGTCGCGCACGGTCGACGACCTGGGCTTCACGAAAGCCCTCGTCGCGAAGATCGAGGCCGCGGGCTGCATCGACCCTAAACGCGTCTACGCCGTCGGATACTCGATGGGGGGCGGCATGTCCCACTATCTCGCGTGCAACGCGGCGGACGTATTCGCCGCCGTGGCGCCGGCCGCCTTCGACTTGCTCGAAGAGTCCGAGGAGCCGTGCCACCCGGCGCGGCCGATCACCGAGATTTCGTTCCGCGGGACCGCCGATCCGATCGTGCCGTACGACGGGGGCGCGTCGAACCCTCCCAACGGCCTCGCCGTGACGATTCACTTCCTGGGTGCGCAGGGCACGTTTCAGAAATGGGCGCAGCTCGACCAGTGCACCGGGACGCCGAGCGTCCCGGACTCGAACGGGTGCTCGACGTACTCGCAGTGCGCCGCCGGCGTCGAGGCGACCCTGTGCACCAAGCAGGGGGGAGGCCACGACACCGGCAACCCGCAGATTGGCTGGGCGATGCTCAAGGCGCATCCCATGCCATGATCGGCGCTACCCCTCGATGAGCCCCATCACGTGGCCCTCGGGGTCTTCGTAGAGACCCATGATCACCGGGCCGATGTCGGTGCGCGGCATGACGACCTTGCCGCCGAGCGACTCGATGCGCTCGAGCATCTCGACGATGCTCGAAACGGACGCATAGACGACCACCCTCGATCCGCCTTGGCTTCCGCCGATTCCGCCGTCGATACCCGCTTTGCCTTTCGAGGAGACCATCCCGTACTTCATTGGATTGTTCGCGTCGATCGTCCAGCCGAACGCCGCCGAATAGAAGTCGTGCAGCCTGCCCGGATCGAGCGATTGGATCTCCCAGTGCACCACCGCGGGGCCGCGGGCCTTGGGCACGGTCTTCCTGGCCCCGCCGCCTCTACGAGCGGTCTTTCGTGCCGCCGTCTTCTTCGGTGCCGCCTTCTTCGCGGCGGCCTTGCTCGCTGCGGCCTTCTTCTTTTTTTTCGTCGCCATGGCTCCTCCGGGCGACGGATCCTAGAGCAACGAAAGCAACGATGGAACGGAGGTCTGGAACCGCGTCCCCGGAGATGGGCCGCGGTTCACGCGCTCGTCACGACCACGTCGCGATGAGAACAAAACACGAGCGACCAAGCGGTCTTGCGGGGGCAGGGCCCGCAAGACCACACGACCAGCCTGAGAGCTTGTCGTCAGTTGCAGCTCGTGCTGCCGGCCGGATAGTAGTAACCGATCGCCATGCACATCTCGTTGGACGCGGCCGTCTCGCCCACGGTGACGGGCGTGCTGCCCGGGTTCGAGTACGCGCAGCTGTACCCGAAGCTGTCGCCGCTCTGAACCGTCAGGAAGTTCGGGGCTCCCCACTGCCCGACGCCCGGGTGCTCCCAGTCGGTCCCCGTCCCTTGCTCCTGATCCGCCGGGTAGGTCGACGTCGTGCCGGTATGCACGATCTCCTGTGTCTGTCCGAGGTGCGTATACGTGACGATCGCGGCCGTCGCATGCTTGTGCGTGTGCGTGCTCATGACGAAGAACTTCGAGCCCGCGGGCGCGGTGCACGTGCCGCTCACCGTCTGCGTCCCCGGCCCGGCGGCGGTGGCGGCCGGAACGTTGATCTTGGCATTGAACGACACCATCGCCGCGGCCTGGTATTGCACGTTCGTGGCGTACACGATGTTGAGCTTGACCTTGGGCACCAGCGGTCCGGAGGTGGTGTTGATGAAGTGCATGTTCAGAATGAGCTGCGTGCTCGCGGGGAAGGGATATCCGACCCCCTGCGGCATGTTCATCCCGACGACCTGGCCCGGCGTGGAAGTCGCGTAGATCCACTGCCCGATGCCGATGGGGCACGATTGAATCGTCCCATTCGTCTGATTGCCGCCCTGGAAGACGATGAAATGGTGGCTACTGCCGGGCGACATCCACGACTGGAACGCGCCCACCTCCACCTGCTGGTTCGGCAACGTGACGTAGTAGCAGAGGAAGATCTCCTGCCCCGGCTGCACGATCATCTGCGACGCGTTCGGGTCGCCCGCCTTGTAGTCCGGCGTGGCGATCTGGATGCCGGTGCCCGCCGCGGGGGGAGCGAGATCCGACGAGCTACCGCCGTCTCCCGCGCCGACTCCGCCGCTGCTCGACCCGGCCGACGACCCCGACGAGCTCCGGCCGGACGTCGATCCGGAGGACCCGGTCGCCTGCCCGGAGCTGCTCGTGGAGCCGCCGCTCGCGGCGCTGCCGCTGTTTCCGCCGGTGCCTCCCGACGAGCTGGCTCCATTGGCGTTGGGATTGCCCTTGGCGGGGCCCCCGGTGTTCGTGTTCATGCCGCCGTTGGCGCTGGTTCCGGTGCCGTCCCCGCCGAAGCCGGTGTCGGTGGGCGGGGCGCTGCAGGCCGCGGCGCCCGCCAGAAGGAGCGCTGCGGACCACGTCAGAAACCTGCTGCTCACCTGCGTCGCTGCGTTCATGAGGCGCCTCCCAGTTGGTTAGTGGAGTCCTTGACGCTCGGCGTTCCCCCGACGCGAACACTCGGATGCCAACTGTTACTCATGCCCGTCACGCCACGCAATTATTGATTACGTCTCCCTGACCTTTCATCAGCAGATTTTCAACGAATTCCCGTTTCATATTCGACGGAATCCTGCGTGAGCAGCGCGTTTGTGCGGTTTGTATGGACGCGGCTCAAAGAAGGACGCTTGTGATTCCTCCGGCAGCTCTTCAGGGCTCGGGTGAGGCGAGGAGGGACAGTCTTCCCGGAACGGCGGACGAGGGCGGTGGGGCGCCCCGTTTGCCGCGGCCGCTGTCGTCTCCGGGCTTTTTCGGCTCGCCTTTGACGCGTCTCGGCGCCCAAGGGGCCGGCATTTGACGCGTCGCGAAAGTAGTCTAATGTGCGCTGTCCCGAAATGCCGCCTGTGCTCGCCTCGACGCCCTGTCGCCTTGGTCCGTGTTCTTGGTTTGGGACAAGAGCCAATCGAGTGTGGCTAGAGGTTTCCGCGGCCGCTGCGCACCTGCGCCTCGAGGCGGTCTCGTACGGCCATCCACCCGCCCTCGCGCTCGATCCCCTCTTCCCCCACGCGACGCGCGAGCGCGCGCAAGCCCCACTCGATCGAGCCCCGCACCCGTCGCTCCTCGAGAGCTCCGGTTTCCACCTGGGCGCGGCGGTGCCGCTCGAGCGCCGCGGCGAGGTCGTCGATGCCCTCCTTTCGGGCGGCACTCACCATCAGAAGCTCCGGTCCCGCGCCCGCGAGGACGCCGGACTGACGGGCGGATCCGAGCACGCCGAGCAGATCCGCCCGCGCGCGCAGCGCGACGTCGCCCAGGTCGCTCTTGTTCACGACGATGACGTCCGGGATTTCCATGATGCCCGCCTTGAGGAACTGCAGCGCGTCGCCGGAGCCGGGCACCACGACGAGGACGACCGTGTCGACCACGTTCTCGACGTCCGTCTCGCTCTGACCGACGCCGACCGTCTCCACCAGAACGCGCTCGAACGCCGCCGCCAGCACCATCACGGCGGCCGGTGCGGCGCGCGCCAGCCCGCCGAGCTCCCCCGCCGCGGCCAGCGACCGGATGAAGAGGCCGGGGTCCTGGGTCACTCCGTCGATACGCACGCGGTCGCCGAGGAGCGCGCCGCCGCTTCGCTTGCTCGACGGGTCGACGGCGACGACTCCGACAGCGTGACCCTTCTTGGACAACGTGGCCGCGAGCGCGCTGACGAGCGTGCTCTTGCCCGCCCCCGGCGGGCCCGTGAGGCCGATGCGATGACCGTCGGTGCGCCCCGGGCCGAGCTCCCGGAGCAGCGCGGCGACGGCGGGCCGGGCCTCTGGGCGTCTATCCTCCACCAAGTTGAGCGCCCGCGCGACGGCGCCTCGCAGCCCGGCACGAACCCCCGCCGCGAGGTCGGCGACGGCCTCCGCCTCGGGTCCCGGCGCGCGCACGGGACCGTCGTCCGAGTCAGCTGACGCCATGCGCGTGTCCGACGAGCTCCGCGAGATCGTCCATGATCGACCCCAGGGCGAAGTCCTTGGGAGTGTACACGCGTGCGACCCCGCGGGCCTCGAGCGCGCGCGCGTCCGTGTCGGGGATGATTCCGCCTACGACGACCGGCACGCGGGCGAGCCCCGCGTTGCGCAGATGCTCGAGGACCTCGGGCACGAGCTCGTTGTGCGAGCCGGACAGGACGCTCAGCCCCACGAGGTGGACGCCCTCCTCGACCGCGCTCTTGGCGAGCTGCGCGGGGGTCACGCGGATCCCCTGATAGACGACCTCGAAGCCCGCGTCGCGCGCCCGAAGGGCGATCTGCTCGGCGCCGTTCGAGTGCCCGTCGAGGCCCGGCTTGCCCACCAGGATCTTGACGTTGCGACCGAGACGCTCGCCCAAGGTTCGGACCTTGGCGCGCACCGAGTCGATGCGGGGGTCCTGCTCGGCCGACGCGCCCCGCGCCACGCCCGTCGGCGCTCGGAACTCGCCCAGAACGTCGCGCAAAGCGGCGCCCCACTCCCCCGTCGTGACGCCTGCCTTCGCCGCGGCGATCGAGAGGGGCATGATGTTCTGCCCGCGCGCGGCGCCCTGGCGCAGGGCCTCGATGGCGCGCTTCACCGCGGCCGGATCTCGTGCCGCGCGCCACGCCCGCACGGCCGCGACCTGCGCCGCCTCGGCCGCCGGGTCGACCGTCAAGATGGCGCCGGGCGCGTCGCCCTCGGGCACGAGGGGCGAGGGTTCGCCCTCGGTGAAGCAGTTGACGCCGACGACCTTGCGCGTGCCCTCCTCGATGGCGCGCAGCCGAAGAGCGTTCGAGCGCACGAGGCGCTCCTTGATGGTCCCGTTCTGGACGCACGCCACCGTTCCGCCGAGCCGCTGCACCTCTTCGACCTCCGCCCACGCCGCCTCGGCGATGACGCGCGTTCGGTCCTCGATGACGCGCGAGCCCTCGAAGATGTCCGGATACTCGAGGATGTCCGTCTCGTAAGCGAGCACCTGCTGACAACGGAGCGACCACTGCTGGTCCCAGGGACGGGGCAGGCCGAGCGCCTCGTTCCAAGCAGGCAGCTGCACGGCGCGCGCGCGCACGTCCTTGCTGAGCGTCACCCCGAGCGTCTCGAGCAGGATGCGAAAGACATTGTTCTCCGGTTGCGCCTCGGTCAGGCCGAGCGAGTTCACCTGCACGCCGTAGCGCAAGCGCGTGGCCTTGGGGTCGTCGACCCCGTAGCGCTCCTTGCCCAAACGGCGCCACAGGGCGGAGAGGGCGCGGAGCTTGCACACCTCCTCGATGAAACGCATCCCGGCGTTGACGAAGAAGGACATCCGGCCGAACACATCGGTCATCTCCCGAGGCGCCAGGCGCCCGAGCTCCCGCACCGCGTCGAGTACCGCGATCGCCGTGGAGAGCGTGTAGGCGATCTCCTGCACCGGCGTCGCTCCCGCCTCTTGGAGGTGGTAGCTGCAGAGGTTCATCGGGTTCCAGTTGGGGACGTTCTGCACCGCGTAGAGGATCGTGTCGCTCGCGAGGCGGAGGCTCTGAGCCGGCGGGAAGATGTACGTGCCGCGGGAGAGGTACTCCTTGACGATGTCGTTCTGCGTCGTGCCCTGCAGGGTCCGCGGGTCGACGCCGCGCTCTTCGGCCAGCGCGATGTAGAGCGCAAACAGCCACGGGGCCGTCGCGTTGATCGTCATCGACGTGTTCATCGTCTCGAGGGGTATCCCCGCGAGGAGCGCGCGTATGTCGCCGAGGTGGCTCACGGGCACGCCGACCTTGCCGACTTCCCCGCGGGCGAGCTCGTCGTCCGGGTCGTAGCCGAGCTGCGTCGGCAGATCGAACGCGATGCTCAGCCCCGTCTGGCCTTTCGCGAGGTTCGAGCGGAAGAGTCGATTGGACGCCTCGGCGCTGGAGTGCCCCGAGTACGTCCGCATGATCCAGGGGCGTTCCGCCGCGCTCGCAGTTTTCTCGGCCATCCTTGGCAGCTTTGCCATGCACGGCCAGCGACGTCCAGCCGCGCAAAGACCGTGGGGAGTTGGAGAACAAGTCGATGAGTGCCGACAGAACCGTGGATCTCGTTCCCATCGGAACCCTTCCGCCGCTCGGCGTCGTCCCGAAGACGATGCACGCGTGGACCATTCGGACCGACCGCCACGGCGAGCCGCTCAAGTCGTTTCGCGAAGAGGTCGTCGACACACCGGTGCTCGGTCCGAACGAGGTCCTGGTCCTGTCGATGGCCGCGGGCGTCAACTACAACGGGGTCTGGGCGGGCCTCGGAAAGCCGGTGAGCGTCCTCGACGCGCACAAGCACCCATTTCACATCGGCGGGTCCGATTGCGCAGGCGTCGTCTGGAAGGTCGGCAACGCGGTGAAGCGGTGGAAGGTGGGCGACGAGGTCGTCCTGCACTGCAACCAGACGTGCGGCGAGTGCCCGTCGTGCAACGGCTACGACCCCATGGGCTGCGACAATCAGAAGATCTGGGGTTACGAGACTCCGTACGGGTCCTTCGCCCAATTCACGCTCGTTCAAGCGCAGCAGCTGATGCCCAAGGGCAAGGACATGACGTGGGAGGAGGCGGCGAGCTATTCGCTCGACCTCTGCACCGCGTACCGCATGCTCGTGGACCGCGCCAAGCTGCGCCCCGGAGAGACGGTGCTCGTCTGGGGAGGGGCCGGTGGTCTCGGGACCTTCGCCTGCCAGATCGCGCGTCTCGTCGGGGCGGTGCCCGTCGCCGTCGTCTCGAGCGCGGAGAAGGCCGCGATGGCGATGCGCTTCGGCGCCGCGGGGACCATCAACCGCAAGGACTTCCCGGGGCTGGCCTACACGCCCAACGAGACGCCGGAGCGCAAGAAGCAACGGCTGGACGCGGCCAAGGCGTTCGGCAAGGCGTTCATGAAGGCGGCGGACACCGGCCGCGGCCCCGACGTCGTGTTCGAGCACCCCGGGCAGGAGACCTTCCCGACGAGCGTCTTCATGGCGGCGCGCCTCGGGCGCATCGTGATCTGCGCGGCGACCTCGGGGTTCGACCTCGCCTTCGACGTACGCCACCTGTGGATGCGGCAAAAGCAGATCATCGGCTCGCACTTCGCGCACGCCGAAGAGTGCTGGCGCGCGAACGATCTCATCCTGAAAGGGCAGATCAAGCCGTGCATGACGGCCGTGTACGCGTACGCGGACATCGCGCGGGCGCACGACGACATGCTCAACAATCGCCACATGGGCAAGCTCTCGTGCCTCGTCAGCGCGCCGCGGACGGGCCTGAAGACGCTCTCCGAGATGCTTTGATTTTCCGGCAAACCGTAAGACAAAGAAGTCCGAGACCATGACCACGCCTCACCCCAGCACTGCATCGATCACGCAGGCCGCGCTCGAGCGCAACCAGCCGATCCTCGCCCGCCTCGCGTCGCAGGAGATCGACCTCCCTCCCAGGTTCCTCCTCCAGATGGCGCACCTCACGTGTCCGGCCACGGTCTGGAAGTACGTCGAGGCTGCCGCGACCCGGAGCGCCGCAAGCCTCGTGATGCTCGATCTCGAGGACAGCATCCCCCGTGGCGACGCGGCCAAGCTCGCGGAGGGTCGCGCCAACGTGATCCGGGCGTTCGACACGCTCGCCTGGGGGTCGCGCCTGCGCTTCTTCCGCCCGCGCGGCCTCGCGCTCGATCCGCGGCACGAGGACATCGCGGCCGTGGTCGAGGCGGCGGGAAAGAACATCGACGGACTCATCTTCCCGAAGACCGAGACCGCCGACGAGGTGCGCAGCATCGACGCCACCCTCACCGCGCTCGAGGAGAAGAACGGCCTCCCCGTCGGAAAGATCAGCATCCAGGTGCTCATCGAGAGCGTCAGCGCCGAGGAGCAAGTCTTCGAGATCGCCGCGTCGTCGCGGCGTCTCAGCGCGCTCATCTTCGGCGCGTACGACTACTGGGGTTCCCTCCGGATGATCGGAGAGCCCTATCGAACGGACCACCCCCTCGTCGGCCACGCGCGCGCGCGCATCGTCAAGGCCGCGGCCAGCGTGAACATCCCCGCCATCGCGGAGATGACGCTCAACTACCCTACCAAGGAGAAGTCCGACGCCGAGAAGAAGGCGGCGCTCGAGGAGTGCCGGCGCGACGCCGAGCTCGCGCGGTCCTTCGGCTTTCGCGGCAAATGGACGGGCATCCCGCCGCAGACCGAGATCGCGATCGAGGTCTTCTCGATGGATCCGGCGGTCATCGAGCGCGCCGTGACCGAGGCGAAGGCGTTCCTCAGCGCCGAGCGCCAGGGTCTGGGGGCCACGATGATCGACGGCAAGATGGCCGATCGGGCGACGGATCGGATTAACCGGGTGGCGCTCAAGACGGCGTTCGCGCTCGGCAAGCTCGATCCGGCGACGGCGGCCGAGCTGGGCATCCGGTGAGGGACGCATGACGAAGGGCTATCGAACGCCGCGCTACGGGCGCCTGCTCGAAGAGTTCGAAGTAGGCGCGGTCTACCCGCACCCTTGGGAGGTGACGGTCGACGCCGGCGCCCTCGCGCTCTGCGCGGGCAGCTTCCTCGACGCGACGCCGGTCTACGCGAGCGCTCGCTTCGCGCGCGCCCTGGGCTTCCGCGACCGGCCGGTGCACCCGCTGGCGCTCCTCAACTTCGGCCTGAGCTTTTCCGTGCACGACGTGTCCGAACAAGCCATCGCCCACCTGGCGTACATCGACGTTCGCTTCCCGAACGCCTGCTACGCGGGGGACACGCTCCGCGCGTCGAGCACGGTCCTCGGCGTGAAGCCGTCGAGCGAGGGGGCACGGGGGGTCGTGCACGTGCGAACGGTCCTCGGTGCCGACGGCGCCGACGGAGCGCGCGTCGTGTGCCAGTTCGAACGCAAGGTGTTGGTCAAGGCGGGGGGGACCGTCCTCGACCGTCCGGCCCCGCCGGCGACGCCTCCGTCGCCCCACGCCGCGGTCATGGGGCGCCTTCCGCCCCAGCTCGGCGGGTCGCTCGATCTGCGCGGTTGCGCGACGGGCTTCGCCGGGTTTTTCGAGGACTTTGCGCCCGGCGACGTCATCTGCCACGACATCGGTCGCACCGTGAGCGAGGCGGAGCACATGCAGCTCACGTATCTCTTCCGCAACACGCACCCGGTCCATTTCGAAGAGCCGTACGCGCTCGGCGGCTTCGCCAAGACGCGCGTCGTCTACGGGGGTCTCGTGTTCGGCTGGATCGCGTCGCTCGCCAGCCGCGACACGAGCGGCAACGTCCTCTGGGAGGCCGGCTTCGACAAGGGCGCTCACCCGGCGGGGGTCGTCGCGGGCGACACGCTCTACGCCGCGAGCCGCGTGGTCTCGTGCGTGGACAGCGGGCGCGAGTGCGGGACGGTGACGTTCAGGCTCGTCGGTACCAAGAACGTGAAGCCCGCCGCGCTCCTGGACAAAGGGGCCGATCTATTCTCGGACGAGCTGTCCAAGGCCGGACCGGAGAAGGTGCGCGAGAAGGTCTTCGAGATCGAGCGGACCTCGCTCGTGCGCAAGCGGCCGTAGTCTCCAGGCTCCTCACGTCGCCGGCGATTCGGTGACGCGAGGTCCCCTCGTCAACCTGGCGTTCCCTCGTCGCCGAGACAGAAGCTCGTCGAGCGACAAAAGGCCGGCGCCTGCGACCACGAGAAACCCGCACGCGAGGAGCATGGTGACGTCGAGTCGCGCTTGGTACGCGAAGGCCCAGAGACCCGTCTTGGGCGGCGCGGCGACGGGCTCGGGACCGACTCCGAAGAGGAGAGGCACCTTCGTCGTGGCGATCGCCACCATCATGTCGACGACGAGCGCCAGCGAGGCCAGGCGGACGAAGAGGCCGACCAGCACCAGCGCGCCGCAGACGACCTCCGTCGTACCGACGAACGCCGCGAGGGCGGGCGCGTGGGGGAGGCCGATCTTCGCGAAGCGTCCCGGTCCCTGGTTGTCGAAGAGGAACTTGACGAGCCCGGAGGAGAGGAACACCGACCCGACCGCCAGTCGGACCAGGAAGGTTGCGCGGGAGGGTTCGCCGACGCTCGGACGCAGGAAGAAGGTCGCGAGGTTACGGACGCGTTCGACGGGCGAGAGGGTCTCGGATGAGGTTTTTGCGTTCATGATCCCAACGTCTCCAACGACCGAGGAGCGCCAAACGTTCTCCCCGAAGGGGGCCGGACGACGATTGCAGGGGACGGCGGGTCGGGTCCACGCCGAGCCTCACCTACTCGCCCGGAGGGCTTTCTTTTCCGGCCGCGTACCTGAGCACACGCACCTTCTCCATGGTGACGAGCGCCCCCCCGGTCAGCATCTCGTCGAGGATGGCGACGAGCCGATCGACGTGATCCTGGTCCTCTATCACCTCGATCACGACCGGGAGGTCGGCCGACAGGTCGACGATGTGCGAAGTGTGAATCACGCTCGCGGCGCCGAACCCCGCGACCCCCCGCAGAACCGTGGCGCCCGCGAAGCCTTCGCCCCGGAGGCGCTCGAGCAAAGCGCGGTCGAGCGGGACGTGCCGCCACTTGTCCGAGTCGCCGATGAAGATCCGAACCAGGAACTTTTCACCGTCTAGAACTCGCATGATTGCCTCCTAAGGACTGGCGATCCGCCGCGCAACGACGAGGCCGAGGAGGCCTGCCACGAAGCACCCGCACAAGGTCGCACCCAGGTTGAGCGCGCCGCCCGCCCACGCCCGCTCACGGAGGAGGCCCGTCGTCTCGTAGTTGAAGCTGGAGTACGTTGTCAGTCCGCCCATGAATCCGGTCGTCAACGTCAGCCGCAGCGTCGGGGAGATGAGGCTCGTGGAGATCGCGATCTGCGAGACGAAGGCGATGAGGAAGCAGCCGGCCAGGTTGACGAGGAGCGTCCCGTACGGGAAGGCGGTGCCGAGGACGCGCCCCGCGTAGAGGCCGACGAAGTAGCGCACGAGCGTCCCCGCGGCTCCCGCGAGGCCGATGCAGATGACGCGAGTCATGGCAGCTGTCATGAGAGACGTTAGCGGCCCTTTTTGACCGCAACCCGGGCGCGGCGCAAGAGTCCACTGCGGCGCCCCCGCGCTTGACGCCGAGCGCCGGGGAGCCCATGCAATGTCTCGTGGGAGTGCATTCGTCGTCCGCCGCCGCCTCGGCGTCGCTCCCCGTCTGGCTCGCGATCGTGGCGCTCGTCGCCCTGGCCGCCCTCGCGGCCGTGCTCGGGTCCCGCGCCGGCCAGCGCGTCCTGGCGACGACCTGGGTCGGGGCCAAGGCCGTCGCCGGATGGGCAGCGCTTCTTGTGCGCGGCAAGCGTCGGATGGGGCCCCCCGTGCTGCGACGCGCGTTCGAGGACCTCGGGCCCACGTACATCAAGCTGGGTCAGCTCGTAGCGTCCAGCCAGGGCCTCTTCCCCGAGCGCTACTGTCAGGAGTTTCGCAAGTGCCTCGACCGGGTGCGCCCCTTCGCGTTCGCCGAAGTCGAGCGCATCCTTCACGCGGAGCTCGGCCGCAAGGCCGATGAGGTCTTCGCCTCGATCGACTCGACGCCACTTGCTTCGGCGTCCATCGCCCAGGTGCACGCCGCGCGCCTGCGCGACGGCCGGGACGTGGTCGTCAAGGTACAGCGGCCCCGCATCGGCGAGATTGTCGAGGCGGATCTGGGCGTCCTCCACCTTGCGTCGCGAATCCTCGGCGCGCTGCCGATCAGCGAGCTCGCGAACCCGGTCGGAATCGTCGAGGACTTCGAGGCGAACATCCGCGAGGAGCTCGACTTCCGGCGGGAGGCCGCGAACATGGCGGAGTTCAACCGCATCATGGTCGAGCACGGGCAGACGCGAGTGGTCGCGCCGGCCTCGATGGCGGGTCTTTGCACGCAGCGCGTCCTCGTGATGGAGCGGTTCTTCGGCTTCCGAGTGGACGACGTCGAGAAGCTTCGCGGCGCGCACGTGGACGGTGAGGAGAGGCTCCTCTTGGGCATGCGCGCGTGGTTTCAGTGCATGATCCTCCACGGCTTCTTTCACGGGGACGTGCACGCCGGCAACCTCATGGCGCTCGACGACGGTCGCGTCGGGTTCCTGGACTTCGGGATCGTGGGACGATTCGAGCGCGAGCGGCGGTTGCAGGTGACGGACTATCTCATGGCCTTCTCTACAGGCGACTTCCACAAGCTCGCCGAGGTGATGGTCGCCATGGGCTCGATCGAGCGCGACAAGGTCGACCTCGACAAGCTCGCAAAAGACCTCGCCGTGGCGTACGAACCGCTCCTCGCGACCGAGATCTCCGCCGTGAAATACGCGGACGTCATCCCCGCAATCATGCGGACCGCGATCAAGCACGGGATGCGGATGCCGCGCGACTTCGTCCTGGTGGTCAAGCAGATGCTGTACTTCGACCGGTACGCGAAACTCCTCGCGCCGAACCTCAACGTCTTTCGCGATCCGCGCATCGTCTCGGCGCTGGCGATGGACGTCATGATGGCTCGAGCTTCCTGAGGCGCGACCGCGGGAGGGCCGCTGGTCGATGCCGCAGGCGTCGGCTAAGCAGGTCCTCGTGAGGACGCGCAAAGTCGCTCGGCTGGCGTGGTCGGTGCTCGCGTATGCCCTCGCCGTGATCCTCTGGGGCGCCTACGTGCGCGCGAGCGGCGCGGGAGCCGGTTGCGGTCGGCACTGGCCGTCGTGCAACGGCGAGATCGTCCCCCGGGCACCCCGCGTCGCGACGCTCATCGAGTACTCCCATCGCGTCTCGAGCGCCGGGGTCCTCGTCGCGACCGTCGTCCTCGCGGTGGTGGCGCTGCGCGCGTATCCGCTCCGGCACCGCGTCGGGGTCGCGGCGCTCGCCACCGTGGCCCTCACGATCGCCGAGGCGGCGATCGGGGCAGGCCTGGTCCTCTTCGGCCTGGTCGCGCGCGACGAGTCGCTCACCCGGGCGCTCAGCATGAGCCTTCACCTGATGAACACGTTCCTTCTCCTGGCCGCGGCGGCGCTGACGGCGTGGTGGGCTTCGGGGGGGGCCGCCCCGCGGCTCCGGGGGCAGCGCGCGGTCTGGTTGGCGCTCGCCGGGCCCCTCGTCGCGATGTTCGCGGTGGGCGCGAGCGGCGCGGTTGCCGCCCTTGGCGACACGCTGTTCCCGGCGCCGTCGCTGGCGGCGGGCTTCGCGCAGGACCTCTCGGCCGGGTCGCACCTCTTCGTGCGCCTTCGCGCCGTTCACCCCATGCTGGCGATGGTGACGGCGGGCGCGATCGTCGTCGGCTCGGGGTTCGTGCGCGCGGTGCGGCCGTCGGCCGCCGTCCGCGCGTGGTCGAGGGCCGCGACGGCGCTCGCCACGCTCCAGGTCTGCGCCGGTCTGCTCGACGTCGTCACCCGGGCGCCGACGGCCATGCAGATCGTGCACTTGTTCCTGGCCGATGCGGTCTGGCTCTCCCTCGTCCTGACAGCCGCCGCCGCGCTCGCCGAATCGCCGGCCGCGCAAAAGACGGGAGGACCTGGGGTCCTTCGGCCTTCGGCCTCAGGATGACGAGGAACGGCTGCCGCGGGGGCGCGTCGCGAGATACACGAGCGGCCCGAGCGCCACGACACACCCTGCGAAGGCGAGCGCGTTGACCCCTGCGATTCGCTCGTTCAGGTTCTTCACGAGTGCGAAGACGAGGAGCCCCGCAGGCGCGACGCCGAGCAGGCATGCCCCGGCGATCCCTCCGGGCACGCGGAAGGGTCG
>Ga0070735_10001058_pt1 | contig 27301 bp, 21 predicted proteins | sample Coa_R1_FD_66443 | JGI IMG/M metagenome (GOLD analysis project Ga0070735, IMG submission 66443) | Surface soil microbial communities from Centralia Pennsylvania, which are recovering from an underground coalmine fire - Coalmine... | ecosystem: Environmental > Terrestrial > Soil > Unclassified ...
CTGACAAGTCTTCTGGTCTTTGCGGGATTCAATCTTTTCTTTGGCGGGATGTTCCCCGGCGTCGATAATTCTTGCCATATCGGTGGACTGCTTAGCGGATTGATCATGGGAGCACTGGTTGCGAAACTCGCGCCGCACCACGACACGCGACGCGTTGCCGTTCTCGCTGTTTTCGTTCTGGTGGTTGTGGCCGGGGCGTTCGGGGTCGCGAAGTGGCGGGGCGGAACAATGCGATTCGTTCGAGCCTACGAATCACTCCGCGAGAACGCGGGCGATTCGCTGTCAAGGCTGCAAGATGTGGCTCGCGAGCAGCCGAACTCCGTTGACGCCCACTTCGGGCTGGCGGAGGCATATTTCAACCGGCACGACTTCCCCCACGCTGAGGCGGAATTCAAGCGAATTCTAGAACTTCAGCCGCAGCTTGGGGAGGCGCGATTCGATCTCGGAATCACTTACCTGGACGAGAAAAAGCTGGATGAGGCAAAGTCCCAGTTCACGCAACTTCTGGCGCAGGATTCCGGCAATGCGGGCGCGCATTATGGGCTTGGCCTGGTCTCGGCCGGGCAAGGCAACGACGCGGCAGCGTTGGAGCAGTTCAAAAGCGCGGCGGCGAGTAATCCGAAGATCTCTGGGCTTTACTTCGATATGGGGAACTCTTACGCGCGCCTCGGAAAATATGATGACGCCATCGCCGCTTACTTGAAAGAAAAGAACCAGAGCGCGGACGATGCGGACCTGGAAAACGCGCTGGCGGATGCGTATCAGGCGAAGGGCATGACGCAGCAGGCGCAAGAAGCGCGGAATCGGGCAGGACAGTTGAAGGGCGGCGGAGCGCAATAAGCTATTGCCAACGGGCGAGTCGGCTGGCCGGTTGCCCGCCGGGAAGGCGGCGCTACTAACTTCGAGTGATCTCTCCCACAGCGCGGTAGGCTTGATTGATTGCTTCGTCGGTGTAGGCATAGGCGCCGGCGTCGGCGTTCGCGATCGAAATCCTTCCGTAAGGCTTCCGCGCGACTTCACAGGGCGTAACGCCGCCTTCCAGCCAGAATGGATCCCAGAGCGAGTTGTATTCGTAGGCGTAGCCGTGCGGCCAGCGGTTCACGGTGATGGCTGCAATATCGCGCGCGGGATCGAAGCCTCCCGAACCGAGCGTTCGCGCTAGCTGGTCGCGGATGTTGCGCTCCATGGTTTCGAAAGTCGTCTCGAAAAGCTCGATGCGTCCGAAGGTGTGCTGCTGGCGCGCGGGCAATCCGGGGTGGCACGCCGCCTTCATCATGTGGACGACGATCGGCTCTTCGGGCTTGTGCGCACACTCGTATCCGCCGATGCTGACGGGCAGATCGAGATTGATCGAGGTGTGATACATGCCAGGGGCGTAGACAGAATTCGTGGCGACTTTCTGGAACGACGTCCAGTTGCGCAGGAAGACGTTCGTGTAGAGCAACGGAACTTTCTGGGCCGAGGCGAGAGCTTCTTTCTGCTTGTCGGGAAGTTCGTCACAGATGTAGGGGATCACCACGTGCCAGCAGGCGAGGACTGCGTTCTTCGCACGCGCCGTGTAGGCTTTGCCTGCCGTGGCGTAGGTGATTTCGACTTCCTTTGCCGATGCTGCATCACCGATGTGTTTGACGCGAACGGCGGTGCTGTTCACGCGGATGCGGACGGGCGATCCCGCATGATCAAGCCTGGCGTAGTTTGCCTTAGTGAGGATGACGTCGGGCATCGTTTTGCCCGGCAGGACGTCGGGAACGAGTTGGCGCACGAGGAGTCGGGCGATGCTGGCGTTCCCGTCGGGAAAATGAAAAAAGTATTTTTCGGCTTCTTCGTTGGGAATCGCGTCGCGATTCATTCCCTTCCCCGGAGTTGGATCGAGATTCATGCCGGCAAAGCCGGGGAGAGAGAATCCCCAGGCATCCTGCGCAGCGACGGCATCGAATCCGACTCCGAATAATCCATGAGGAAATGCCTGAAACACCTTGATCACGTCTTCATGGACGCCGACCATCTTTGTGAGGAAATCGTTGTAGCTAATACGGGCCAGCTTTGCCTTCTTCTCGTCGGACGTGAGACCGGGATAATAGTCTTTTTTCTCGCGGAAGAGGCGCTCGAAGTCCTCCTTGGCCTGATCGGCGATCGGAGCGTCGGCAAGAAAGTGCTTCAACAGTGAGGGAGTCTCCGAGCCGGTGTCTTCGCTCTCTCCTCCGTTGCGCGGATTGAAGTTGACGACCAGTTTGTCGGTACCGAAGGTCTCTTTATCAAAGAACATTCGCGGACGGAGTCCCTGAGAGCGGTAGAGATTCTTATTGAAGTATTTCGAATACGAAGGGACATCGATGCCGAGTTCTTCGATCACTCCTTTCGCGACTGCGCTGTAAGGAGCGGGACTCTCGATTGAGAACGTGCCCCCGAATCCCAGTCGGAAGGCATTGTTGAGGCGGAACTCGTTGCGCTTGGCGTGTCCGCCGAAATCATCGTGATTGTCGAGGATCAGGATGCGAGCGTTGTTCCCCATCGCCTTGCGATAGAAGTGTGCGGAAGAGAGGCCGCTGATGCCGCCTCCGACGATGATCAGGTCGTAACTCTCGCCCGTATCAATGGGCTTGCCAACGGAATCCCAGAAAGTGCCGTCGCGAAGACTGTGCGCGACCTCAAACGATCCAGGATGGCTTCCGCGCATTCCTGTCAGGGCCGGAGGATAGTAGCCGGGAGAATTTTGACGCTCAGGAAGTTTGTCGGCGAGTAGATCCCACGGCATCATTGCCGCGCCCGCAGTTACCGCTACGCCGTTGAGGAAATCGCGGCGCGTAATCTTGCGATGCATTCCAAGTTCCCGGTCCCGTGAGTCGTGCACGATTTCCTCCGCAATCGTACCAACAGTAAATCTGACCAAAAGCAGCGCCTGAAGGCGGGTTGATTCTGCGCCGGTTTCGGCGCCCATAAATGGGTGCCCTGATACGAAAAACCGTTCGCACCACAGGATCAGGACGCTAAGACGACTATGATCCGCCTTCGGACTTTTTGACTGCGAGTTCGGCGCCCTGGAAGCCAATCTTGCTGTGGGTACCATCGCAGAATGGCTTGTTGACGGAGCCTCCACAGCGGCAGAGCGAGAACGCAGGCTTTCCAGTGAGATCGAATTTGTTGCCGTTGACGTCGACGATTTCGACGGTACCTTCCGGTGCTTCCACACGATATGGGCCGTTAGGCCTTACGGTGATCTTGACCTGAGCCATAGAGGAATCCTCCAACCTTACGGGTTTCTAGTAAGCCTTAGAAAGATACCATTAAGTCTGTGAGGTTGTCTTGGCGGACGCGTGATTGTGGCCTCGGCAAGGGGTGCGACGTTGGAAGGTCTCTTCAGGCAGCTTCGGCACGAGCGGAGCTCAGGCTCCGGTACAACTGCAGGCACTGATCGATCATGCGCTTGGTGGTGAAACGTTCGCGAGCGCGGGTGTAGGCAAGCTCCGCGTAGGCTCGGCGCATCGTGCGATCTTCATTCAAACGACGGATGTTTTCGGCGAGGCTGGCCGCATCGTTGGTGCGGAAGTAGAGGGCGGCGTCCTGCCAGATTTCGCGGAAACTCGGAATGTCGTTCGCGACGATTGCACAGCGCGAGAAAGCGGCTTCGAGAGCCGGCATTCCCAAGGGATCGTAGCGAGACGTTGCGGCGTAGATCGCGGCGCGGCTGTAGAGTGCGCGGAGTTGGGCGTCGGTTTGCGGCCCGCGGATCGCAACAGAAGTCTGCTCGGTCGCGACCTTCACGTCGGCACGAATTGGAACGCGAGGCATCGGCACCGTCTGCTCAGCGCCGACGATGCAGACCGGCAGCGGATGCGGCTGTTGCGTCAGCAGGAAAACCTGTTTGCTGGCGTCGACCAGGCGTCCGACCGACAAGACACAATCGTCTTTGCTGACGTAAGGATTAAAGAAAATCGGATTGCGTCCGGGATAGATCACTTCACTGCGGCGAGGGCGTCCGTAAGAGGCAATTACGCGGTCCAGCATCCAGACAGAGGGGGCCACCACGGCGTCGGCGGCCATCAGACCGTTCGTGACCGTTCTGCGGTACCAACTCAGGGACTGCGCGGGGCGGTGGGCATCGTGGACCGCCTGATTCCACGTGATGAGATCTCCGTTGGCCATGACCACGCGAGGCACATCGACCGGGAGATTTCCGTAGCAGAACTGATTGAGGTGCAGGACGTCAGGGCGAAGCTCGCGAACCAGCGACATCAGGTATCCCGAGGACTCGGGCAGATCACGCTCGGCTTCCTGCATCCACTCGAGGCGAAAACCGGTGGGGCGGTAATCAAGACCGTGGAGGTGGTCCATCCAGGAGGTCTGGTCGGGAAGAGGGATTTCGCCAAAGCTGACCAGGGTGACACGCACGCCGCGGGTGACCAGACCGGTCACGAGTTCGCGGGCATAGGTCCATGAGCCGGAGACAGAATCGGCAGTGACCAGTACGTGCACAGAACCTCCGGGAGGAGAAAGCGCCGCCACAGGCTACAAACGGGCATTCTCGCGTTCGCTGGAACCTATTTTAGTGCCAATCGGAGATCGAGTCGCGAGGAATTTTCGGTCCTTTCTGTGCAAGATTCAGCCGGCATGCAAGAATTTGCACGACTTAGCGGTCAGGTTCAGTTCACCTCCAACCGCAGGCGTAGCTCGCGGGCAAGAACGTCAATATTGCGGATCTTTTCCGTGGCCAGTTCCGGCATGTTTGGCACCGACATTGCCAGTTCACAGGAAAGCAGCATGGCCGTCAGGGTTTCGCGCATTTCGCATTGCATCTGCTCAGCGACAGCCCGCCGCGCAGCCGCTTCTTCGCGGCGGCGGCGATGCAGGGCGGAGCGCACATCGCGAACCAGTCGCTCCATGCCGGATACGCCGAAGTTGACGTACACCGGAAAGGCTGTGCCGAGATGCTCGATCATCTGATCGCTGTCTTCCGGCTCGGTTTCAACCAGAAACTGGTCGATCACCGCCACAGAATAGGCTTGCTCTCGCAGACGGGTGGAGGCCTCCTGAATCGTGTGAGCCCAGTGAACATCCTGGCTGGTCGCGGCATGCAGAGCCACGGCACACTGCGCGCCCATAGCTGACGGAGTGATGAGTAGGATCATGAACCTCCCTTAGCACTTCAAGCGCCACGGTGTGCGACATTGAAAACATGGCACCTAGCCCTTTGTGACGCAATGACGTTCCCGATGCGGAACATCCGAACCGGGAATGCCGTTCCGAATCGGAACGACACTCAAGCTCCTTGCGCTCCATAGTCTTTCAGCTTGCGATAAAGGGTAGTCTTGCCGATACCCAACAGACGAGCCGCTTGCAGTTTGTCGCCGTTGAGTTCGGTGAGCGCTCGCAGGATCGTCTGCTTCTCGAGTTCTGCGATTGGGACGATCTTCAAGTGTCCATTTCCGTTGCCATTGGTGTTCGACGATTCAGGAATCGGCAGATTTGCGATTTCCCGCGGCAAGTCCATGCGATGGATCAATGGACCGGTGGTAAACGCGTAGCTGCGCTCAAGGCAGTTCTCGAGTTCGCGGACATTTCCCGGCCAGTCGTAAGCCAGCATTGCCTTGATGGCGTCATCGCTCAGCGTTTTTTCTTGACCGGAGGCGCGAGCCATGCGCTCCAGGAAGTGACCGATGAGCAGAGGAATATCCTGTCGGCGTTCGCGCAGTGCAGGAATCCGCAGGCTCAGAACGTTCAAGCGAAAGTAGAGATCTCGCCGGAATGTTCCCTGCATGACAGCCTGTTCCAGATCGCGGTTGGTGGCGGCGAGAATGCGGACGTTGATGGGAATCGGACGCGTACTGCCGACGGGGCGGATTTCTTTTTCCTGAATCGCGCGCAGCATCTTCGCCTGCAGATCGACCGGGAGTTCGCCGACTTCATCGAGAAAAACCGTGCCGCCTTCTGCCATGGCAAGCAGCCCATCTTTCGTCTGAGTTGCGCCGGTGAATGCGCCTTTGACGTGCCCGAAGAGTTCGCTTTCGATCAATGTCGGGACGAGAGAACCGCAATCGACCGGAATGAATGGCTTGTCGCGGAAGGGTCCCGAATAATGAATGGAGCGGGCGACCATCTCTTTGCCAGTTCCGCTCTCGCCGAGAATGAGGACGGGGTGAATGCTGTTTGCCGCTTTAGCGATAAAGCGGTAAAGCTTTTCCATCTCTGGAGCGCGGCCGACGATGCCGCCGAATCCCTGTTTCGATTTCACTTTTTCCCGCAGCAGCCGGTTTTCTGACTTGAGCTTCAGGTGGCTCGCCACGCGATCGAGCAGCAGCATTAATTCGTCTACGCTGAAGGGCTTGGTCACGTAGTCATAGGCGCCATTCTTCATGGCCTGGACCGCGGACTGAACGGTCCCGTATCCGGTGACGACGATGACGACCGCTTCGGGACGGCGCTCTTTTATGCGGCGGAGAGCGTCAATGCCTCCCGCACCGGGCAGGCGAAGATCGAGTAGAACGGAGTCGAAGCTTTGCAGCTCGAGCATGCGGTAGGCCTGTTCCGCGGAATCGGCAATCTGGGCGGTAAAGCCCAACGACTGCGCGACCTCGCGGCAGGCTTCGCGGATGGAGCGTTCGTCATCCACGATGAGCAGGTTCAGGAAGTTGGCGGGTTCAAATTGCGGAGAGACCGCGATCGGCCTCAGAGCTGCAGACGTCATGGCTATTAGTCCTCGTTTTCAGTTTTCGATGAAGGTACTTCCCCGTTCATCACGGGATGAAAGTTGTTGTCTCCGCCTGGAGATGCAGCGGTTGGTTGAAGTGGCAGAAGAATGCTCATGCGCGTGCCGCGGCCCGGTTCGCTGTCTACGTGAATCAGGCCGCCGCTGGTCGTGACGATCTCGTGAACCGTGGCCAGACCAAGACCGGTTCCCTTCTCGTCTTTTGTGGTGAAGAAAGGTTCGAATACATGTTCGCGCGTGGCCGCGTCCATGCCGGCACCATTGTCCTCCACAACCAGGAGCGCGCACGGGAGTGAAGTCCGCGTGGAATCTCCCCGCCTGTTATTCAGCAGAACCTGCACGTGGCAATTTCTGGTTTCGATGACAACCTCGCCGCCGCGCGGCATGGCATCGCGGGCGTTGAGCGCCAGATTGAGAATGATTTGCTGAGCCTGAGAGGGATCGATTTTGACAAGCCCAAGCCCGCGATCGAGACGAAACGTCAGGTGGATGTTTTCCCCGACCAGATGGCTCAAAAGATTGCGCAAGCCGTCGGCGATTTCGTTCAGGGAAATCAGGCGAGCTTCGAATTGGTGCGGTTTCGCTGCGGTCAGCAACTGCCGGACGAGTCCCGTGGCCTGCATCGCAGAGTTGCGAATTTCTTCGGCGTATTTGCGAGTGCGGTCACCGGAGTCTACTGCCGCGAGAAGAAGGTCGCAGTACAACAAAACTCCGCTCAGAAGATTGTTAAAGTCGTGGGCGACGCCACCGGCGACACGACCGAGAAATTGCAACCTCTCGGATTGATGGCGGTCCATCTCGGCGGAAGCATCTTTCTGGATCGCGATGAATTGCGGGGAAGCGCTGCCTTCGTGAAGGCGCCATGCCGTCCAGTGAGCGTGGTGACCGGAGTTGCTGGATGTGGTTGCCACGAGCTCACAGGATTCACGTTCGCCCTTAAGCAACTCTCTCATTTGTGCCGACGAGCCAGCGGTCTGAAAAAGATCGGCGAGTTTGAGCGGGCGATTCGCATTGGGCCCAATTCCAAACGTGCACTGGAATGCTGGATTGAGGGCGGTTACGGTTCCCTGTCTCTGAAACAGGACGGCCGGGCTTGGACAATTCTCGAAGAGGTTCTGGAATCTCCGACTCGATTCTTCGCTGGCGGGTTCCTGCTTCAGTTCTTCGGTAGACCAGGCAATTTTGGCAACGACACTCATACGTTCACTTTGCGACAGAGGGTTTCAGAACGGAACCGGTTACGGCACCGGGCAATACTTCGGTGTTTCCCGGAATGGGAAACAAAGCCGTCCTGAACCACCTTTGCTCCACATCGGGCCGACTATAGACAGTCAGGCCTGTGGGAACTTAGGACGGATGTCACTAAAATCGAAATTCTTCTGTGGAAAACTCGGCCGGGAGCGTGAAAGTTGCTCTAGCGGGAGGCTTGGGCGCGCTGAGTCACGAGATAGACAGGTTCGCTGAGACGAAATGTGAGCCTGTGTCCCTTATCCAGACCAATTGTCGTGTCGGAGGAATTCTGCTGCGGTGTCGGGCGGACGAAGAGGCTGGCTGTCTGAAGGGGAAGGTCGAGGGTATCGGATTGAACGGATTCGAGCGTCAGACGGATATAACCCCGAGATGGCTTCAACTTCGATGTACGAAACGATTCCACTCTGCCGGATACAACAGCTCCGCGGGGAAGCAAAGTCTTGCCCTGGATCACGACCGGCTCGTCGAGAGTTCCCTCGAACGAGGCTGGCGCGTCCGGGTTTCCGGCGGAAATTGCTGCTTTAAGCCGGACGGTTAGCAGCGTTCCGATAGGAAGATGATCGGAGTCATGAAAAGGCAGAACAGGCGCAGCACTGGCATTCGCCGGGGCCGAATCAACCGGAATGGAAGCATCATTGTGAAAGGGAGCTTGATCTGCCTGTGCCGCCCCCTCTGCGGTGGGAACTTCACCCGGACGGGAACAGGAAATCGTGGCAAACAGAGCCAAAGCGATGGGCCACAGGCCCACAGATCGGCGAAACCGGCTCATCCGAATCATTTTCAAGCTGCTCTGCTGATAGGGCGAGTGGCAAATCGAATACCACCACACGCTCTCATCGAATCAACGACTTGGCAATAGCACTTTGGAGGGCCTCGTGTAGATTTTTCCGGCCTTTGGAAGCATTCGCGGGGGTGTTATGGGATAAGAAAAAGCGGAGGACTGATTCGTCCTCCGCTTTGAGTCTATTCGAAGAGTCCTCTGCTACTGCTTTTTCGCAGGCTTCTTCGGTGCGGCCTTCTTGGGGGGGGTCTTTGCCGCCGCTTTTCTCTCACTCTCGCGGCCACCGATCAAGCTCAGGGCATCAGCGGCGTTGAACGGGAATTGCCGGACCGAAGTTTCGGTCTGTCCCGCAGCGTTCAAAGTGACGTCAACACGGCGATTGCTGGCCAGTCGGATCACCGCGATCTGAGCGAGGGCCCGCTTGCGTTCGCTGGTCGTGAGTTCGGTATTTTGGTTGATTGAGTCCTTGACCTCCTGGGTGGTCAAGTTATGTTGTGCGCCGAAGGCCTCGGTTTGAATGTCGGCCTCGGGCACTCCCTGCTCGACCAGGAAGCTCTTGACTCGGGCAACGCGGCGTTCGGAGAGTGCCTGATTGAAGGCAGCTGCTCCGCGACTGTCCGCATGACCCTGAAGCGTAAGCTTCGCATCGGGCTTTGCTTCAAGGTACTTCTTGAAGTCTGTCGCGAGATTGACGAGGATCTTCTGCTGTCCGGGCAGCAGACCGCCCTCGGGGTTCTTCGCGCTCGGCTGATTGGTCGGGAAGTAGACGCTGTGGAGAGCGAGTCTCGCTTCCAGGGCCTTGTCGACCGGCGGAGGCGGTGGCTGCTGGATCGTAACCTCGGCCGAAGCCTTTCCGGCGAGGCCGCGAGAATCGGTGCAAGTAGCGTTCACGGTGACGGGTCCGGGAGGAAGTCCCGCAGTATTCAGCGTTGCTGAATTTCCGGTACCCGAAACTGTGCCTGCAGATGAAGTCCAATCAGCGACCGAAACCGGGACGCCATCAGGACTGGTGCAATTCGCGGTCAGATTGACGGTTCCGCCCGGGACCAGTTCCGTCGGATTGGCCGACATTGACATAGTCGGAGGATTCTTCGGCGGAAGCGGCTTGATCGTGTAGTTGGCGTTGCAGGTTGCTTCGTTATTGCTCTTCGCCTTGGGATCGGTTACGTGCGCGGTAACGGTATAGCTTCCGGGCGCCGCGTTGTTCGTGTCAATCGAGGCGGTGGTGTCCTTGCCAGTCACGGTGCCGCCGTTGCCGCTCCAGCTGTAAGTCACGGTGTGCTTCGGATTGAAATTGCTGGCGGTGACGGTCGCGGTGATCGGCTCGCCAACCATGACTTCGGTGGGCTGCACTGTGCAAGCCGCGGTGGGAGCAACGGCTTCGGCTCCTCCCCAGCTGATCACGACGCCGGTGCGCAACCTGGCCCCTTCGAGAGTCGGACGGCGCAGATCAGGGAATTGAGGAGCAGCGTCACCCGCGAAATTGTGGCGTGCATACACATAGTCCGCTTGGAACAAACGCCATGCGAACATCTTCGAGAACGGGATATCCATGCCGCCGCCGAGGATCGCGCCGATACCATTGCTGGTAACGAAACCGTCGTTGTAGCCCAAACGGTTGAATGTCACGAGGCCGTGGATGAACACGTTGACGGCATCGGTGCGCCACATGAACCTCGGACCAGCACCAACGGTCCATTCCGAGGATCCGGAATTTGTGTCGCGGTTGTATCCGGAGTCGACTTCGCCGCCCCAGTGCGAATCAAAATTGTAGGTGAATGCGACGCCGCCGCCTCTTGCCTCGCCAGGCAGATGGAATGGCGTGGGGCTGCCAGGAGAGCCGGGGAGCGGAACGGTGCCGCCCGGATTCAAATATTGATAGCCCGCGAAGAAATCGTATTTCGGGGGAGTAGAATCGCTCTGCGCAAATCCCGGAGTGGCGATCAAAAGCAGGAAGATGAGTGCGACCACGCCAGACACTACTGCGCTAACCGAGCGCGTTTTACTGCCAGCTGTTGTCATAGAAATCCTCCAAAACGTAATCGTTCGCCGGGCGGCCTTGCAGCCAGACGCTCGTAGGGAAAGAGATATCTATTGGAAAGACGAGACTGCCCGTGGAACGAAGAATTCTATCTCATAGCAGGATAAAGGGAAAGCGGGGATCCCAAATCTATCAACCCGGGATAAAAGGTCGCATAGGAGTCGCAAATCTTACATCGCGGCGGCATTTTCCCAGCATTCTTAAAGTCTTCGCAGTCCTTGCTGTGCTGGATGCAGCCGCGTATCGTAAAATTTAGTGCTACTCGGTGCGGTTCGGGCGTACCGATCTCCAGATTTGCGGTTTCGAATACCAAGCTAATTCAGATGAATCACGAAAAAGTACTGATCGTAGAAGACGAGGAGAACGAACGCTCGGGGTTAGCCGAACTGGTGTCATCGTGGGGCTTTCGAGTCGAAACGGCGCAGGACGGCGCCGAAGGACTGGAGAAGGCGACGCAATGGTCGCCCTCGATTGTGATTAGCGACCTGAAGATGCCGCGCATGGGCGGCATCGAACTGCTGGGGCGCCTGGCGGAGCAAGCACAAACCATGGCGGTCATTATGGTCACGGCTCAGGGGACGATTGACAGCGCGGTACAGGCGATGCGCATGGGCGCGTATGACTACATCACGAAGCCGATCGATACGAACCGTCTGCGAACGATTCTGTCGAATGCTTCCGCTTTGCTCGGCACGCGGGCTGAACTCGAAGCGACGCGGCGTCGACTGCGCGATACCGGATCGCTGGGCCGGCTGAGCGGCTCTTCGCGCAAGATGCAGGAAATTTTCCGGCTGATTGAGATGGTTGCTCCCAGCACAGCTTCAGTACTGGTGACAGGCGCAAGCGGGACCGGCAAAGAGCTCGTTGCCCGGACAATTCACGAGCTAAGTCCGCGAAAGGATCGGCCGTTCGTCGCAATTAATTGCGCGGCGATCCCCGACACCCTGATGGAGAGCGAAATTTTCGGCCACGAAAAGGGCTCGTTCACCGGCGCGCTGGAGCGCCGGACCGGTTGCTTCGAACTGGCCGAGGGCGGCACACTCCTGCTGGATGAAATCGGCGAGATGCCGATCGGAACTCAGGCCAAGCTGCTGCGCGTTCTTGAAGATCGCAAATTGCGGAGATTGGGAAGCAAAGTCGAAACCGCGGTGGACGTGCGAGTGCTCGCCGCGACGAATAAAGTGCCAGACGAAGCCGTGGCGCGCGGCGAGTTGCGCAGCGATCTGTATTACCGCCTGAACGTATTCAATATTCATATGCCGCCGCTACGCGAGCACAAGGAAGACATCACCGGGCTGGTGCAATTGCTGTTGGCGGAAATGAGCGGGAAACACGGGCGCAAGGTGACGGCGGTCAGCGAAGCCGTGCTGAACCAGTTCAACAATTATTCCTGGCCGGGGAATGTGCGCGAACTCCGAAATACGATCGAACGGGCTGTCATCGTCTGCGATTCAGGAATGATCGAAACAAAACATCTGCCTCCGGGTTTTGGACAAGCGCCGCTTCGGACAGCCGCGAACGATCCCGATGCGGTGCGGTTGGGGGTTGGGACAACGGTCGAAGAAGCCGAAAAGATGCTGATCCTCAAGACGCTCGAGGCTACGAGCAACAATAAAACCCGGGCGGCGGAGATCCTGGGCATCAGCCTGAAGACCCTTCACAACAAGCTGAAGGAATATGGGAGTTCCACGCCCGAGACGGTCACGGGCAAAGAAGAAGTGCCGAGCTAATCTGGGGCGGGCCGTTTTCGCCAATCATGCTGCGACGTAAAACCATCATCGTTTTGACCATTGCTCTTATGGTGACGGCAATGGTGTCGGCGTTCTCTTATCTTTACATCTCGCAGATTCTGCGGCTGCGGATCGCGAATGCCTACGAAACGGCGACGAACCTCACGCACCAACTGGCGTATGCCGCCGGTAATGCTGTGCCGGATTTCAGTAGCACTGCGATCGATACGAATGATCCTGCGGCGGTGCGGCGGGCGGTCGCGGAATACGTACAAACCGACGTGGATCTCAACAATCTGCTGCAATCTGATCCAGGCGATTGGCGGTTCATCTACGACGTCGCCATTGTCGACACCACCGGAAAGGCTCTGCTGCATACCAACGCCAGCATGGTGGGCAAGATCATTCCGCCGCGCCCGGATTTTCAGCAGGTGGTCGGGGCGCGATTCCGGCAGCAGATTCGGCTCGTGTTCAGTCCGGCCGCGGTTTATGACGTCAGCTATCCGCTGGAACTGAATGGTGCGCCGTTTGGAACAATCCGTATCGGCGTGCAGACGGTTTTCCTGAAGAGTGAAGTGGCGACGCGCCTGATGAGGTCGCTCTATATCTCGGTCGCGCTGGTGTTTCTGTCGCTGCTGCTGGCCGCTGGCATCTCGAATCTTGCGCTTGGACCTCTCAAGGAGATCAACCGCAATCTGGACAGCGTAACCGCCGGCGACACAGACGCGCTCGCCGATGACGAGAACAACCATGACGAGTACGGCCTGGTTACGCTGAAGATTGCGAACCTGGGCCGGCAGATTCGCGATAGCAAGGAAATTTTCTCCGCCCTGAAAGACAACGTCGATCAGCTGATGGCAAAGCTGCAGGACGGGCTGATGCTCTTCTCCCGCGACTCCCGTGTCGTGCTGGTGAGCGCTCCGGTAGAGGGTTTTCTGGGACGTCCGCGCGGAGAACTGCTGGGGCGCACGGTCCAGCAGCTATTTGATCGCAGCACTTTGCTTGGAGCCGCCCTGCTCGATTCTTTTGAACGGCGGCGTCCGCTGACCGAGCGCGAATTTGAAGTCGCTGGCGGCAAGCGGGTTCAGGTCTCGCTGGACTTCGTGCAGGAGAAAAACTCGCAGATCGGCGCGCTTGTGGTCATGCGCGACACTGAGCCGGTTCGACGGATCGGCGACGAGATTGAAATGTCCCGCCGGCTTTCAGCGAGCGGACGCCTGACGCGCGGGGTGGCTCACGAGGTAAAGAATCCGATCAACGCGATCGTGCTGCACTTGCAACTCCTGCAGAACAAACTGGCCCAGCAGGAACCGGACACCCGCCGCCATATGGACATCATCGATAGCGAGATCCGGCGGCTCGACAGGGTCGTCCAGACGCTGGTCGATTTCACGCGTCCACGGGATTTGCATGTGGAGGAAATCGATCTCCGGCGGCTGCTGGAAGACGTCTGTCAACTGGCCGCACCGGACGGCGAGCAACACGGCGTAACGATCGAACGGCACATGCCGGACCAGAAGCTCCCGATCAAGGTCGACGTCGACCTGATGAAGCAGGCGTTCCTCAACGTGGTCATCAACGGGGTGCAGGCAATGCCGCAGGGAGGCACGCTTACCATTTCAGCCCGCGGGGAAAATGGCGTCGCGGTGGCGGAGATTCAAGACCAGGGATCAGGAATCCCGAAGGAAATGCACGACAAGGTATTCGAGCTCTATTTCACGACGAAAAAAGAAGGCAGTGGAATCGGACTCGCCCAGACTTATCAGATTTTGCAATGGCACTACGGCTCGGTCGATTTCGAATCCGCGGAGACCACGGGCACAATTTTTCGGTTCCAGATTCCGCTAATCCGGACAGCAAACGAAACGGCATCGACTGTTGCGGCCGATGAGCCGGCGCTGCAACGAGGCAGTTAGTGTAGCAACCGCGGCATGCGATTCATAGCTGGGATCTGCGGTGAAGCGTAAAATCTAGAAAGCCACGGTATTGACCACTCGGAATCCGGGCATGACTCTGGCCACAATCTTCCTCCTCGCGTATTTTTTGACTCCCTCGGCCAAACCTTTGCCGGCTGCGGGGCCGCAACTCGGCGCGTCTATAGTTCTCCAAAACACGCAGGATACGCAGGGCCAGCCAGCCCCGACCCGGAGCCAGGGAGAAACCAAACAGAATGCTGCTGCGGCTCCGGCAAAACCTAAAGCGGGACAGGAAACGACTGCGGCGAAGCCGCATCGTCGCAGGAAAAAGAAAACTGCTACGGATTGCGTAACTCTGCCGGCTCCCAACGCAACTGCAACAAGTACTGACGCAACGAAAAAACCTGCTATGGAAGGCGCCGGAGCACAAACATCCACGAGCGATAAGACCGCAAAGAAATGCCCGCCAGAGACGATCGTCGTGCGACACGGGGGGACGACCGATCCAAGCATTCAACTTGCGGGCGGCGCAACCGGAGGACAGGCCGCACAACAAAAAGCCACCGCGAATCAGATGCTCGCCTCGACGGAGGAAAATCTGAAGAAGCTCGAAGGGCGGCAGCTCAGCGCATCGGATCAGGCGACGGTCACGCAGATCCGTCAATATGTGGAGCAGTCAAAGACGGCCATCACCTCGAATGATATGGAACGCGCGCGCACACTTGCCTGGAAGGCGCAGACGCTATCGGATGATCTGGTGAATCCGAAACAATAGCGATCCGTGTTTTCGAGCTCACTTTGCCCCTAGAACAGTTTTTATACCGGGCGGCACAGTGGAGCTGCGCTATGCCGGGCAGGCGAGGGCGGCTGTCCACACATGAGTCTGGTTCTGCTCTGGCTTCTCCGACTTATCTTCCCTTCGCCCGCGCGCTGTTCACTTTGGTCATCAATTCCTGCGACATGGATTGCAGCGGTCCGGGAATCTTCACCGCTTCAGTAAGAACGGCTCGCGCCTCGGTAAGTTTATTCAGCTTTCCGTAAGCGAAGCCAAGACCGTAGAGCGCGCGGGCGTATTGCTGCTCCTCTTCTCCTTTGAGAAGTTCAGCCGCGCTCTTGAGTTCCGGAATCGAGGCTGCGGTCTTCTCTTGCTTCAGATAAGCCCAGCCGATGGTACAGTGAGCCACTCCGCCAGAAACTTTGCGGGATTTATCAGCATCGGGAGCGTCGGGCTTCGCCACCTCGATCACCTTCTGGGAATAGGTGATCGCCTTCGCTGCGCTTCCTGGCTTCGTGTCGTCGCCATAGTAATTGGCGAGCAGAAGCAGCGCCGGAAGCGAATTGGGATTGGCCGCCAAGATTTTCTCGCCGTAGGCCACCAGCCGGGCATTGTCTTTGAGTTGGCTGAGCGATTCGAGCGCGAGGCTCGAGACCGTGTCCTGATATTTCGAGTCTGGAAATCCTTCGCTGAAGCTGTCGATGTAGGCCATCCGTGACTTGGGATCGGTTTCGCCGGAGATGACGTTCACACCGGTGGTCTCGAGGAAGTCGCAACTGCTTTGCGAGGCAGCTTTATCTTCGGACACCTTTCGCGTGAAATCCTCATCGCTCATGCCTTGGGGCTTTGGCTGCTTGGCAATGGAATGACAGATTTGGCCGCCTTTGCCGATATAGTCCATCAGCTTGGCGTTGTTCTTCGCCTGCTGAGCGATGTTCACCTGTGAGATCAGAATGTCGAGATTGTGGGGCGAGCTGGCGAGCGCCTTGTCTCCGAAGTCCAGGGCCTTATCGAGATCTCCGCCGGCCTGATACGCTTGGGCGAGTTGCCAATCGCCATAGGCGACGGCCTGGGGATTGGATGAGAACTTCTGCACGAACTCCTGGTACATCGCCAATTTCTTCTGCGCATCCTGCTCGTTTGTGATCGCCTGCAGCGCGTGGTCTTCTTCAGTTCCCGCGGCGATTACGATGTGATCGACCTGCGCGCCTGCCTGCAGAATGGAAAGTGAGAAATAAAAAAAGACCGCCAGCTGTAAGGTTCCCTTGCAGGGTCTCATCGTCCGCCTCCGGCGTACAAGAGATGACTCGACTTTCGAATAGCACGCGAATCGTAGCGCCGAATGCTCCGCTACGCAAGAGTGGAGATCACGTGGAGAATTCTTCTCTGCTCGGATAAAGTAAGCAGATGCGTGCCAGTTTCAGCCAGCGCCCCTTGCGGTTCGTCTTTGCCGCCAACCTGATTTCGATGGTTGGCAGCGGGATGAACTCCGCCGCCGTGGCCTGGTACATCCTGAAGGCGACTCATTCGGAAATGGCGCTGGGCACGTTTGCCGTCTTGCAAACCGTCCCGGCCATGCTGATGCTGCCGTTCACGGGCGTGGTCATCGACCGCGAGGATCGGCGTGTGCTCGTGATGTGGCTCGACGCAATCCGCGCATTAATTATTGTCGCGGTGGCGATTCTGGCGTTTCAGCATCGAGTGCAGGTCTGGCAGCTGTACCTGATGAACACGCTGGTCGCCGCCGGCTTCTGGATGTTCTGGCCGACGATCACGGCGCTGATTCAGGAACTCACGCCGGAAGGCCAGTTCGTCCAGTCGAATACGTTCCTGCTGGCCGGCGTGCAGGGCGGATTTCTGATTGCCGGAGCTATTGTCGGGTTCATCTACGACCACATCGGACTCGGGGGCGTTCTGATACTCGACGTATCGACGTATGTGGTCTCATTCCTGTGCTATTTCGCCGTGCGTAGGGGGAAGCACATTGTGCTGCGGCCGCAGGAGATTCGGGCAGACATCGTTGCAGCGGAGAGCCAGTTGGAGCGCTTCTGGCGCGAGATGCGCGAGGGAATTCATTTCCTCCGGGACCATCGCGCCGTCGTGTTGCTTGGCATCAGTTGGGCGCTGTTTTTGGGAGCGATGGTCACCGGCGTCGTCGTGACCCCGTCGCTGAGCGATCGCGTGTTTCACGCCGGCGCGAAAGGTTATGGCTGGCTCAATGCCGGATGGGGCACCGGCGCATTTGTTAGCGCGATGTACGCGCCGCAGGTGATCGCCTGGCTCGGCGGTCGCCGCTCGGTTGCATTCTCCATGGCATTGCTGTCAGTGTGCGTGGCGTTCGCCCCGATTTCCGGATTCTTGTTTCTTGCGATGTCTACGTATTTCGTGATGGGCTCCGCTCGAGGCGTGGGTGGAATCGCGATGAACACCAGCCTGATGGAGATGGTGCCGCACCATCTGATGGGCCGCGTGCAGAATGCGTTCTATTTCGCAGGGACCTTCCTGCAACTCGTGCTCGCGATTGTCGTAGGCGCCGTGGCGCAGAAGGTCAGCCTGGTCGTTGCGTTCGGAATTCTGGGTTGTGTATACGCTTTGTCATTCGTCGCTTCGAGTTGGCCGGTGGGAGCTGACGTTGCCAAGGAAATGGCGGCCGATTGAGTTTCTTTCAAGCGCACTAGCGGTGATTCGTGTCTGTGGTCATTTTCCGTATCAGTTGCTATTCTTTCCCATTCGTAAGGAGCACACATGTCCGTTGATTTGAGCAGCCGCAATGCCGTGGTGTTCGGAGTCGCCAACAAGCGCTCAATCGCTTGGTCGATTGCGCAAGGACTGCATGCGGCCGGCATGAATCTGGCCATCACATATCAGAACGAGCGGCTGGAGCAGGAAGCGAAAGATTTGATTCTGTCGCTGCCCGGCGCCGAAGGCTTCATGTGCGACGTCTCGAAAGACGCCGAGATCGACCGCCTCTTCGCTACGCTGAAGGAGCGCTACGGCAAATTGCATACGCTGGTGCACTCGGTGGCATTTGCCCCGCCCGATGAACTCAAGGGTGACTTCGTGAACACGTCTCGCGAAGGATTTCGAATCGCGCTGGACGTCAGCGTGTATTCGCTGATTGCTGTTGCGCGTGCCGCAGCGCCTTTAATGGAAGATGGCGGCTCCATGATGACGCTAACGTATTACGCCTCGGAAAAGGTCGTCCCACGATATAACGTGATGGCCGTCGCCAAAGCCGGCTTGGAATGTTCCGTGCGATATCTCGCCTATGAACTCGGGAAGAAGAAGATTCGCGTGAATGCCATTTCGGCCGGCCCGATCAAGACCCTCGCTGCCCGCGGCATCTCGGGGCTCGGAGAAATGCTCAAGAGTCACGAAGAACGGGCCCCGCTTGGCCGGAATGTTGAAGTCACTGAAGTCGGATCCACGGGAGTCTTTCTTGCCTCGGACGCCAGCAGCGGCATCACGGGCGAAGTTATTTTCGTCGATTGCGGTTATAACATCATGGGATTCTGACTATGCCGGACGCTGTTCCAGATGTAACTGGACGCGTTTCCCGCATTCAGCAAATAACGATCGCCTGGATGTGCCTCGAAGCCGGCGTTTCTTTGTGGGCAGCGATGCGGGCAAAAAGCCCTGCCCTCCTGGCGTTCGGCGGAGATAGCGCGGTCGAACTCTTATCGGCCGTTGTCGTGTGGCGGCGGTTTCAACGCAATCTCTCAGATGAGCGAGCGGAACGCCGGGCCGCGCGAATTGCCGCCACCCTTTTAATTATCCTCGCGATCTTTGTTGCAGCGACTTCCGCTTTGTCATTGCTGGGCTACAGCGAGCCCGGGCCAAGCTACGTTGGAGTGGCCGTACTTATCGTGGCTGCGGTGTTTATGCCCTGGCTGGCACGGCGAAAGAGAAGGTTGTCGGCAGAAGCGCAAAGCGCCGCCCTGCGGGCAGACGCGGCCGAGTCGATGCTGTGTGCGTACCTTGCAATCATCGCGCTTGTGGGTCTGGCAATCCGCGCGGTGTGGGGATTCGCGATAGCAGATCCGATTGCGGCCCTCCTGATCATCCCGTTCATATTGCGCGAGGCTCGCGAAGCCTATAAGGGAAGAGCCTGCTGCGGTGATTGAGCGGATCACACATGGACACGGATCAGCCGTTCGGTTTCGCTTTTGCGCTCCAGGGCGATCTCCAGATCTTTTTCGCGGACTAAGTTGGGGAACTTTTCGCCCCATTCGATCAAGAGAATGTTTTTGGAGTCTTTCAGGTCGTCCAAAGCGAGCGTGTCGAGTTCCCGCGGCGTGTCAATGCGGTAGAGATCGATATGGTACAGGGTCACGTCAGCTCCGCGATATTCATGGATCAACGTGAAGGTCGGGCTGGTTACGTCTTCTTCGGATGCCGCTTCGAACACCGCTGCAATTCCCTTGACCAGCGTGGTTTTTCCTGCGCCCAAATCACCGCGAAGCAATACGACCTTCGGAGGAGTCAGCAGATCGACGAGCGTCCGCCCGAACGCTATGGTTTCGTCAGCTGATCGCGTGACGACTTCTTTGACGAGACTGGGAGTCTTTACAGGTCCGGACACACGATCAGTATAGCGGCAGCATCGCTCCGACAGCCGAGGTTGCTGTCCTTCCAAACCTAGTACGTCGAGAAGGCGCTCGATTTGATCCCGAGTGAATTCCGCGACGCAACGTAGTCCAGAGACGTGCGCAGGCGGCGGTGGTCGTCATCCTCGATCGCCACGAAGCGGAAGGGTTGCAACACTCCGTCGGAGAAGCTTCGCGTCGGACTCAGGATTTCCGCCATGCCGTGCACGGGGCCGGACTGCGTCTGGAAGGCGACTTCGACAAAGTCCCCTTGCGAAAGCGATTGCGGCAGTCGTAGCAGGCCTCCGGTGGCGGAGATGGTTTGGAGTTTTGCTTTGGTACGGCGGCCATCTTCTAACCGGATCGCAGCCAGTACGGAATCTCCTAGCTGAACCCGGGCGGCACGCCGCGAGGGGTGCGGTTGGGGGAAGTGGGTCATAGGCAAAATCACTATGGCACCATGGTGTGTTGAGTAATAGATTACTGAAGCCCGTCGTCCGGATTCCGCTACTGACGAATGCATGGAGTGCCTCAAGAGCGCATTTTTACAAGGCTTACGATGATGTTTACTGACTCGTTAATGTCCTGAAGTCCAAAGAATCGCGCCCAAAGATCGCGCTCAAGCTTGCGCTAGTATCTTAAAGATCGGATTCCCAGGGGAATTCTTCCATGCTGAAATTCGTCTTCTTGCTTTGTTCCCTACTGGTCGTGGCTGTCTCTCTTGCCCAGGCGTCGTCGGCACCCTTGCGAGTTGGCATCGTGGGATTGGTTCACGGACACGTCTACGGATTCCTCGATCAATCGCGGAATAGCTCTGAGATAGAGATCGTCGGCATCGCCGAACCAGATCGACAACTGCTGACGCGGGCAGCGGCGAAATATGGATTCGAACAAGGCGTTTTGTTCACCAGCCTGGAAGACATGCTGGCAAAGGCGCACCCACAGGCGGTGCTGGCTTATACGAATACCTACGACCACCGCCGTGTGGTCGAAATCTGCGCAAGGCATGTCGTGCACGTGATCATGGAAAAGCCGCTTGCAGTCAGCCGGGAAGACGCGCTTGCGATTCAGAAGGCGGCCCGCACAAGCGGCATTCACGTCCTGGTCAATTACGAAACCTCATGGTATCGCAGCAATCATGCCGCCTACGATCTTGTGCATGAGGGATCACTTGGCGAGATCCGCAAAGTTGTCGTGCATGACGGACACAAGGGGCCGAAAGAAATTGGCGTCCAGCCGGAATTCCTGGCGTGGCTGACCGATCCCAAACTAAACGGCGCCGGAGCGCTTTTTGATTTCGGATGCTACGGCGCCGATCTGATGACGTGGCTGATGGACGGAGAACGTCCGCAAACCGTGACAGCAGTGACGCAGCAATTCAAGCCGCAAATCTATTCGCGCGTCGATGACGAGGCGACGATCATTCTGACGTATCCGAAAGCGCAGGCTATCATTCAGGCATCGTGGAATTGGCCGTTCGACCGCAAGGATATGGAAGTCTACGGCCAGAGTGGATACGTAATTACGGTGAAGCGCGACGATATCCGTCTGCGCCGCGCGGATGACAAGCAGGAACAGCAACTCGCGGCCAAGGCGATTGCGGCGCCGTACGATGATGAACTCTCATATCTTCGGGCCGTAATTCTCGACGGCGCGAAAGAGGATCCACTCTCATCGTTGGACACAAATGTAACAGTGACTGAAATTCTGGATGCGGCTCGGCGTTCGGCCTCGGAAGGAAAAACCATTCACTTGCCAGCACATCGTTGAGCGCGCGTTATCCGTCCCATCGCACAAGTTTCTCGCGGGCGGTGCGCTGCACGCTCCAGAAAGCTTCCGGCAGTCCGCGCAACAAATCTGTGGCGACCATCGAATGCTCGCCCACACTGTCAAGCATTACGTCTGCGGCAAGGCCGTGAAGATGAACCGCAGCGCAAACAGCCAGCATTGCGTTCTGCGGATTTTGCGCGATCAGAGCCGAAACCATGCCGGTGAGAATGTCTCCCGTGCCTCCGGTCGACATTCCGGGATTTCCGGTCGTGTTGACCCAGGCCTCGCCGTCCGGCTGGACGACAAGAGTCCGGTGGCCCTTGAGGACGACGATCAACTCGTGCTCGCGGGCGAATTTACGGGCTACCTCAAGTCGGTTTTTCTGCACGTCAGCGACCGTACATTCGGCCAGCCGCGCCATCTCTCCAGGATGCGGCGTAATCACCAGCAATCGCCCCTTGCCATTTAATTCGGCGGTCCTGCCTTGGAACGCATTTAGGCCATCGGCGTCGAGAACAATCGGCACTTCGCTTTTGCTGACGAAACTCCGCACAAGCTCTGATGTTTCCTCAAAGCGCGAAATCCCCGGACCAATCGCGAGAACGCTCTTCCCTTTCGCCAGTTCATTGATCCGATCCAATGCGCTGCGGGCAATCGTTCCCGCATCAGTTTCGGGCAAGGGCTCGGTCATGACCTCGGGATGAAATCCGGCGACGGTAGGCAGAACAGATTTCGCCGTAGCAACCGTTGCGAGTCCGGCTCCGGCGCGCAGGGCCGACATTCCCGCCATAGCCGCTGCTCCGGCCTTGCCGAGCGAGCCTCCGATTACCAGCACGTGGCCATACAGCCCCTTATTCGAGTCAGGCTTGCGTGGTACGACAAGCGGCGCAATGTCGTGCGCGGTGGTCACGTTGAGATGCAGCGCAGACACGATCGCTTCCGGCGGCGATCCGATTTCTGCAACGTGAGTGGCGCCATCGGTAAGCAGGCTGAAAACGTGTGCCGGACGGGGCGCGGTGAACGTTACGATCGCATCCGCCCGAGCGATTGTTCCCGTCTGCGGCGTCATCGCGTCCGCATCGGCGCCCGACGGGATGTCGACAGCAATCACCGGCGCCGGATTCTGGTTCAGAATCGCGATCGCATCAGCGTAAACGCCTGTCACTGGAGGCATGAATCCAGTACCCAGAATCGCATCAATGTAGAGATCGGCGGGAAGCGCGTGGCGGACGCGATCCGACTTCAACTCGTCCGTCGAGTGCGCGACGATCGCCGCGACTGGTAGCTTTGCGTACATGACGGCCGCATCGCCGCGCAGATCAACGGGATCGGCCAGCAGGATCACCTGCACCGTCTTCCCTTTTTGATGTAGGCGGCGGGCGGCTACGAATCCGTCGCCGCCGTTGTTGCCCTTTCCGCAGAAAACGACGATGCGCCGAGCCGAGCTGTGGTGGGCAAGAACAAAATCGGCGATCGCCGTGCCAGCATTCTCCATCAACGTGAGCGACGGGAAACCGAAGCGCTCGCTGGTCGCGCGGTCGATCGCGCGCATTTCTTCTGCCGTGACGATTTTCATGCCGTTTGGATTCTCATGAGGAAGCGGCGGTTTGCTCGAGCTGCCGCAATTGCGAAGGTTCGCCCATGGCGATCAGGCAATCGTCAGCCTCAATGCGCTCGTCGGGCGCGGGATTGAACCGCATCGCTTCCCGGCGCTTGATGGCCAGAACAATGACTCCGCGCTCCTGGCGGATGCGCGAACCCTCCAGAGTCTTCCCGGCGAAACTGGACGCCGAAGTGATGTGGATCTCGCCAATCTCAAGATCCATCCCGAGATGCGTTGTTGCCGTGTCAAGGAAGCTTACGACGTGCGGACGCAGCAGTGATTGAGCAATCCGCTGCCCGGCGAACAGGTAGGGAGAAACGACGGAGTCGGCGCCCGCAGTCAGCAGGTGTTTCTCGGCGCCGTCTTCACTCGCGCGAGCAATGATTTTCAGCCGAGGATTCAGGCTGCGCGCTGTCAGCACAATATAGAGATTCGTCGCGTCGGTGGTGGTTGCAGCAATCAACCCACGGGCACGGTCGATCTGCGCCTCTCGCAGCGTTTGCTCCTGGGTGGCGTCTCCGGCCAGAACAAGCCAGTTTTCGGACGCAAAACGCTGACGCTTGGCTTCAGCATTCTCGACAATGACGAATGGCACGGGCTTGCGCGCGAGTTCGCGGGCCACGCTGCGACCCACGCGTCCCATGCCGCAGATGATGTAGTGATCGTCGAGACGTCCGATTTCGCGTTCCATGCGACGCTTGCCGAAGAAGCTTTGCAGCTCGAATTCTAGCAAAGCCTGGCTCAGCGCTCCGACTCCCAGCAACAACAGCGAAACTCCCGCAAGGATGACGAAGATGTTGAATATGCGTCCCGCATGCGAGAGCGGATGCACTTCCTGATAGCCGATCGTGGTCAGCGTCGTGACCACCATGTAGAAGCCGTCGAACCACGGCCAGCCTTCGATGTAGTGATATCCGGCTGTGCCGATCGCCATCACCAGCACCAGAAGCACGGCGATGTTTCGAAGGTTTCGAAAAGCTTTCATGAAGTCGGTCGTTAGTTGTTAGTCCCTGGTCGTTTGCAATGCATCCCTAACCCTCACTCTTCAAAATGCCCCTAACGACCAACGACTAGCGGCCAACGACTGCTTGACTATAAAACAAAACGGCCCTCCCCGCAGTAGGGAGGGCCGGGGGCAAAGAACTGAATTAATCCGCCATGGTGCGCGCCGGCGGTGCGGAATTTACGCCCTTCGCGAGATTGATCTGCACCTTGCTGTGCTTGCGGCTGTAGAAAAAGTAGATGACCAGCCCGATGGCCAGCCAGATGATCAGACGAGCCCAGGTTTCCTTCCCCAGGCTGACCATCATGAGAAGCGAAACGGCGATGCCCATGATTGGCGTAAACGGGATCCACGGCGTCACGAAGGCGCGCGGCACATCTGTTCCGCGCACACGCAGAACCCAAACGCCGCCGCACACGATGATGAACGCCAGCAGTGTTCCGATCGAGACAAGGTTGCCTAGCACGTTGATGGGAGTAAGCGCGGCCACCGTTGCCACGCACACGCCGACCAGAATTGTGGAAATATACGGGGTCCGGAACTTCGGATGGATGGTGCTCGCCCATTTGGGCAGCAGGCCATCTTTCGACATCGAGAAGAACACCCGCGATTGCCCGAGCAACATGACGACCATGGTTGAACTCAGGCCGCAAATGGCGCCCAATTTGACCAGTTTGCTGCCCCATGCCACGCCGGTCATATCGATCCCAATGGCGATGGGATCCGGCACATCAAGGCTGGTGTACTTGACCAGGCCCGTCAGGACCCCAGCGACCAGGATATAGAGAACCGTGCAGATCACGAGCGATCCGAGGATTCCGATGGGCATGTCGCGGCTAGGGTTCTTCGCCTCCTGCGCCGCGGTCGACACAGCGTCGAATCCGATGTAGGCGAAGAAGATTACTCCCGCGGCGGTCGCTATTCCGGACCATCCGAAATCCCCGTAGTGGCCTGTATTGGGAGGAAGGAACGGAGTCCAGTTGGCCGTCGCATCGGCGCGATGGCCCATGATGAAATTGATGCCGAGCCCGATGAATACCAGCAGCACTGCGACCTTCACGATCACGATGAACGAGTTGAAGTCCGCCGACTCCTTGATGCCGATCACCAGGATCGCAGTCACCATGATGATTCCCAGGAATCCGAAAAGATTGAACGAGGAATACTGATGCGGCAAGCTGGCGATCGCGATGTGTTTCAATGCCAGCGCTTTCTCGAGCTGTGCCGTAAGCCGCTCCCAGTGTCCGTTGTAGAAGAGAAAAACAGTGCCCGGACAACCTGCCCATTTCGGAGAAAGGTGAATGCCAAAGTCTCCAAGGAAGCTCAGCACGTAACCGCTCCAGCCGCTGGCCACGGTCGCGGCGCCGAGGGCATATTCCAGAATCAGGTCCCAGCCGATAATCCAGGCGATGAACTCTCCGAGCGTGGCGTAGCCGTAGGTGTACGCCGATCCGGCAACCGGGATCATCGAGGCGAACTCGGCGTAGCAGAGGCCGGCAAAGACGCAAGCCACAGCCGCCAGCGAGAACGAGAGAATGATCGCCGGTCCGGCGTGGTTGGCGGCTGCGGTTCCGGTCAGAACGAAAATGCCCGTCCCAATGATCGCGCCGATGCCGAGCGTAATCAGATTAGTAGGTCCGAGGGCGCGCCGTAAGCTATGTTCGCCCGTTTCCTGGGCTTCGGACAAGATGGTGTGAAGAGGTTTCTTGGCCAGCAGGTTTGGCATCCGTGTTGACTCTCCTTTGACCTACCTAGACGCTTTCATCGCGGTCCTCGACCACGCATAATAGACCGGAATCCCGAGCAGGACGACGATCAGCCCCGGCCAAGTGTACTGCGGTTTGTACCGCAATAGTACGACATCGATAAACAAAGCCATGACAATATAAACGATCGGTAGAACCGGGTAGCCTACGGCCCGGTAGGGCCTGTCGGCCTCCGGATGCGTCTTCCGCAGAACGAACAGCCCCACGATCGTCAGGATATAGAAGACCAGCACGGCGAAAATGATGTAGTCCAATAGCTGGCTATAGCTTCCCGAGACGCATAAAACGCACGTCCAGACCATTTGCACCATCAGCGAAACCGCTGGCGTTTTATAGGTAGGATGCAGCCGGGCGACGTTCCGGAAGAAGAGGCCATCCTTTGCCATGGCGTAGTAGACGCGCGCTCCGGAGAGAACCAGTCCATTGGCGCAGCCAAAACTGGAGATCATGATGGCTGCCGCCATCAGCAGCCCGCCGGCCGGTCCAAACATCTGGGTCATCACGGCCGTACCGACGCGGTCCTCGGAGGCGAACTTGATGCCGCGCTCCAGGACAGTCGCTCCCCCTGCCACTCCGTTCAGCGGTAGAACGCTCAGGTAGATGAAGTTGCAGGCAATGTACAGGGCGATGACAATGCCGGTCCCAAGCGCCAGCGACAACGGCAGGTTTCGGCTGGGATTCTTCACTTCCCCGGCCGTGAACGTCACGTTATTCCACGCGTCCGATGAGAACAGTGACCCAACCTGCGCCACGGCCAGAATCGTTAGCGTGCTGACCATGACCGTTGGTCCACCGACGCCGACTTGCACGGCATGCAAGGCGCCATGGATGGCATTTCTCCAGAAGTCGTGCCCCCCGAAGTTTGCCCGCAACGCATAGGGGTTGCGTCCGATCGCAATTCCCAGAAAGACCAGGCCCAGCAACGCAGAAACCTTCGCCGCCGTAAAGATGTTCTGAATCGCGGCGCCCGTCTTCAGTCCGAAGATATTGACGATTGAAAGAAAGATCACCAGGACGATCGCCACCAGATTCTGCGTGTTGATGCCGACTTCCATGTTGCCCAGAACCATCGGACCAATGTGGATGGGAGGAACTTTCCAGAGATGCAGAAGCCAGTGGGTCGAAGAGACCGACGGAAAGAAAACCCCGAGAAATTTCCCGAAAGCGACTCCCACCGCGGCAATCGTTCCGGTCTGGATGACTAGAAATAATGTCCAGCCGTAAAGGAAGCCCCAAAGGGGCCCCAGCGCTTCACGCAGATAAACGTACTGGCCACCGGCCCGAGGCATCATCGCGGCTAGCTCGCCATAACTCAAAGCGGCGACGATGGTCATGAACCCGGCGACGGCCCACGCGCCAATCAGCAAGGCTGGCGA
>Ga0070735_10001060_pt1 | contig 27289 bp, 25 predicted proteins | sample Coa_R1_FD_66443 | JGI IMG/M metagenome (GOLD analysis project Ga0070735, IMG submission 66443) | Surface soil microbial communities from Centralia Pennsylvania, which are recovering from an underground coalmine fire - Coalmine... | ecosystem: Environmental > Terrestrial > Soil > Unclassified ...
TGTGCGGAAACTGTGGCCACTTGGCGCTTCCTTCTCATCCGGCCTTCCGTTGCCTGTGCACGAAATGCGTTGCTTTAGACCCAGGCCTGAAGTAGGGTTTCCTGACTCTAAGACGCAGAGCTACCGGCCGGACCAGCCTGTGAACTTGCTCGAGTTTCCCGAGTTAACTTCGGCAACAAAATCAGAATCAGTCCGTAGAAAAGGAGCGAACCAACGAGCGACGCAGCATTGCCAAATCGCAAATCTTCAAACACCAGCTTGATCGTACCGAATCCAACCACTGCATAGGCTGCCCAGCCAAGTTCCATCCGCTTCTGTCTGGAACACACAAAGCCCAACACCAGTGCCAAACCGCAATTCGCCACTGTCCGTATCATCGACAAGGACGATGCTCCGGATTCCACTCGGCCCGCCGCCACCTTCGCCACGCCCACCACAGCAACGGACGCGGCCGCAAAACCCAGCAGCAAAGCCGGAACCAGCCAGAGAAGCCGGCGCCTGGGCCGTTCTTCGTGATGTTGTGCCCCGATTCCATAACAAAGGGCTGCCGAGACCCCTACCATCCACGAAAGCGTATCCAGGGCCGCTGGGACAGATCCTGCCATCGCTCCGGCGATGTAGTTCCACAACGGAGACACCGCTGCTGCCGCTCCCAGATAGACTGAGACGTGAATCCCGAGACTGAGTTTCCCGGTGCGCATGTAGAGGAAAGCTGCGGTGAGAGATGCCAGGGACAGAAATACCACTTCCAGAGCAACTGGCAGCAGCAAGTACGACCCGCAAAGTAAAAGCGCAGCCGCCCAGTTGGCCGAGACTCGGCGGTTCCGAACAAGATGCTCCTGCGCGAACCGGTACAGCGCTCCCCAATAGCAACCGGCGGCCAACAGCAAGAGGACGGTGCCGACTTCATGGAAGGCCGACCCGTGGCTTGCACGGAGCACACCAAACAATGCTACTGCGAAAGCCGCCATTCCCTGGAAAATGTCAAAGACGGAAATCTCTTGCTGCAAGACAAAGCTTCGGATCCCGATGCTGCCTCCATAGATAATTGCTAAGGCGAGAGACAATGAGATGAGGACACTCGGAGCCGTCTCACGGTAGCCTTCCGGCACGCCCGCCGCCGACGTCAGAATGTAAACGAGAAGCCAGACCGCGAAGTCAGCAGCCAAGGCTCCAATGACTCGAACCGTGAACCGATTCCCCAACCCGGCGGCAATCTCGATAGCAATACTTGCCGCCAACAGCGCTGCAGTCAGCGGAACCAGCTCGCGCGTGGCGATGATCAACGCAATCGCGGTGCCTACAGCGCTCATCACCGCAATCCAAGGAATAACTTGCAACTTCGCCTGCCAAGCCACTCCCAGCGACAAGACCACGAAGCCGGTTAGCCAGATCGCAGCAAATGTGGGCGACAGAACCTGGAACCGAACCGTGGACTCCCACAACAACGGAGAGAGGATTAGTGCCGACGTCACCCCGTACGTCGCACTTGCGAACCGCGACGCCCTATGGACCATGGCCGCCCAGATCAACCAGCAATATGCATAGGCGATCGCGACGAACAACACTGGCAACTTCGAGATGCTGTTGCTCTCTGCCATCGCCCGAAGCAAGTAGGCGCCCGCAAGTCCCAGAACTGCCTTACCGAGAATCGGCACCGCCCCCGACGGCGTTTCTCCTACTGGAAATCCGTGCCAGGTCTCTGGCGCCCGTGGCCCTTGACCAGCGACCGAAGGCGCTTGCGAATCAACCGGAACAGCCTGCGCTTCTTGCCCTTCGAGAGCGGCTACACGCTGTTCTAGTCTCTCGATTTTGTGGCTGAGTTGCTCCAGCACCAATGCGATGCTGTCGACAGCTTGCGGCATACAACCTCCGCATCGAAGCCCGCCAATGGAAGGCTAGGTCGTTCCGTGCGCCCGAGTTGCACCGGCGGCGCCTAAGGTCGCATCCGGCCACGGCGGTAGGAGTTTTACCAACACCCACAGAATGGCAAATGGCAAAAGCATCAGCAGGATCGCGGTCAGCAGTCCTTCCCGTGTCGCAAACTCCATCTTGTACGTCGTGTAACCCAGAAAACTCTTCGAGAAGAGTTGCCCACCGATCACCACGTTCCACCGCATGGCAAAAATGCCGATCACCGTAAGGGATCCTGCCACCGCGTAGATCCGCTTGCGGACAACCTCCGAAAAATTCAGCACCTGCGTTAGCCCGAGCAGGACGATGGGCGTTACTGTTCCCAAAAGAATCTGGATGATCACCTGCGACGTCCACAGGCGTGTGTGGACCATGAAATCGAGGCTGCGGAACGATTCATCCGCCTCGTAAATGCGCTGCAGCAGGTCAATCATCTCCAGGCTGAAGTCGATCACAAACGTGTAGAACAAGTACTGCGCGATCGCGTCCACGCAGCGCACGTCAATTTCTTTTCCTCGCAGCCGCGTCAAAGCCATGTAGAGCAGCATCACCGCGGCAATGCCAGAAACCATCGCCGAAAAAATAAAAACGATCGGCATCAGGGGCGACGACCACCACGGATTCGCCTTCACTGATCCAAAGATGAAGCCCACGTACCCGTGCAGAAGGAAAGCCGATGGAATACCGATCAGTGTGATGATGTACCCCAGTCGCTCGTCGATGCTGAGCGACCGCTCGCTAAGGTTGCTCGAACCCAGCGTGAGCACCCGGTAAATGACCCGTGCTATACCGCTTGAGCTCTGCGATTTCAGGACAATGTCACGCCGGTAGTCGAGCCAGATTTCCAACAGCAACACCGCCATGAGATACCAGAGATAGACGAATCCAAACATCGCCATGGCGGAAGAACGGTGCGGCGTCAGATACATCTCGAGGGAACGTTCGGGATGTCCGAGGTGCAATTGCAGCGGCAGAGGAGCCACAAGCAGGAACGACAGAGCAGTCAGCAGCGCCAGCCGGTACGTCGGCTTTACCGCATCCACCCGGAAAACCCGCTCCAGCGAGGCGAGAATGAAGGCCCCGGCTACCAGTCCCGTAATGAACGGATAGAGCACGATCAGGACGCTCCACTGCAACTCGACCTCGTTCGGATACATGAACCCTTCAACCGGAATCTGCACCCATCCTCCTCAATTCATGGCTCGAACGACTTACTGGCAAATCAAGCGCAACAGGTTGGTACCAGGGCATCGTTTCAGCGGCGCCGCTGGCCAACCCACGAAATCACGTTAGCTGCTGCTCATCGCACCGATCCATCCATTCCGTTGTAGAAAACCTTGGCTCCAGTCGCCATGTGCGGCTTAAGAACTTGCACCATGTGCGTCTTCAGGAACTCGTGAATCGGATCCTTCGGATTCTTCAGATCGGCCAACTGCCGTGCTCCCGTCGGACACACCTCGCAACACGCAGTCGTCAGCCCCTTTGTAATGCGGTGGTAGCAAAGCGTGCACTTTTCCGCGGTGTTCGTCTTCGGATTGATAAACCGGCAGCCGTAGGGGCATGCTTGCACACAGTATCTGCAGCCGAGGCAATAGCTCTTATCCACCAGCACGACCCCATCCGGACTGACGAAGGTCGCTCCGACCGGGCACACCTGAGTGCAAGGCGAATCTGCGCAATGATTACAGAGCTTCGGAACGAAGAAATTCTTGCCGTCGCTCTGGTTCGGCGGAAATCCCTGCTTCCCTCCGTCGGGTGATTCCACTTCGGGGCGCTCGATCTTCCAGTCGGCCACGTGATATCGCTCGATCCACGTGCGGTAGTACCCTTCTGGCACATCGTTCTCAGCCGCACAAGCTCGCACGCAGCTGCCGCAGCCGATGCACTTGGGGATGTCGATCAACATTCCCCACCAGTGCTCACTCATCTTGTAGTTCGGCGAGGCTTCTGGTGTTCCGGCCTCCACGTACTTCCAGGCAACAGCCGCGGCGGGTAAAAGAAGCAACATACGGCGGCGAGTGATGTCCATTACTTTTTCACCTCCGTCGTAGTCTTCGCGGTAGTTTTCTCTTCTTCAATCTTTGGACGATGCGGCTGGTGGCAGGTGTCGCACGCCAGCCCGCCCGAATGCTCTGCCGTCACTACCTGAGGAAATGCCTTGGGCTTAGCGCTGTTGGCTTCGTGGCATCGGCTGCAGACCACGGCCGTATCGGTTTTGGGAGGCTTAATCGTCGCCGGATCGTCTGCATGGTTTGCTTGCGCTCCATGGCAGGCTTCACACGGCACCACGACGTGTTTGCCGAGTTTCTTCACCTCGACCACGTCCGTATGGCAGCCTTCGCAGACCTCGTGCCCCGCATGTGCAATCGGTCGCGCTGCGATGTCCGCAATCGCATCGGCTCGGTAATGCCCGTATTGCCCGAAACTCTTCGGTACGACTGCGGCCCGTACCACCCCGAAAACCGCCAAAGCAATGATCATCACTGCGGCTAGCCGGATTAGGTGCTCGGTGTCCTTGAACATTCGCAACCTGTATGGATTAGACCTGGCGCACGAAAACGCGCATTGTCTTCGATACCGTTTGGAGCGTGGCTGCAACATGATCACAATCACACGAAGCAGTGACACACATCACCATGGAGGGCTACTTCGGCTGAGGGTTACTTCGGCCTCCAGAGTCTTGAATCGACATCCATCTTCTAGTTTTCCTCAGGCTGGTGTGACATCTAACCTTGCCTCACAAGAAAGAAAAGCAGATTATTGTCGAGCGACAGCGGCAAAGACTTGAATTAACGAGCGTAGTTAACTCCTTGGTTTTCAAGATTTTGCCCGTAAGTGATTGTGCCCCATAGATCTTTTAGAATTTTCCTCTCAAATCAATCATTCCATTGATCGAGGGGGGAGGGGGGTACCCTTATTCTGCAGGATTAACGATCTCCGAATTTTCTGGAAAGATGTTTGGAAAAGCTCTTCTTCAACATTTTTTCCGGTAGCGTCACCCTCACATTCCATCCAGTCCCGCCCGATATCGTTGCACCTGGCCTGCTAGTATTTTCATCTACTGACTTTGCATGTTTCCTAAGAACCTACGCCCGCTGTTGCCCTACCTGAAGCGCTATCGCTGGTATTACGCCTTCGGCACGGTCTGCGTATTCTTGACCAACGGCATCTGGATTCTGTTCCCGCTCGTGCTCGGCAAGGCAGCCGACGATTTGCATGCTGGAGTCACACGCCACAAACTCCTCGTCTATGCCGGATTGCTGCTGGCGATTGCCGTAATCAAGGGGATATTCCAGTTTCTTACTCGCTGGATCGTGATCGGCATCTCGCGCGACGTCGAATTCGATCTGCGCAACGACCTTTTCGCTCGCCTCGAACGCCTCAGCTACTCCTACTATCAGCGCAATCGCACCGGCGACATTATGGCGCGAGCCACCAACGATCTGAACGCCGTCCGCATGTTGCTCGGACCGGCGATTATGTACTCGGCCAATACGCTCGTTTACACCGCCGGCGCGCTCGCCTTCATGATCTCAATCAGCCCGTGGCTGACGCTGTTCACGTTCCTGCCTCTGCCAGCCGTAAGCGTTGTGATACAGACCTTCGGGCGCCGCATCCACGAACGCTTCGAACGCATCCAGGCGATGTTCTCCGACATCTCCGCCCGCGCTCAGGAAAACTTCTCTGGAGCGCGTCTCATTCGTGCCTATGTGCAGGAAGAAGCCGAGATTCGAGCATTCGAACGGGAAAACAAGGAGTACATCCGCCGCAGCCTGAAACTGGTTCGCCTCATGGGCATGCTCTGGCCAACACTTGAATTCATGCTCGGGTGCGCGCTCGTTCTCGTTGTGTGGTTGGGCGGACGCGAAGTTCTCACGGGACAGTCGACCGTCCGGCTCGTTTCGCATCTCGGCACTTCGGGGCCCGCAATGGCTACGACTCTACAACTCTCCGGCTCCATGAGCGTCGGACAATTCGTCTCGTTCAGCACCTACATGATGCAACTTACCTGGCCAATCATCGCCCTCGGCTGGGTCATCAATATCTTCCAGCGCGGCACGGCGTCGCTGATTCGCATCAACGAGATCATGCAGGAAGAACCCGCCATCAAAGATGCTCCTGGCGCTCAACAGCGCGACATCACGGGCGACATCGAGTTCCGCAACCTGAACTTCAGCTATGACGGGAAGCAGGTCTTGCACAACGTGAATCTGAGCATTCCGGCCGGCACCAGCCTGGCCATCGTGGGTCCGACCGGATCTGGCAAGACAACGCTGGTGGACTTGATTCCGCGCATCTATGACGCAGATCCCGGCATGGTCTTGATTGATGGCCGTCCCATTCGTGATTACTCTCTCGAATCGTTGCGCCGCAACATCGGTTTTGTGCCTCAGGAGACGTTCCTCTTCAGCGACCGCATCCGCGAGAACATTGCGCTGGGCGTGGAGTCGGCGACGGACAAAGAAATCCACAATGCCGCCGAGGCCGCGAATATCGCCGTCGACATCGAAAGCTTTCCTGAGGGTTACGAGACCATGGTCGGAGAACGCGGGATTACGCTCTCCGGCGGACAGAAACAGCGGACCGCGATCGCCCGCGCGCTCATCCGGAATCCGCGAATCCTCATCCTCGACGACGCTCTTTCAAGTGTCGATACTCACACGGAAGATAAGATTCTGAATCAGCTGCGCGACGCGATGCAGGGCCGCACCACCATCTTCATCTCGCATCGCGTTTCCACCGTTCGCAATGCTGACCGCATCGCGGTGCTGCATGGCGGAAGCATCGTGGAAATCGGCACTCATGACGAACTCCTCGCGTTGAACGGTTACTACAGCGATCTCTACAACAAGCAATTGCTGGAAGAAGAACTTGCCGAAGTTCAGTAAAAATCCAGCACCCCTCAATTTGAATCGTAGTTAATTAACAGCCGCCATGCCTGCTGGAATCCCGCACTATCAATTTTATTGACATGTATGCGGGCCAAACGTTCTACACTTGCCCATCACTGGGGATCAGCCGATTGATGATACGCAAGGACTCAGAGGAGATTCTCGACTCCGAACAATGCCCTGCTCTCGAAGCCGAAACGTCGCTGCGCGATCTGTGTCGCATGAATCGCTGGTTCGGTGGAGTGGATACAACCCGCAAGCTGATTGAACGCGTCGTTTCCGCCAGCGGCGCGAAGCGTCTTTCACTTCTGGAAGTAGCGTCGGGATTCGGTGAGGTGCCGAGAGCCGCAGCGCAGCAACTCGCTCGCCACGGAGTTTCGCTCGATATCACAGATCTGGATCGTGTTCCCTCGCACCTGCGACCGCAACATCGCGCGCTGGTCGCAGACGCTCTTGCTCTTCCCTTCCGCGATGCGAGTTTCGAACTCGTGAGCTGTACTCTGTTTGCGCACCATCTGCACCCATGCCAGCTGAAGCAGTTCACCGCCGAAGCACTGCGAGTCAGCCGACGCGCGGTCCTCATCAACGACCTGATCCGCCATCCCTTACATCTGGGGCTGGTCTATGCTGGCTTTCCGCTGATGCGCAGCTACGTGTCTCGCGTTGATGGAGTGGCCTCGGTGCGGAGGGCCTACGTCCCACAAGAGATCCGCGCCCTGTTGGTCGATGGAATTGAATGTGCAGAGAAGGTGGAGATTTCGACACACTATCTCTTCCGCATGGGAGTCATTATCTGGAAAAGCGCTCCCAGCGCGAAGGTTTTGGCAACACAACTTGCCGCCGCTTAGATGGGCCTGTTTCTGGAAAGAATGGTGGAAGCACTGCCTAGCGGACGACGAGCACTTCCCGCACATTGTCTCTGGCAAGGAAGAACTTGATGGAAGCGAAGTCGCGGAACAGGGTTTCGATGTGCCGGTTATTAAAGACCCGCTGCAGGCGGAAGCCATCGGCGACTGCGGTGTGAATCGCTCCAGTCGGACCGCGCCGAGCCTCGCGGCGCATCACAATGCGCTGCATCTCTAAAGTATCTTTTTCGACAATGTGGAAGCGATAGCAGGGAGAATCCGGCCCCGCATCTTTGGTGTGGAAGAACGCCAGTAACATTCCTCCTGGCTTCAGGACCGACCACAGACGTCCCATCACGGGCCGCACCAGACTCTCGTCGAGATAGTCCGGAAGGTTCCAGCAAAGTACGACATCGAAGTGGGAGGCGGGATACTGCAGATTGTCCCCCAGGAACTGTCGACTGTCGAGCACCATGGCCCCCTGCTCATCTTTGGTGACGAGATGGGGTTCCGTCGATGCGACGAGCAGGTCTTCGCTATAAATCTTGTGCCCGCGTTCCGTAAAGAAACGAATGTTTGCCGGCGAAGTCGAGCCTAGATCAAGAACACAAAGCGGAGTCTCCTGGTCCCAGAGGCGTGAGAGTTCTCCCAGTCCACTAGAGCGACGCGTAAGTTTTTGAGCGGGTTGCGTTGTCTCCGCCTGCGTACTGCTCGATGAGCCGCGAAAGAGCTTCATGAAATTTTGCGTAACCGATGCCATCAGACTCGTTTCAAGTTCGTCCGAGGCAACACGTGCACTGGGACTGGAATTCGTCTCTAAACTAGAACTTTAACCTGCACGGCGCCCCCGCAGGAGTTACTTTCCTGCGGCCTTATCGGCTTTCCCCTGAATGTCGACTTTTCCTTTCAGGTAGGCGCCTTCTTCGATCGAAATCCGCTGGGTCGCAATATCTCCCGTGACCACGGCGGACTTGCGTAGTTCGACGCGATCGCTGGCCTGCACGTTGCCCTCAAGCTTCCCTTGAACCACAATTCCCTTCGCTTCCACCGAAGCTTTTATTTGCCCATTCGGACCAACAGTTAAGCTGTGATTTTTGAGCGCGATGCTGCCCTCGACCTGACCATCGACATAAAGATCTTCGCTGCCCGACAACTCGCCTTTGATGACCACTGATTTACCGATCTGTGCCAAGTCCGCCGACAACGGAGCACTCATGGTATTTCTCCTTTTGGAAGCTGATCCTACGCTACCGAAATACTGGGATGGCAGGTACTGGACGGCTGCGTCGCTGTCTCGACTATACCCAAGTCCCCAAGCACGCGGCAAGCGAGCGCCATGCTGAGAAGTGCCGGGCCAGAGCGGAAATCTATCAGCTACAACCCTTCCCCTTCGATTGCTACACTAACTGTGCATGGCTTCCACGAAGGTAAGGCCGATTGGCGGTACCTTGCGGTCATGGTGCATGTTGTTCCTCTTGAGCGTCGCAGCCGTTGCGGCGCAGGAAGTCAAGACGCCCGACACCCTACCCATCGACTTGGTGCGGCAGGCTGTGGCCCAGGAATCCGCGGCCGCCAATAGATCCGAAAATAAGTACATGTTCCGTTCGCGCAAACAGACCCCGAAGGGTTCTCAGACCCATCTATACGTGGAGACCAACGACTCGCTGGCTGGCATGCTCGTCGCGATAAACGACCAACGGATCAGCGCCGAACAACAGCAACAGGAGATGGGCCATCTCGGCTGGCTCATGAGCAATCCGGAGCAACTTCGCAAAAAACGAGCACGCGAAAAAGAAGACACGGATCGAACTCTGCGGATCCTCAAAGCGTTGCCCGACGCTTTTCGTTATGAATACGCTGGACTCGAGAATGGCGACTCCGATCTCGGCAAGGCTGGCGACAAACTCGTGCGGCTGAAGTTCACTCCGAATCCAGGTTACAGCCCTCCATCCCACGTGGAAGAGGTACTTCGCGGGATGCAAGGATACCTGGTCATCGATGCCACCGAACACCGCATCGCGCGAATCGATGGCACTCTGTTTCGCGACGTCAACTTCGGCTGGGGCATCGTTGGGCGGCTCGATAAAGGCGGTCACTTCCTGGTGCAACAAGCTGACGTGGGCCAAGGCTGCTGGGAAATAACCTCTATGAGTCTCAAGATCACGGGGAAGATCCTGGTGTTCAAGAGTATCGGCATGATTTCCGACGAAACCTTCAGCAACTTCCAGCGTGTACCCAATGATCTGACATTCGCCAAAGGTGTCGAGCTACTGAAGTCTCAGCAGGAAAAACTTGCGCACAACCACCCGCCAGAAGTGCCCGAAGTGAAAAAGGCTCCCCAGTAGTCAGGGCCGAAGTGTCTCTTTTCTCACCGTCAGCTTCTCGATCAGGTCGGCTTTGATCGCGTACCCGGTTCCCGGGTTGTCGCGGATGCCGATCATGCCCTGGGGCGACACCTCAACTTCGGGTTCGATGATGTCTTCCTTCCAATAACGCTTCGACGCGGAGACATCTCCGGGAAGGCTGAAATCCGCAAGTGTAGAAAGAGCAATATTCTGCGCGCGTCCAATGCCAGTCTCCAGCATGCCTCCGCACCACACCGGAATGTTATGAGCCTGGCAGAGATCGTGAATTGCCAGCGCCTCGGAGAAACCGCCGACGCGCCCTACCTTTATGTTGATGATGCGACATGCGCCGGTTTCCAGGGCAAAAGCAGCACTCCGAGCACTGACGATCGACTCATCCAGGCAAATCGCCGTTCGCAATTCTTTCTGCAGGCGTGCGTGATAGTAGATCTCGTCGTTCCAGAGCGGCTGTTCGATCATCAGCAGGTGAAACTGGTCAAATTTGCGGAGGTGTTCCACTTGGTCCAGCGTGTATGCCGAGTTGGCGTCGCAACTCAACGTGATGTCAGCCCACCGCGAACGAATCCGCTCCAGGACATTCACGTCCCATCCGTGTTTCACTTTGACCTTGATGCGCCGGTACCCTGCAGCCAGCTCGACTTGAATCTTGTCAAGCAGTTGTTCCACGGAATCCTGAATCCCGATCGAAACTCCACACGGGATTTCCGAGCGAGTTCCGCCGAGCAACTTCCAGAGGGGTAATTTCTTCTGGATTGCTTCCGCTTCCCATAGCGCGTTTTCTAGGCCGGCTTTTGCCATTCGATGCCCACGCACTTTTGACAACAGCGCTGGACACTCGCGGCCACTCTCGATCCCTTTTCCCAGCAGGGACGGAATGAGATAGTGCATCAGCGTCGGCCACGCGCTCTCGATCCACTCGCTGCTGTAGTAGGGATCCTCGCCAACTACGCATTCACCCCATCCTTCAACTCCCTCACAATGGACGGTAACCAGAAGTATGCGGCGGCTATAGGTACGGCCAAAGCTCGTCTCGAAGAAATGAACGAGAGGCATATGAATTTCGCGAAGGGTAACCGCTTCGATTTTCATGATTGAATTCTTTGGACTCTCAATACGCCCGCGAGCGCTGGTCAAAGTAACTGAGTCTCTCTGTGGTGATCGTGATCAGGGTTCCGACGCGTATGACCAGTTCTCGTCCCAGTGTCCAAGCAAAAACTTGCCGTTCCCGCCTGAGTCGCGTTCATAGCCGAGAACGGCGAGTCCTTGACCGAACGCCCTCAGAAACTGCTCCCGGTTGCGTTCCTGGACGTGTTGCGCATTGCTGCGGGTTTCCGCCGCGGCTTTCCAGTCGTAAATCTGTGCCGGAACCTCAATCGCAGCTTCGCTTCGAATTTGCGGATTCTTCCCGCTCTCGAGTAGTATCTGCACTCTCTTCGACTTCAGCCACCATTCCGCAATAAGCCGATCGCTAGGCAATCCGCCTTGCAGCGGAGACGAGGTGATGCCGTACTGGTTAATGTTATAGCGGCGGACGATCGCGCCGAGCTTTTCAATATTGAGATAAGCATTCTTGATCTCGAGCGGATCGAACGTCCACTCAATGAGTTCGATGCCGCGGGCCAGAGCCTCATCGCGCTGCATGAGCTTCAGGCGGCGTCCGAGTCCGCCATTGCGGTGATCTTTGCGGACGGCCAGCATGTGTGAATGCAGATACACGTGACCAGACCGTGTTCCCGGGATCGACAGCGCGAACCCGACCATCTCATTGCCGTCGAACGCTCCCATAACTTGGCCGCCGACTTTGTCAGCGACCACGAACACGCGTAGCGGCACGAGCTCGGCATCGCTGAAGTTCCACACTTCCTTCTGCAGCGCCACGCACGCCCGGAAGTCTTCAATCCCCTTACAGCGGCGGAGTTCGACGGAACCGGTGGTCACGCGGTCCCCTCCGCTGACCTTTCGTGTGCTTTGGCTTGTTGCCACAGCGATTCGAGATCCTCCATGGAAGTATTATCGGCAGAACGGCCCGATTCGTGGAGACGCGCTTCCATCCACTGAAAGCGCCGCTTGAACTTGCGGTTCGTTTTGCGCAAAGCCGATTCAGGATCAACTGAAAGATAGCGGGCAATATTCACAAGCACGAAGAACAGGTCGCCAATCTCTTCTTCCAACCTCGATTGCAGCGCCTGAGGAACCGCCGTCCGTCCTGATCCGGCCACTCCACGACCCTGCGGCCGCGGCCCGGGCGCCGGAAACTCCTGCAGATGCTCCCGCAGTTCATCCGTTTCCTCGTGCAACTTTTCGAACAGTCCTTCGACGTTCGGCCAGTCGAAACCAACTTGAGCCGCCCGGGAACTGAGCTTGTGAGCTTCCAACAATGAGGGCATAGCCGACGAAACTCCGGCAAGCACCGAATTCTGTTCAGCGTTCGGAGCTGCTTCCGGCGCCACGGCACTCTGCTTTTTCTTTCTTTCCTCAACCTTGAGCGCTTCCCAGTTCCGCTTTACGTCTGCGGAGGTGTCTGCTCTTACGGCCCCAAACACATGCGGATGCCGGTCGACGAGCTTCGTGGACAGCCGATCGAGCACGTCATCGATTGAGAACGTTTGCTGCTCTTTCGCCATCTCCGCGTAGAACAGGACCTGCAGAAGCAAATCCCCTAACTCGCCCGCTAATTCAGGCCAATCGCGGTTATCGATGGCTTCCAGAACTTCGTAGGTCTCTTCGAGCGTGTAAGGTTTGATGGAGTCGAAAGTCTGTTCGCGGTCCCACGGACAGCCGCCCGGTGCACGCAGCCGCTCCATAATGGCCACGGCGCGTTCGAAACGTTCTCCAGTGTTCGCCATTCGGCAACCAATGTAAATGACGCGAAGGGGCGAATCAATGCGTGTAAACAAGGCCAGCGGCACGCCGCCTTGAGCCGAAGACCGTTTCCATCGCAACCGCATGGGAAGGCTGCGCATCCTACCCGAACCAAATCACATTTATAGAAGGAGATGAAATTTATGGCGACCGGTAATCTTCAAGGAAAAAAGATCGCAATCCTCGCCACCGACGGCTTCGAACAAGCGGAACTGCTGGAACCTCGAAAGGCGCTGGACCAGGCAGGTGCGCAGACGCAAGTGGTCTCTCCCAAGGACGGCAAGATCAAAGGGTGGGACATGAAAGATTGGGGCAAAGAAGTTCAAGTGGATATCTCACTCAAATCGGCAAGGCCGGAGGAGTTCGATGCCCTTCTTCTTCCTGGTGGCGTAATGAATCCTGACCATTTGCGCATGGATCCGCAGGCAGTCGAATTCGTGAAGCACTTCACGGACGAGGGCAAACCCGTAGCGGCGATCTGCCACGGCCCCTGGACCCTGATCGAGGCTGGCGCGGTGCGCGGAAAAACGATGACCTCATGGCCTTCTCTCAAAACCGACCTCAGCAACGCCGGAGCAAAATGGGTTGACAAAGAAGTCGTGAGCGACGGCGAGCTTGTGACCAGCCGCAAGCCCGATGACATTCCAGCTTTCAACCGCGAAATGATCCGGCTCTTCGGGGAAAAGTCCCGACAACAACCTGAATTGCGTAAAACCGCTTAACACGTACGGTGTGCGAATACGGTAGGGCTCGGCTCACCGCCGAGCCTTTCCAATTTCGCGGAATGTTACTTTCGGAATCATTTCTGCCCAGGTGTACGATTGGACCATGGTCACTTTCTTCCTGTGATGGCGAAGGTCCAAAATGTAAGTTGGCTAGTGATCCGATGTTCTCCCGGCGCTGCCAGACGGCCCGTATCTAGCTTTAAATTATGAGTTTAGCGATAAAACCCCGATCGTCACTGGAAGGCCAGCACTTTCAGGTCGTGGTCATCGGAGGTGGCATCAATGGCGTGGCCGTAGCGCGCCAGTGTGCCCGCGGCGGCAAGCGTACCCTGCTGGTCGAGCAGAACGATTTTGCGTCCGGCGTAACCAGCCGCTCGACCCGCATTATCCATGGCGGGCTACGCTATCTCGAGCACGGCGAACTCGATCTGGTTCGCGAATCTCTCCGCGAGCGTGAGCGCCTGCTGCGCGAGCGTTCCCATCTGGTCCATCCCGTTCACTTCCTGTTCTTGTTGAACGAGCATAGCCAACGCAGCGCGATGAAAGTTCGCGCCGGTCTCTGGCTCTATCAGCGCATTGCCGGAAAGAAGGCATCTCCGCTGACCGAAATGGAGATGGTACGCGTGCAGCGAGCACTTGACTCCGGCCAACAATGGCTGATGCTCAACTTTGAGGATGCGCAGTGCGAATTCCCCGAACGCCTCGTCGCCGAGTGGATGACCGAGGCCGTTGAAGCTGGCGCTGTTGTCCGCAATCACTGCGAAGTGTTGGCGGTCGATATCTCCCAGGGCCGCGCCCGTGGCGTATTGCTGCGCGATCGCATCACGGGGAAAGATCAGCGCGTCGACGCAGGATGGGTTTTGAACTGTTCCGGCCCATGGGCCGACCGCGTCTGCCAGCGCTCCACCGTGCGCACGGCCAAGCCCATGCTCGGAGGCGTCCGCGGATCGCATATTGTTTTGCCCCGGTTCTCCGGCGCGCCCAGTGCAGCGCTGTACACGGAGGCGTCGGACGGCCGTCCCGTTTTCGTTCTTCCATGGAACGAGCAAATTTTAGTTGGAACGACCGAAGTTCCCGACAGTGGAGATCCCGGGAGGACTGCCCCCACCGCGGAGGAAATGGAATATCTGCTTCGTACCGCGACCAGCCTGTTCCCCAAGGCCAAGCTCTCGGCCCACGACATCAAGTTCGCGTTCGCCGGAATACGGCCTCTGCCGAACTCAGGAGACAAACCGTCCGCCGTCACTCGCCGCCACTTCCTGCACGACCACACGGAAGAAGGCGCTGCCCGTATGATCTCCGTGATTGGCGGTAAGTTAACGACCGCCGCTTCCCTCGCGCGCGAGTGTGCTCGCAAGATCGGCATTGCGGTTGAAGAACCCAAAGCTGTGGCAGTTGGCCCCGGTAGTTCGCTTGACCCGATGCTCGATCAGGAAGTGATCGAGATCGCCAGAGCCGGATCCGTCAGCGAGGAGACTGCGCGTGGCATGATGGAATGGCACGGCCAGCACGCCATGGATATCGCCCGCATGGCTCTGGTCAGCGCCGAGTTGCGCGCTCCCATCTGCCCACATACGTCACACATCGTGGCCGAAGTCGTCGAGGCCTACCGGAAGGAATTCGCTGTCAGTCTCGCCGACGTGCTGCTGCGCCGCGTGCCCGTTGCACTTGGAGCCTGCTGGTCCGAATCCTGCAGTCGCGAGGCAGCCCTGCGCATTGGCGCGGTCATGGGATGGAACGAGCAGGAATTCGGAGCGAACCTGGAAGCTTTCGAAACCGAGCGCGCTGCCTTCCTGCACAAGCCGTCCCGTAATCTTTCCGCCCTCGAAGCCGCTGCCGACTAATTGCGTCGCCCGCCTAGCCCGGAAATCCCCGGTTACTAAAGAATTGGTCACGGCCTCTCGTCATCTGTGATTACCTCTCTTGCAAACCTAAACTGGCGCAGGCAAAAGCTCGATCTTTCGCCTCTTGGGGACGCCGTATGATCATCCTTCCCATCAAACACGAGAACATGGAAGCCAGACGCTGGCCCATGGTTACGATCGCGTTGATTGCGATGAATACGATCGTCTTTCTTTTGACGACCTTCGCCATCAGCGATCAAGGACCGCAACTGGCCGAACTGAGAGGCGATATCCGAATTCTCGCAGCGTTGCATCCTGAATTAAAGATGCAGCCTGAATCGCAGCGACTGGTCGATAGCTTCAAAAAGAACCATGCTGCGCAATGGAAGCAGTTGCAAAATCCCTATCGCGACGTCGTCAATGCATACGACGCGAAGGTGAAGATGATGGAGGATCCGGAGCAACTGCAAGCGGAGATGGACCGGCTCAACGCGGAATACGTGAAGCTCTCATCATCGTCCATAGATGCCCAATATGCATTCGTTCCGGCGCATCCCAATCCGATCAGCTATCTGACTGCCAACTTTCTGCACGGCGGCTGGATGCACCTGATCGGCAACATGTGGTGCCTCTGGCTCGCCGGATTCGTCCTCGAAGATGTCTGGGGACGATGGCTCTATTCCGCTTTCTATCTGATCGCTGGCGCGGCCGCACTGCAGGTCCACGCGTTTGCCAATCCGGGGAGCATCGTGCCGGCATTGGGCGCGTCTGGCGCCGTTGCGGCGCTCATGGGAGCGTTTCTTGTGCGCTACCCAAAGATGAAGATCGAGATGATCTGGGTGCTCTGGCTCAGTTTCACCAAATTCGCGCGCACGGGCAATCCGTTTCGCTATGTGCGCTTCAAAGCCGCAGCCTACTGGCTGCTTCCGCTCTGGCTGGCCGTTGAAATCTTAGAAGGGACTTTATTCGGCTCCGGCAGTGGAGTCGCGCATTGGGCGCACGTGGGCGGCTTCGCCTTCGGAGCAGTCGCCGCACTCGCCATCCAATACTCGGGGATCGAGCAGAAAGCTAACAAAGCAATCGAACAAGAAATTGGATGGAGCAACGATAGCGAACTGCAGCAGGCCAGCGACATGATGGAGCATGGCCAACTCGCGGAAGCACAAACGCTTTTGACCAGTTACTTGGCGACGAAGCCGAATTCACTCGATGCCTGGGCTTTGCTGCGTCAGGTTTATACGCGGCAAAACGACACCAAGTCCTTTCTTGAGGCGACGGTCAACACTTGCACCCTGCATCTGAAAGCGCATCAGGTCGAGGCAGCGTTCCAGGATTATGCCGAGTTCATTGACCAGGGCGGCGGCAAGATGCCTGCGATCACTTGGCTTGAACTCTGCAAAGGGGCCGAGGCCATCCAAGAATTCGATCGCGCCTTTTCCGAGTACGAAGAACTCGCGAAGGCCTATCCAACTGAGCGGCATTCACTGACCGCACAATTGAGTGCAGCCCGCCTCTGCCTGAAGAAATTGAACCGACCAAAAGACGCTCTCGCACTCTATCAGGCCGCCGCAAACTCGCCGATCCCGCACCTCGATTGGGACCAGATCATCCAGTCAGGAATCAAAGAAGCAAAGAACGCGCTGACAACCGGAAACGCAGCAGCCGCCAGCGCCCAGTAGCCCCCGGCGACTCTCGAACCGTTCGTATCAGAATACGGATTTCGCGCTGCCGTAAATGAGTGCAAACCCTTGTGCCTTCAGGCGTTGTTTTTGAGGCCCGCAATCATGCCGGGCCTCATCCTCATATTCGTGCCGAACGCCGCTTTAGTGCATCTGGTGCTGGCCATTCACCCAAGAGCTGAAGAACAGGAAGAAGTTCGATGGGGCCTCAACCGCCGTTCCGGCCTTGATCGCTTCCACAATGGCTTTCACCGACGCTAATCCAGTCTTCCCATCCTCACTCGGCCAATCGCTCGGGCTAAGCACCAACACGGGCCGGACCTGCCACCAGATCGCGGGTACGTTAATGTCGCTGGCGAGCACTACGTGGCTGTGATTCGGCGTCGGCACAAACACGTTCGAGACCGGAGGCGGCAGATATCCTAACTGCACCAACACCGGGCCAAGGTCGACGCGTGACGCATGCATGGTGCAGGTCCCCGGCGCAGAGCCCGGCTCGGGGCATTGTGTGTAAACGAGAGGCTTCGCCTTGAATCCTTCAGGCAGAGCGCCGAATAGCGAGATTAATGTGCTGCCCAGCGCCGGACCGCACATCGTTCCCGGCGTCACGTTCGCGCACGAAATTGCGTCATTGGGATTCTGATCGTTATCCGTCGAGAACAGCGGAACGAGGATAAACAAGGGTTCGGTCGTATTCAGCGGATTCCCTTTTTGTCCCGGTGGATTGATCATGGGCTGGGTTCCAAGTTGGCAAATCGGAATCTGCAACTCGACGGGATCGATTTCCGCCGGAATTCCGTTGAAGTTCAGATCGTCCGTGGGTTGTTCGACGCAATCGTACTGCTGGGTATACGTGAACGTCAGGAGTTTCCCTTCTCCATAGCCGGGGGTAGTGTTGAGTTTGGGCTTGGCTTGGGCGGATGCCGTTATGCTGATGCACGCAACAACGGCCAGAAACATCGCTGGCCGCAAGAGAGACATTTTCATTGCTTCCTCCGCAGGCGGTGGGAACCGCTCTGCGAGATGTACGGAAGCAAGGTGGAATCGGATTGGAGAAGAAATCTTTTTCTCGCGAGCCCTCGCGACGAGAGCGATCGAAGACTTAGAAAAGCGACTCGCAATCAATCCATTATCTGAGGGCAGAAATAGGCCTCATTTCGAAGCACGGCCTTAAAAAGCCGGCGAACGCTACTAGTGACTGTGAATGGATTTAGTTTCCGTCGGGATCTTCTTTTAGCGTTCGGCAAAGCAAGGATGGATCATCAGAGATGATGCCCTCCACACCGTAGTCCGCGAAACGTCGCATGTCCGCGGGATCATTGACGGTCCAGACGATAACTTTCTTTCCACAGCCCTTTATTTTGCGGATCAATTCGGGTTCGGCCAGGTCGAGGCGTGGAATCACATACTGGACCGGAAGTTCATTCCACAGTCGGAGTTGATTCTTGAACTCGCAAATCAGGCCAAGTGGAATGGTCGCGTCCAGAGCGTGGATCGACTTCAGCACTCCAGGCTGAAAGGATGAGACTACGAATCCGCTGCACGGCTTGTGCCTGAGAAATAAATCGAGGATGAGCCTTTCAAGACCCTTGACCTTAAGTTCAATGTCGAGGAACGAATCGCGGTAGCGCTGCAGAACGTCCCGCAACCGAGGCAATTGAGAAAGCTGCTTGGCGGGGGTGCGAGACACGTCGTATCCGGAGACCTTTGGGTCATGACAGATGACCGCTTCTTCATCCTCAGTGAGGCGTACATCGAATTCGAATCCATCGCAGCCATCGGCCAGAGCTCGATCGAAGGACGCTAGGGAGTTTTCTGGAATAGATTTGACTACCCGTGCACCCCGATGGCCGAGAAGTAGTGGTTTTCGCGCGCTGGCAGTCGCAGGCATCGATCAGTCGAGATCGAAATCGCGAATCGGCTTGCCTGTATCCGGCGTCTCTTTGGCCTTTTTGAGCGCTTCCTGGAACTTCTTCTCCAACAGGTCCGAGGCATGTTTCTGCGCCTCCACCGACTGCTGGAAGATAGATTCGCGCCGGCTGTCCTGTTCGCGCATTGCTTTGGCTGCGGCCTCCATATCGCTGAAGGTCTTCGGCTTTACTGCCGCCGTGTGCGCAATGACCGCACGTGTCTCTGCATCAATCTTGAGCACCGCACTGCAACACGGACAAGTCACTTCGAAATTGGGGATTCTCTTTGCCATTTACGCGAATCATACCGCAAATCCGGAGCGTCCGTGAAAACCAGTCGAACATTGGCAGATTACCGTTCTCTCTCTCTGAGCCAGACTTCACCAAATCCTTTCTGAGTATGCGCACCCGTGAGAGTTGTTCGTTTTGATCAGAGCGCTGTACATAGAGTTACATACATTAAATGTTCTTTTTTAGTGGACACTCGGAAACTTGACCAGGAAACCCTCGCTACAAACAAATAATTAGCGATGCAGCCTGAGGGGAAAAATATGGAAGAGGTTTAACATTTCCCATCCCAGGAGGAACATTGAAACCAAGACGACCATGACAGCCATGAGTTCGCCAAAGCTGAGGCCGCGTTTGCCTGGCTCCATGCGTCGGGAGGCCAGGCCCAGGATGTTCAGCGTTGCGAAGCCAAACACAACCGCCCACAGGATGTTGTAGACATCCTGCCGCGAACCCCGATACAGCGCCGCAACCGCGACTCCCAATGCCATCGCGGTATACGCGCGCGCCGCCGGAAAGACGGTCAGCACCGCGCGAGTCGTGCGTCCAACGCTGGAGATCAGTACTGTTGTGCCTAGCATAAATGCACCACGTAGTGCCCGTTTTCGCGAGCCTGAAAATTGGATATTACATCTTTTTCGGCAGCCCTCGTCAATGACCCGCGGCGCACCAGACAGTCCAGCGTTCGGTAATATGGATCATGATGAAACGCCGTTATATCTTCTTTGACGTGGGGAATACCCTGCTCTTCCCAAACCGCGCGCGCATGCTGGAGCCATTGCCGAAAGAGAAGCATCCATCACTGGAAAGATGGCAGGCTCTCGAGCGGCGCACCAAGAAGGAATTTGATCAAGGATTGATCAGCGGCAATATTGATCATGGATTCTGGTGGACTTTCCATACACATCTGCTGAACGAACTCGATGCGTTCGATAGCGCGATACGCGACGAGTTGATCGTGAACACACAGAATTCTGCGAATTGGGATCAAATTCTGCCCGGTACGCGTAATGCCCTGGAAAGGATCCGGGAACAGTATGCGATAGCGGTCATTTCGAATGCCGATGGCAAGATCGGTGTCGTACTGCAGCGCTGCGGCATCTGCGATTGCTTTACCTGTATCACCGATTCCGGCAACGTAGGGCATGAGAAGCCACATCCCGCGATCTTTGAAGCCGCACTGCGCGAGATGAAGGCGGATCCCGCAGAGAGCCTGTACGTCGGCGATGTGTACTCAGTCGACTACGTTGGCGCGCGCAAAGCAGGCATGCAGGCGGTACTCTTCGATGTGGCCGGGGCATATCGCGAGCAGGAGTTCCCGCGGGTTGAGTCGCTGGCCGAACTGGAGAACTGGCTTCAGAAGTAGCAAGACCATCACAGCACAGTGGAGATCATTATGCTCGATTGGACACGCTTTGCTCTTTTTTTGACGGCCGCAGTGCTGCTGGCCATTGCGCCAGGGCCTGGGATGCTCTATGTCCTGGCGCGGAGCCTGGCTGGCGGCAAGCGCGAAGGAGTGCTCTCAGCCCTTGGAACATTTCTTGGCGGAATGGTGCACGTCTTCGCTGCGGCGCTTGGCGTGTCGATTATTTTGGCGAAGTCTGCGGTGGCATTTGCGACGGTGAAATACGCGGGCGCGGCCTATCTCGGCTTTCTTGGCATGCGAATGATCTTCGATGCGTACAAGGATGATGCTGATAAGAATGGTGCTTGCGATGACGCCCGCCAGGGCGAGGCTGAGGTGGGTGCTTCACTGGTGATGGCGAGACGCAACCCGCTGTGGCAAGGCGTCGCAACCGAGGTTCTCAATCCAAAGACAGCGTTGTTTTTTCTGTCCTTCATTCCGCAATTTGTGGTGCGCGCCAACGGTCATGTCTTCCTGCAGTTCGTGGTTCTGGGAACAATTTCGGTCGCGCTGAACACAACTGCAGATCTAATTGTGATTGCGCTCGCCGGACCGCTTGGAGACAAGATTCGATCTTCAGCCACGTTTCGGCGACGGCAGCGAACTGCGACTGGCGCCATCATGATTGGCTTGGGCACGTATCTTGCAGTCAGCGAGAGCAAATAGGCCTATGCGCAGATTGAGTCACTGCGTTCCTTCTCGTGTCGCAGGATTGATGTCCGCATCCGTATTGCTTGGCGCAATGGCGGCTCAATCGGTCCAGCCGATACCGCGCATCGAAGGAGAGAGCTTTGCCGATCAAAAGGTCGTGCTGCCTGATGCTGCTCGGGGCAAGGTTGCGGTTCTGATCTTCGGATTCACCAAAGCCTCAAAAGAGCCGACGAGCGGCTGGGCGAAAAAGTTACAGGCTGAATTCGGAATGCGCAGCGGATTCGTACTCTATCAACTGCCTGTACTCGAATCGGTACCACGTCTCATGCGCGGCATGGTGATCTCAAGCATCAAGAAAGGTGTGTCCGAGAACATGCGCGCTCACTTCGTTCCCATTCTGCAGTATGAAGCCGAACTGAAGAAACTGGTGAGTTACAAGGCGTCAGATGACGCTTATCTCGTCGTGCTGGATCCAAATGGGCAAGCGGTGTTACAGACAAGCGGTCCGTTCAACGAGAGTGCGTATGGAGAATTTCGTACGCACGTGGAATCTATGCTGAATGGTAAAAGATAATAAAGAAGTCACAGCTCGACGATCTGGTGATCGTGGCAATCGGAGTGGATCGTTTCGTAGAGCTGCTGCAGTAGAACTTTTCCATTGCGGGCCAGGAAGTAAATTCCGCCAATCGTTCGCTCCTGCAGGCCCTTGTGGGGATAGAGCGCGTCACTGATTGTTTCAGCATGACGGCTGACCAGCTCCCCCTTTTGCGCTTCGGCTCGCGCGGCCTGCGAATATAGCTTTTCCAACTGATGCTGCATCTTTGAGCGAGAGGTTTCGGCGGCATCGACAAGGGTCTTGTCGAGTTTCTCCAGTTTTTCTTTCACTGTGGCAAAGTTGGAGTCGAATGACTGTTTCGCAATGTCGAAAGCGGCTTGGAGATCCTGGGGCAGGTGTTTTGCCGCGATTTGCTTGCGCAGGGCCTCAGGTCCTTCGAAAATGTCGGTAATCGATAAGCAATGTTTCTCAAGCAAACGCTGCATCTTGGGTTCGACGAGCGTGGCCGAAAACCTCGGCAGGATCGGAGTGACGCGTCCCAGAATCGCCTCGTAAACGACACCGGCCTGCCCAAAATAGGCGGCCTCGGCTGCGCCTCCCGTATAGGTGAGAGTCGGTAACAGATAGTCTTCCACGATAGGCCGAAGCAATACATTCGGACTGAAATGTTCGGGATGTTCGTTAATCTCGGCAATCAGCTCTGACTCTGAGAGTTTTTCCGCGGCAGCTTCGCCATCGATCACGAACTCTACCGCTGAGCCGTTAGCCCGGCGTGAAATCGGCGTGCGGGCGCTGTTTCGCGTGGTAAACAGCAGCACCGAGGAATCGGTGACCTTTACCTGCTGATGATATCCCGCGCGTTCCAGTGCGCTGCCCCGTTCAAGAAGAGCGGTCGCGAGCTCCGCCGCTTTTTCCACCGCGGAACGGTATATCGGTTTGGTGATTTGGGCCAGCTCGGGGTTTGAAGGATCAAGAACGATCACGCCCCAATCGGCAAAGATCTTTGCGTAAAGCCGCGCGAATGCCGTGCCCAGGTTCTCGCCAGGCCGATACGACTCGCGCAGGAACTGCGCGACCTCAGTCTCTCCGAGCAGGACGAGTGCCTGATCCACAAGAGGAGTGATCTCGTCACCGAAATGCACTGAGCCGACCGGAGCACCGGGGACATCGTGCCTCGATGTGGCCAGAACCTGGAGTGCCCCATCCGATCCGGGAAGCGAAATGTTATTCACTTCGGCGAGATCGTGATCGTATGTTGCCAACCAGAAGATGGGAACGGCATTGACACCGGCGGAACATGCTTCGTCGGCCAGTTTGACGGCGGTGAGGGCCTTATAGATCGCGAACATCGGTCCGCCGAACAACCCGACCTGTTGCCCGGTCACGACTGCGGCGGCGCCGTGGCGGAGCCGGTCGATATTGGCCAGTGTCTTGGGAGAAGCGTTCCATGATGAATTTTGGCGCTCGAGAATTGCAGCTATGCGCTGACGGCGCGATTCATCATAAGAGATTGTGGCGGCCTCTTCTTTCATCCATTCATGAAAAAGCGGCGATCGGGGATAAAAGGGCCGGATATTCGGGGAGTAGGCCAGGAGATCGTTGAAAAGGCGCGTGGTATGAGGGATTTGCGAGAATTGAAGACAGTGCGCCTTCACTGACAGTGCTCCTGACATGTTGGAGTCGCGGGGCTTACATGGTATTGGACGTTGAAAATCATGGTTCGTGAGATCATCGCACAATTACAAACGTTTGCAGAAACTTGCCGTTGTTCTGATGCCGGAGATCGCAGCAAGATGCAAGATAATGAAGGGATTGGACGGAAATGATCAGGTCCGGGGCTCGCCGCTCGCGCGCAATCGCGGAATTCATTAATCCAGTCACTAGGCCATCAAGCGTTCAATAATCGCTTTTTGATGCAATCAAAGCCTGAGTGGAAGTCAAAAGCGAATCTCATGTGTGCAAACTTTGTCATAAATCTACTGCTCAATGGCTCCACTTTAAGAAACGCAGCTAGGAATGAGACATTGTTTTTACATTCGAATGACAATCCGCAATCTCCTGTTCAGCAACATATTCAGGCACGGTGGCCAGCCAAGGTGATGTCACCTCCAGTCAAGTCCACCGGATCAGGAGACATTATGAAAACCGCAACTTTGCTTTGCCCAAGAGCCGCATGCCTAATGCTGCTTGTCGGTCTGTGCATCGGCACGGCACAAGCCGGCAACATCAAGGTCGTAGCTTCCACCGTTCCGAGTAATGGCGATGTCAATCCTTATGGCATCGTTGTCGTTCCGGTGACGATGGGTTCTCTCACCGCAGGAAATATATTGATCAGCAACTTCAATAACAGCGCAAATCTACAGGGTACTGGGACCACGATCGTTCAGATCACGCCGAGCGGCACAGTAAGCCTGTTTGCGCAGATTGACGCGGCAAACCTGCCCGGCCCCTGCCCTGGGGGAGTCGGACTTACAACCGCACTGGTCGCATTGAGGAGCGGATGGGTTGTGGTTGGCAGCTTGCCCACAACGGACGGTACATCCGCCACAGCTAACTCGGGTTGCCTGCTAGTTCTCGATAGTAAAGGCAACGTTGCTGAGACATTCTATGGATCCCTGATCAATGGTCCATGGGATATGACGGCGTCCGACAACGGAAGCACCGCTTCCCTTTTCTTCACTAACGTTTTGAATGGCACCGTCGCTGGCGGCGGCAATGTGGTTCATGGCGGAACCGTCGTGAGAATGGACTTGAATATCGCCAAGGGGTCGCAACCAAGTATTCAGTCGATGACGGTGATTGGTTCCGGATTCGCAGAGAAGACGGATCCTGCCGCCTTGGTGATCGGCCCTACCGGTGTGGGCCTCAGTATGGAGGATCGGGACGATGACGACGGACAAGTCCTGTATGTCGCGGACAGTCTCAATAACCGGATCGCATCGATCTCGAGAGCCACGACCCGCACCACATCCGCGGGGACCGGCGACACGGTAAGCAAAGGCGGCTCGCTCAACGACCCGCTTGGATTGACGGTTCTGGCAAACGGCAACATCGTCACTGCAAACGGGAACAATGGCTTTGCGGTGGAAACTACGCCCTCGGGACACCAGATCGCCAAGGCACTGCTGGATAAGTCAGGAAACCCGCCGGGAGCGGGGGCTCTGTTCGGATTAGTCCCCGTAAACGGCATGGGACTTTTCTACGTCGACGACGCCACGAACACGCTCAACCTGTTCCACTGATTTGTCGCGCACTTACCCGAATGGCGGGCCGGGATACCGGTCCGCTTGATTGTTTCCTTTCCATTGGATTCGCCTTCAGAACTCACACCTCGCGACTGTTCTAGCTCTCACTGCGAATAATCCGAATTACACTGATTGGTCGCGCCCTGCGCGCTGATTGCGCATGGGTTGCAATCGACTATTCCTATGTGGAAATTCAAGCAATAATCCACGATGGTTCGGTGCAAATGAACGAAATCTTTACTCCTCTGCAAATCACTATGCCCTTGACGCTCGAGGGCTCCGTCGTTCGGCTTGAGCCACTCCGCCGCGGCCATGCGAACGGGTTCTGGGACGTCGCGAAAAACGATCTCGAAGACATCTTCCGCTGGATTCCTTACGCGATAAAGACGCGGGATGACTTTGAGAAGGTCATCGATAAGGCGTTCGTCGAACAGGAACGCGGCGAGTCGGTGGTGTTCGCCACCGTGGAGCGCAGTTCGAGTCGAATCGTCGGCAGCACACGGTTCATGAATATCGATCGAGTGAACAAGCGCGTCGAGATCGGGTCCACCTGGATCGCTCCCGCCTGGCAGCGAACAGCCGTGAATACCGAAGCAAAATACCTGATGGCGCGGCACGCGTTCGAAGTGTGGGGATGCATCCGGGTGGAGCTAAAAACGGATGCGCTGAACCAAAGATCTCGCAATGCGATTTTACGCATTGGAGCAAAAGAGGAAGGCACGCTGCGCCGCAATGTGGTGACATCAACAGGCCGGGTGCGAGATACGGTGTACTTCAGCATTCTGGATGACGAATGGCCTGAGGTGAAGGCGAGATTAGAAGCGAAGATTGCGCAACCTTTTCCGGCCGACCGGTAGATGAGCAAAGCGCACAAACCTGAGTTCAGCCGGCGAACATTCGGAACATTCACGCTCAACGGATGTTCCACGCGAAGGGCTGCCGTTTTCTGGGCAGCCCTTCGCTGAACAAAGAGTACCGAGAGGTACGGTTACTGACAGACCGGACCGGCGTCGGTAAGGAAGGTCGCGTTGTCGGAATACCACCCGTGAATGCCCAAGGATGGCGCTCCGAAGAACCAGGAGAAGAACGCGAGTTCCTGCAGGTGATAGGTGTAGCCGTTTGGCATGGCAATCGGAGGGGCTAAGAATCCGGTGAGCGGGTCGCCGACTTCAAGGTTGTTCTGGCAGCCTGTGACTTGGCCAGTGTGTCCCCATGCGGGGGTAGCGTTGGCGATGTAGGGATCATTCATCCATTCGGCGACCTCGTGAGAGACGATGGCAGTATCGTTTGCGGAGGAAACGAAGAATCCGCTGACATCGAAATCGAAGGGTGAATAGGTCTGGAAGGTTAGTGGACTAACCGGATTGACCGAGTGATATCCGCCAGCGCAGCAGTTGGCGAGATTCTTAGGATCGCCAAACGACATGCCCGTGTTGTAAATCATGAACATGGGGAAGGTGCCGGGAGTGACTCCGGGAAGCTTGCTCAACTCATTGACAGCTAACGTATCGATTACGTTGATGTCGACAATGCCTTCCGGTCCGCACATGGAAAATGTGGGCTCGAAAATGTTCGCAGGAAGAGACAAGCCCAGAGACGCGGGGACCGTCAACACAACCGGCTTCAGGATCTGCAGCGGCCCAAGGCGAACGTGATAGTTGCTCTTATCGATTTCAGACCAGAAGTTGGCACGTTGAAAAGCGTCGGTATATTGTGTTGTGCCGACATCGGTGCCGCCGAAGTTGAAGTCAGCGTTCTGAAACATTGGCGATTGAGCCAGTAGCTCAAGAGGAATGTTGTCGTTACCAGTAAAACATCCAGTGTCGTGAGCCAGTGGATTGGAAGTAGCCGAACCGTTGGTTGTGGTAATGATTCCTGTCGTGAGGTTGACTGAGGTTGCAACGCTCTGGAATTTGAGAATGATCGGCACCACCTGGGTGGTGACGCTGACACCAGAATGAGAGCCCATGGTTTGGGGATTGTGTCCGACGATCACGCCTTCGTAGACGTTGCCATCCCGGGACGAGATCACTTGATAGTTCCAGACGGGCAATAAGCTGTTGGTGACGAGGGTGGCCGGCGGAATCGCGGACGGCGTTCCGTGAAC
>Ga0070735_10001061_pt1 | contig 27274 bp, 16 predicted proteins | sample Coa_R1_FD_66443 | JGI IMG/M metagenome (GOLD analysis project Ga0070735, IMG submission 66443) | Surface soil microbial communities from Centralia Pennsylvania, which are recovering from an underground coalmine fire - Coalmine... | ecosystem: Environmental > Terrestrial > Soil > Unclassified ...
CGAGATGTGCGCCAACTCAATCTGGCATCCGGAGAATCGCGGCTGCGCTTCATGGACATCGCGGCGTCGATTAATCCGGCGGCGGTTCATTTTCGCTCGATGACCGACCCATCGAAACTCAGCGTGCTCGAGCAGAACTATGAATACGACCTGCTTGATCCTAATAAACTGCTGCAGAAATTCGTCGGGCGCGAAGTCACGCTGGTGCGTCCGAAATTGGCGAGCGGCACGACGGAATATGACGAAGTGAAAGCCACGCTGCTCTCCTTGAATGGCGCGCCGGTGTGGAAAATTGGCAACGAAATCGTTACAGGACTTTCCTATGAGAGCATTCGCTTCCCGCAGCTTCCGGAAAATCTGTACGAGCGTCCGACGCTGCTATGGACATTGCAAAATTCCGGCGCGCGCCGTCAGAAAGTGGAAGCGTCCTACCTGGCGTCGAATCTTTCCTGGAGCGCGGACTACGTGCTGAACGTCGGCAAGGAAGAATCCAGCGGCGACCTCGACGGCTGGGTCACGCTCGTCAATCACAGCGGAACCGCGTTCAAAAACGCGCAATTGCAGCTGGTGGCGGGCGATCTCCATCGCGAGCTTCCTATGAATGGGCGCATGTTCAAGGCCATGGATCAAGTCGCCGCGGCCAGTGAGGCGGCGTCCGCGTTCACGCAAGAAGCATTCTCCGAATATCATCTCTACTCGCTGGGCCGCCGCACTTCGATTTTCGATCAGGAATCAAAGCAGATCAGCCTGCTCAACGCTTCGCGCTTCCCGCTGCAGAAAGTTTATGTCGTGAACGGACAATCGTATTACTACCGCACTGCTGCGCAGCCCGGAGCGCCGATGAAAGACCCGGTGCAGGTTTTTTACAAATTCAAGAATGAAGACAAGGCCGGCCTCGGTATGCCTCTGCCCGCCGGCACGATCCGCGTCTATCAGGCCGATTCGCGCGGGGGCTCGTTATTTGTCGGCGAAGATCACATTGACCACACTCCGAAAGACGAAATGATCAGCCTGCATATCGGCAACGCATTCGACATCATCGCCGAGCGCAAGCAGACCGACTACCGAAAACTTTCCGACCGCCTGTACGAATTCGAGTACGAGATCACGCTGCGGAATCACAAGGACGTGCCGGTCGTCATCGAAGCGAACGAACCGATTGGCGGCGATTGGGAAATGGTCAACTCGACGCATAAATTCACCAAGACAGCCGCATTCGCAGCGCAATTCCAGGTGCCGGTCGACAAAGACGGCACGTCGGTGCTGAAATATCGCGTCCGCGTGCGATTTTAGTAGCACAGGCTTTAGCCTGTGTGTTTTTGACTTGGATGCGCGCTGTTTCGCTGACGCCAAAAAGTTCAAAACCACACAGGCTGAAGCCTGTGCTACGTGAGCGCAGGAAGTCGGCAAACTTTCACGGTCGGCGGTATATATTTGCATGACTCAAAGTTACTTCGGGAGACTCTACTAGGTGCTATGCAGCTGGCGATTCTCGATGACTATCAGAATGTGGCTCTAGCGATGGCCGACTGGGACGGCTTGCGTCCCAGCCTGCAGATACAAGTCTTTCGCGACACGCTCGCGAGCGAAGACGCCGTGGCCGAGCGCCTGCGCGATTTTGAAATCGTAGTGGCCATGCGGGAGCGGACGGCGTTTCGCCGGTCGCTGCTCGAGCGGCTGCCCAAGCTCAAACTTCTGGTCACCACGGGAATGGTCAACGCGTCAATCGACAAGCAAGCGGCGGCCGAGCGGGGAATCATCGTCACCGGCACAAGTTCGCTCCAGCATCCGACTGCGGAGCTTACCTGGGGACTGATCCTGGCGCTGGCTCGCAACATTATCCGCGAAGACGCAGGCATGCGAAACGGCGGATGGCAGACCACACTTGGCATCGGCCTGCACGGCAAGGTGCTGGGAATTCTCGGTCTCGGCAAACTCGGCCGCCAGGTCGCAACATTTGGAAAGGCGTTCATGATGGACGTCATCGCCTGGAGCGAGAACTTGACGGTCGAGCAAGCGAATTCGTTGGGGGTGCAGCGTGTCGAGAAGGAGGAACTATTTCGCCGCGCCGATTTTCTGACAATCCACACGATACTGAGCAAGCGCACGCGCCGAATCGTTGGTCCCGACGAGCTGGCCGCAATGAAATCGACGGCCTATCTGATTAATACTTCGCGAGGACCGATCGTGGAGGAGCGCGCGCTGATCGCCGCGCTTGAAACCCGCAAGATCGCAGGCGCCGCGCTCGACGTCTACGATCAGGAACCGCTGCCCGCCGATCACGGTCTGCGGCGCCTGGAAAATGTCATCCTCACCCCGCATCTCGGCTACGTCACAAACGAAAATTATCGTGTTTTTTACGGCGAAGCGGTTGAGAACATCCGCGCTTACCTTGCAGGGAATCCGGTTCGAGTTCTTACGAGCCCCTCGTAGCACAGGCTTCAGCCTGTGTGGTTTTGATCTCTGCAACGCTAAGAGAAAACCACACAGGCTGAAGCCTGTGCTACGGGAAATTCCAGCATGAAGACGCGATTCCCACGCGGCAGCCAGTCGCGTTGACAAACGCGGCGATGCGTGGGCACAATGAATTCGCCTCGCATACCTGCTTATGTGCCCGAATGGCGGAATTGGCAGACGCGCTAGCTTCAGGAGCTAGTTCTCGCAAGGGAGTGGAGGTTCGAGTCCTCTTTCGGGCACCAATTTTTTCACATAAATCAGAAGAAATGAAAAGTTCGTAGATCTGTTTGTGGGTTCGACTTTCGCGTCCTTAGAGATGATGAGTGGGAATCGAACTTTGTTGGGTTCGCGCGGGCTTACGCTCCCGCAGGCTTACCTTAATTCCTGCCAGAATAATTTCCCCGACCGGAATCCTCGCGCAGCACATTCTTCAAGCTTTCGATAAATAGAAACTGGAATGTCCACCTTGCGCGAACGGTTCTTTGAGTATGAATAGGTCCGGCTGTTAGCCGCGTGGCACAACAAAGGGCGCCAGGCTGGAGCATTGCGCACTCCGCTGTTTAGGTATAGGTTACCGATCAGCTAGTGGGCCAGGACGCAAAATCCGGATCGAAAATTTAATCGGAAAAAGGAGTCGGCGATGAAAGCAATGCTGGGTCTTTTTGTATTTCTGTTCGCGCTTTGTGCGGCAGCTCCCGACGTGGCTATAGCCCAACAGGGGGCTTCGTCCGCGAAGCCTCTTCCCGCCACGTATGTCAGCGCAGAGGATATCCAAGCCAATCTGAACGGAGCTCCCAGTGCGGCGACGAATCCTCAGCCGAACGTGCGTGTCGTGGATGCTGGAGGGTACAACGTTGCGGTCGGCGTAATCCACCGGCCACAGACGCCGCCCGGTGTCGCTGCTGTCCATTACAAGGTGTCGGAAATTTATCACGTAACGGGTGGCGCGGGGACTCTGGTGACCGGAGGCACGATGGTCAATGCCAAGCCGAGACCGGCAGACGCCATTTCTGTCAGGCTGGAAGATGGTCCCGGCGCAAGCGGCACCGCGATCCAGGGTGGCGTGACGCGCCGGATAAAAGCGGGCGACGTGGTCGTAATTCCCGCGGGCGTGCCGCATTGGTTTAGCGAAATTGAGGGCTCGATTACCTACATTGTCGTGCGTGTCGATCCCAACCGTTTACTAGCCGCCAAGTAATCGGGATTGGGCGAGAGCGGGCGCACGCCTCAAAATACCTCAATGCCAGTGCGAGTGCGGCAGCGCTCGCGAAACCTCAACACGCGTAGCTCGTCGTGGTCAACGTGAGAAAAACACTCGACTGCGCGTTTAGATTGCCGGAAGCCTTCGGGAGCGCTTTCATTTTTTGAATACATCCGTCATAGGATTGAGAGTTAAAATCCGCTAGATACTCGTCATCCGGTGGCCAGTTTGCCGCCCGACCGCAAGACTGCGAGGAAGTATGAAAGAGTTTATTTATTCACTCGCGCTATTGTTTTTCGCTTTTCCCGCTTGGGCTGCTCATCCGTTCCATGTGGAAGACATGCAGCGGCTCTCACGGCTCGGCGGTCCGCGTTTGTCACCCGACGGAAAATGGGTCGCGTACACGGTATCGCGGAGTGATGTCGCGAAGAATCGGACCGTGACGAACATCTGGACGGTCGCAGCGTCGGGTGGTGATCCGCAGCAAATGACATTCGGGGATCAGGGATCGAACAATGAGCCGCGCTGGTCGCCGGATGGGCGCTATCTCTATTTCATCAGCAACCGCGTGGACAATAAACCGCAAATCTTCCGCCTGCCGGTAAATGGCGGTGAAGCCAAGCAAGTGACGAAGGTTCCGACCGGAGTTGACGCATACGTATTGTCTCCCGATGGAAAGACCATTGCCATCTCGGCCACCGTGTTTCCCTCGTGCTCGGACATGGCTTGCAACGAAAAAATGACCAAGGAACGCGCAGAAAATCCGGTGAAGACGCGCGTGATTACGGAGATGCCATTTCGCCGATGGGACACCTGGGTCGACGGCATGCGCAATCACATTTTTGTAATCCCGGCCGAAGGTGGCGAAGCGAAGGATCTGACTCCGGGCGATGTCGATTCCCCGATCTGGACTGAGAATGGCACTCAGGAAGTCGCGTTTTCTCCTGACAGCCGCGAAATCTGTTTTTCCCGTTTCGTGGAGAACGAAGCTTTGACCGGCAACAGTGATTTGTTTGTGATGCCCGCGACCGGCGGCGAGCTGAAGGCCATCACCACGAACAAGGCCGCCGACACCACTCCACTTTATTCACCGGACGGACGTTACATTGCCTACAGCGCCGCGCTGCGGCCAATGCAGGAGAGCGATGTCACTCGCCTCTTTCTCTATGACAGGAAAACCGGAGAACACAAAAATATTTTCGAGGCGACCGACCGGTCGATTGATTCTTATGTGTGGGCGCCGGACAGCAAAAGTCTCTATGTGACTTTTGAAGACCGTGGCGTGGAGCCATTGGCGCGGCTCGATCTTGACACTTTGAAAGTAACGCAACTGGATGCGGCCGGGACCTCTGGAGAGGCGAGCGTTTCGCAAGACGGTAAGTTTCTGGTGTTCCCGTATAGCGATTATTCCCACCCGACGGAACTTTTTCGGCTGAACCTCGCGGCAGGCGGCGGATCCACGACGGCCTTGACGCACATGAACGCCGAGGAGTTGCAGGATATCGAGTTTGGTGAGGCCTCCAGCTTCACTTTTCGCGGCTGGAACGGTGAAGAGATCCAGGCGTGGCAGGTGAAGCCGCCGGAGTTCGACGCGAAGAAAAAGTATCCGCTGCTGTTGCTGATGCACGGCGGCCCTGAGAATTCCTGGACCAACCTGTTTCACTATCGTTGGAATGCTCAGTTGTTTGCGGCAGCCGGCTACGTAGTGATCATGCCGAATTTTCACGGATCATCTGGATTCGGACTCAAATTCATGGACTCTATCAAGGGCCAGTGGGGCGGCGCACCTTATGAAGATCAAATGAAGGCGGTGGATACCGCGCTCACCTGGCCGTACGTCGATGCAACACGTGTGGCGGCCGCGGGCGCCAGCTACGGCGGCTACATGGCGAACTGGATGGAGGGACACACCGACCGTTTCCGCACGATCGTATCTCACGATGGTCTCTACGACCTCGTGACCATGCTTTATTCCGGAGATTTTGTGGGCGGCGTGAAGCAGGAGTTCAAGGGTACGCCGTGGGAGAATCCGCAGGCTCTGCTCGCTCAATCTCCGTCCAGCTTTGCCAATAACTTCAAGACGCCCATGTTGATCATCCATGGAGAGCACGATTACCGCGTTGATCCGAGCGAAGGATTCGCGATGTTTCAGGTGCTCCAGGCGAGGCATGTTCCGTCCAAGCTGGTTGTGTTCGAGGAAGAAAACCACTGGGTGCTCAAGCCGGCCGACAATATTTTCTGGTACCACACTGTGCTGGATTGGCTGGATGAATGGGTGAAGCCGGAACGCGCCGATTACGAGAAACATCTTCGTGCAACTTCCGGAAATTGACTGCAGATTCCTCTGTCCTCACTCGCATTTATGGATTTAGTTAACCGTTAGATTTATCAAACTATCTTGACAGATGAGGTAACGATCAGCAGAATCCCGTGCGTTGCACCGATGCTTTGGTGCCGCGTCTGCGCGACTTCACAGCATCCCTTCATCCGGGCCAATCAATCACACACATGTCACGCGTCCGCCACAGGAGGTACGATATGTCAGTCCGAAACCCCGCGACGATTCGACTTACGCAACCTACCCTGACGAAATTCGGAATACCCTTCCTCATACTCCTCGCAGTTGCCTTTTTTGGTGCACAGAAACACACCGCCGCTAAACCTTCCGTCGCACCGGCCAAGCAGATCATCCAGAAACTCGTCCGCGTCGGTACGTCCACGATTCATGCCACGCCGGCCGGCAGTGGGGCTGTTCAAAAACCTGAGATAGCGGAGGGGGCTTTGGGAGACTCATCCGTTAAGAGCGCTGCGGGAGCGCAGCCCCCTGCCGTTCAGGCTTCCACTCGCCGCCACAATCTGTTAATTCCCAGTAAAGAAGAGGCCCGTCATAGTCTCACACCGAATACCGCCGATCCGGACGACGCGGTCTTTCCACCTCCCGAGCCGGTTGTTTCCAGTGACGTCGTAGTTTCGTTCCAAAGCTCCGGATTCGAGGGCTTCAATGGCATAAGCCACGTTGACTCACGCACAGCAAATCAGGGTAATCAATTCAGCGTCGAGCCGCCGGATCAGGGGCTATGCGTGGGTAATGGCTACGTTCTGGAAGTGGTCAACACCGCCGTTCGAGTCTTCGACACCGAGGGCAATCCACTCACCGGCGTGCAGGACATGAATTCGTTCTTTCATCTCCCGGCAGCAATCGTTCGGGTAACGCCTCCCCAGTTTGGCCCATTCCTCGCCGATCCCAAGTGTTACTTTGATCCTCAGGTGCGGCGCTGGTTTGTCAGCGTACTGATGCAAGATACCGGGAACAACGCTGAGGCGACGGGCCGCAGCTTCAATCTTCTCGCCGTCAGCCAGACCAATCATCCAACCGGTGCCTTTACGGTTTTTATGTATGACGTAACCGATGACGGCCTGAACGGTACCCCTAATCATGCCGGTTGCCCTTGCTATGGCGACCAACCGCTTCTTGGCGCGGACGGCTTCGGCGTCTTTCAAACGACCAATGAGTACGGAGCCACCGCATTTAATGGCGCGCAGATCTATGCAATTTCCAAATCTCAATTAGTTGCGGCCGCCAGTTCACCAACGGCTCCACTGCCTGTGGTCGTCCACATTGACGCATCCCAACAACTGCTTCCTTACGGCGGCCTCTCTTACTCAATCCAGCCGGCCACCTCACTTGCTGCTGGAGACGAATCGAATGGCAAGGATAACGACTCGCACGACGGAGTTGAATATTTTCTCAGCGCTCTGCAATTTATCGACACCTTTGACAATCGCATTGCGGTTTGGGCCGTCAGCAACACGGAATCGCTGAGCAGGAAATCTCCATCGCTCAGTCTGACGTTCGACGTAATTTCTTCGGAAACCTACGGACAACCGAACCCAGCGGTACAAAAAGCGGGCGACTTTCCGCTCGGCACTTCGCTTGGCGACTCCGAGGAACTTTTGAATACCAATGACGACCGCATGAACCAGGTCGTTTTTGCGGGAGGCATTTTGTATGGCGGTGTGAACTCGCTATTGAACGTGGACGGCGCGGAACATCAGGGGATCGCCTGGTTCGGCGTCAGACCCAGTTTCGACGACGATTCGGTTCGGGGAGAGGTCGTCACACAAGGTTACGTAGCTGTTGCCGGCGCCGACGTTTTCTTTCCCTCCATTGGCGTCAACGAGGAGGGCGATGGGGTGATCGCCTTTTCTTTGTCTGGTGCGAAGTATTTCCCAAGCGCGGCCTACGTGGATATGGTGGACGGTCATTCGCTCACCTCGGTTCATATTGCTGCCGCTGGTAAGGATCCCGAGGACGGTTTCAGCGGCTATAAACAGTTTCCCCCTGCCCTAGATGGGATTGCCAGGTGGGGCGATTATTCGGCGGCGATTGCAGACGGCGGACGTATCTGGTTTGCATCCGAATACATTCCCAAGGACTGTGACTCGCTCTCCTCCACACCGACTCCTCCCTGCCGCACCACACTCGCCAACTGGGGAACCTTTGTATCGGCAGTGCGCCCCTTCTAGAACGGGACCAGAATCTGGCAGGCGACCGGCTTTCACCGCGGGCAACGGCACTTCAACCGCTGCCCGCAGTTTTTTTTGATTGTGGCGCGCTTTATCCAACAGACAGCTACAGCGCAGCGACGAGTGGCGCAGACTCCAGAGTTCGTACGTCTTGCCGCCCGGTTCCTCCAATTTGCCATAGGGAAAATCAGGAATACTGGAATCTCTTTCGCGGCTTGTGGAACACACTGTATTGAAATGCACAAAGACAAAAACTAGGATGCCGTTATGGGGGAATTTGGCGTGCGGGTTGCTCCTATACATGGTGCAAGCGTCTTCGGCACGAGGGCTATGTGCAGACGCCGCAAAGTGTCATACGTATCATGTTACAATCACCGCCGTATCAATGACTTGGAAGTGACGACCGGAAGCCACGAAAAGGGTTAAAATGACCCGACTGATCCACAGGCACTCAATGGGCAATAAAGTGAAATGGATTGTCCCTGCGAGCCTTCGACCACCGGCTGGCATTGGCCAGCACAAACGCGCCGAGAAAAATTGCATCTAATGTTTGTGGTGATGAATTTGTAGTGGCGGGGATTCGAAGCAAGAACTAGAGCTGTACCACCTTGGGAACGGTCGGAATCGAGAAACATTTTGGGAAATATGCCAGCACAAGCGATAGCGACGACGCCCAGCACAACACGCGGCGCGAAAGTGCGCTCAGGCGTGCTGGTGGAAGCGCGCGATTTGCGAAAAAGCTATCGCGCCGGCACGGCGGAAATCACGGTCCTCGCCGGCGTTAATGTGCGTGTTGAAGCTGGCGAGTTGATTGCGGTCATCGGTCCTTCTGGAGCTGGCAAAAGTACTTTGCTTCACTTGCTGGCCGCGCTAGACACGCCGACGAGCGGTACAGTATACTTCGAGCAGAAAGCGATAGAATCGTTTCGGGAATGCGAACTTGCGGATTATCGCAATCGCTCTATTGGGTTTGTTTGGCAGCGGCATCACTTATTGGCTGATTTTACGGCGGCCGAAAATGTGGCGATGCCATTGCTGATGCGCGGTGCAAGGTATGGTGAGGCACTCGCAACTTCGGCTCGCTGGCTTGCGGAAGTTGGTTTGGAATCGCGAGCGGAACAGCGTGCGGGGGAGTTATCCGGGGGGGAGCAACAGCGTGTGGCTATAGCGCGCGCTCTCGTGCAAGAGCCGGCATTGTTACTGGCCGACGAACCCACCGGAGATCTCGACGAGCGCAATGCAATCGCGGTTTTTGAGTTGATGCAGCGATTGCATCGCGAGTACAACCTGACCTCCATCCTGGCAACGCACAACACAGTTCTGGCGGAGCGCGCAGATCGCGTGCTGCAGTTAGAGCACGGATTGCTCCTGCCGGTTGGGGATAGACCAAAGCCCTGAGTTTTTACTGAGGGAGAAACGAGTGACCCGTGTTTGAACGCTACACAGAGAAGGCACGCCGCGTAATCTTTTTTGCGCGGTACGAGGCTAGCCAGTACGGATCCCCGTACATCGAGACGGAACATTTATTGCTCGGATTAATGCGCGAGGATAAGGCCCTGGCCAACCGCTTCCTGCGTTCCCACGGCTCGATTGAATCCATCCGCAAAGAGATTGAACAGCGCATCACCATCCGTGAGCGCATTTCCACTTCGGTTGAGGTGCCCCTCAGCCAGGAATCGAAACGCATTCTGAATTTCGCCACGGAAGAGGCCGAGCGCCTCGGGCACAAGCACGTCGGAACGGAGCACCTGTTGCTCGGCATCCTGCGCGAAGAAAAATGTTTCGGCGCGGAAATTTTGCAGGAGCGCGGGCTGCGTCTCTCGACGTTGCGCGAGGAACTCGCGCGCAGCGCTGGAGAGAAAGCGCCGGCATCGCGTCCCAAGGAAACATCGTTACTCGCCGAATTCAGCCGCGACCTCACGCAAGCCGCGCTCGAAGGCCAGCTTGATCCTCTCGTCGGCCGTGAACGCGAAGTCGAACGCGTCATCCAGATTCTCTGCCGCCGCACGAAAAATAATCCCGTGCTGATTGGCGAACCCGGCGTCGGCAAAACAGCCATCGTCGAAGGCCTGGCGCAGCGAATTTCCGATAGCGACGTTCCGCCGTTTCTTGCCGACAAACGCATCCTTTCGCTCGATCTTTCGCTGATCGTCGCCGGCACGAAGTACCGCGGGCAGTTCGAGGAGAGGCTCAAAACCATCATGAAAGAATTGATGGAGAGCCAGAACTCCATCGTGTTCATTGATGAGTTGCACACTCTCGTGGGTGCGGGCTCGGCCGAAGGCTCGCTCGACGCCGCCAATATTTTGAAGCCTGCGCTCTCGCGCGGTGAAATTCAGTGCATCGGCGCCACGACTCCCGGCGAATATCGCAAATCGGTGGAGAAAGACCGCTCGCTCGAGCGCCGTTTCCAGGCCGTCAAAGTGGGCGCGCCATCCGAAGACGAAGCCATTCAGGTTCTCGAGGGAGTACGCGAGCGTTACGAGAAGTTTCATGCCGTCAGCTACACGGACGAAGCCATTCGCTACGCGGTTTATCTTTCCAGCCGCTACATCCCAGATCGCTTCCTGCCCGACAAGGCTATCGACCTGATCGATGAAGCGGGAGCGCGCGTGAAACTGCGCCAGGCCATGCTGCCGGATGAAGTGGCCGAAGTGCAGAAGCGCGTGAAATTCATCACGCACCGGATGGAAACGGCCATCGCCAATCACGAATTCGAGAAGGCGCGCTTCTATTCCGAGGAAGAGCGCAAGGAAAAAGAAAATCTGCGAATCGTTCGCGAGCGTCTGAAACTGGACGACACGAGCACTGGAATCGTCACGCGCGAGGACATCGAAGAAGTGGTGGCGCGCTGGACGGGAATCAACGTCAGCTCCATCAAGGAAGACGAGCAAGAAAAACTGCTGCGCATTGAAATCGAGCTGCACAAGCGCGTCATCAGCCAGGACAAGGCCATCACGGCTCTGGCACGGGCGATTCGCCGCAGCCGCGCAGGACTCAAGGCGCCGGGGCGGCCCGTGGGCTGCTTCCTGTTCCTGGGCCCGACTGGTGTCGGCAAAACGGAAGTTGCGCGACGCCTGGCGGAATTTTTATTCGGCAGCGAAAAATCGCTGGTGCGTTTCGATATGTCCGAATACATGGAAAAACATTCCGTGTCCAAGCTGATCGGCGCGCCTCCAGGATATGTGGGATACGAAGAGGGTGGCCAGCTCACCGAGCGCGTTCGTCGCACGCCGTACTCGGTTATTTTGCTCGACGAAATCGAGAAGGCTCACCCGGACGTGTACAATATCCTGCTGCAGGTGTTTGAAGACGGCCAACTCACCGACGGCCTCGGCAACACAGTAGATTTCCGGAACACGATTTTGATCATGACTTCAAACCTCGGTGCGCGGCATCTCCAGAAACGCTCCACGATGGGATTCCAGTCCGCCGCGGAAGACGGGTCGGCGAAGAGCCTCGATGAACTGGTGCTGAGTGAGGTGAAGCGCGTCTTTAATCCGGAATTCCTAAACAGGTTGGATGAGATTATTCTGTTCAATCCCCTGGGTGATGAGGAACTGCTCCGCATTATCGATTTGCTGGCCGGACAGATTAATGACACTTTGATTCACCGGCAGGTGCAGATCGTGCTGACGCCCGAAGCACGCCAGTGGATCCTCGAGAAAACGTGCGCGGATCGCAACTACGGCGCGCGTCCGCTACGCAGAGCGTTGCAAAAGTACGTCGAAGATCCATTGTCGGAGGCGCTGATTCAGGGGGGCCTGCAGCGGCCGGCGACACTGGAAGTTTTCGTCTCAACTGACGGGCTTGGATTCCGACCGGTGGTCGAAGCAACCCCGGTATCCCACTAGCGAATCCTACGCGCGCAGGCCGTACTTATCTGTATACGGCTGGGGGAGCGTTCATTCTTGTTTCGGGGGAAGCGGCCTTGAGCTGTTCAAAGGCCGCAAGAAAGCAGCGTTGTGTCTTGCTCGTTCTGCGCGCCAGCGTAGTGTGTCTGGTTGTGAGCGTTTTCGCGTGTTTGTCGCCTGCAACCCGCGCGTCTCCCGTTCCCCAACAGCAGCAGCCGCAACAATCGCAGGCCCCGGCGGCAGGTTCGCAGCAGACCCCGGTTATCGAGCGCATCGAATTCCAGGGAAATCGTAGAATCCGCAGCGAGACTCTTCGGGCCCGCATTTTTTCGCGCGCCGGTGATCCGTTGAATGAAGATGCCCTGCGACGCGATTTCCACGCCCTGTGGAACACCCAATATTTCGAAGACATTCGGCTTGAAGTTCAAGATACCCCCGACAAACCCAATTCAAAAATTGTCATCTTTTATGTCACCGAGCGTCCCATCATCCGGCGCATCGAGTACAAGGGCAATAAATCAGTGTCGGAATCCGACATCCTGGACCGCTTCAAGGACCGCAAAGTGGGATTGTCGATCGAGAGCCAATTTGATCCCACGCGTATCAAGAAAGCCCAAGTCGTGCTGAAGGAATTGCTGGCCGAACATGGCCGGCAATTTGCCATCGTGAAGCCGACCTACGAACGCATCCCCGGCACGAACGCCGTCAAACTCACGTTTAACATCGACGAAGGCGCCAAAGTAAAAGTCGGCAAGATTACGGTTACAGGCAACACGGCGTTTTCGAGCCGCCGCATCGTCCGCACGATGCGCAATTCACGTCCCATCGCGATTCCACTCGGGCCGCTGGGAGGGATTGACATCATGTCGAAGACCTTCGACCGCCCAAAGCTGGACGAAGATCTGGAAATCGGCGTTCGCGGCATTTATCAGGACAACGGATATTTCAAAGTGCTCGTGAAAGATCCGATCGTAAAAACGGAAGACATCAACCGCGCCGGTTTGCCCGGTCCGATTCCTATTCCCGTGGTGGGCGCCAAGCACGGCAAGGTGACCAACATCACGATTCCCATCGAAGAGGGTGAGCGCTACCACATGGGAACGCTGCATGTTCGCAGCGCGGACCCGGACAAGGGCCTTTCGCTCAAGACCGAATTTCTGGAATCGATTTTCCCAATCAAGAAGGGCGAAATCTTCAGCGTTGCAAAAGTCCGCAAAGCGATTCAGGACTACACCAAGCTTTATGGTAACTACGGTTTCATCGATTTCACCGCCGTGCCGGAAACGGACGTTCACGACGATACGAAAACAATCGATCTGACGTTCGCATTCGACGAGCAAAAACAGTTCTTTGTTCGCCGGATCGATTTCAGCGGCAACACGGGAACGCGCGATAAAGTAATTCGCCGCGAGCTTTTGCTCAGTGAAGGCGACATGTTCCGCAACAATTTGTGGGAACTCAGCCTGCTGCGGCTCAATCAGCTCGATTACTTCGAGCCCGTCAAGCCTGAAAATGCGGAGATCAAGCGAAATGTCAAACAGGGAACGGTGGACATTCTTCTCAAGCTCAAGGAAAAGGGCAAACAGTCCATCAGTTTGACCGGCGGTGTTAGCGGCCTTTCCGGCAGTTACATCGGGCTTACTTACCAGACGAACAACTTCCTGGGTCTTGGCGAAACACTTACGCTTTCCGCCAACATCGGGGACCTGCAGCGTAATATTTCCTTCGGCTTTACCGAACCTTATCTGTTTGACCGGCCGATCAGCACCGGATTCACGGTCTTTACGAGCCGATACAATTTCGATCAGGCGCGGCAATACTCCCTGGCGGTGGGCTATCAGGTACAGCTGAATCCGAACACCGTGCAGAACTACACGCAAAATAGCGACGGCTTCACACTTTTTGCGAGCTATCCCATACGGCATCTTGGATTCACCCGCGTGGGCCTCACCTACGGCTACACTCGAACGAGCATTCAATCGCTGAGCACAGCGGCGACGGCACTCTTCAGCGTGCTGCAATTCCAAGCTCTCGCGGGACCTTCGTCGCTCTCAGGAATTCATTCCAGCCGCATTGTTCCGAGCCTGACCTACAACACCGTGGACACCCCCGTGAATCCGACCCACGGAAAAAGCCTGTTCACTTCGTTCGCTCTTGAAGGCGGACCCATGGGCGGTAACGTCAACAGCATCACTGATATTGTGGAGGCCAAATACTTCCGTCCCCATTATCACAGTCGCAATGTAATTGCGATGCGTTTCCTGGGAGCATTCACCAGCGGATTTAGCGGGAAAGTTGTCGCGCCTTACAGCAGATTCTATCTGGGCGGCGAAACGGATTTGCGCGGATTTGATATACGCACTGTTTCTCCCGTTGCGTTTATTCCCACCGAGACGACAACTTCGTTTGCCGTTCCAAACCCGTCGAGACTCACCGCGGGCGGATTTCCGTCTACTGCAGCAATCAGTATTCCCACGCTCAGCTATCAAATATCGTTCCCTGGCGGAGACACGCAAGCGGTAGCCAATCTTGAATACCGTATTCCAATTGCGCCGCATGTGAGCGCTTCATTATTTGGCGATATTGGTGCGACCGGAGCGCTGCGTCGCAATCAGTTGCAGCTCAACTCAACGGATCTGGCTACGCTTCAGGCCTTTCCTAAGTCCGGCTCCTTTACCGGAGTTAGTCCGACGCTCCCCTTTCAACCCGGAACGAATTTCAAGCTTCGCAGCACCGTCGGAGTCGAAGTGGTTGTGCAGTTGCCTATCGTGCAGGCGCCATTCCGAATTTATTGGGGATATAACCTCAATCGCATGGCGCAGATCATTACCTCGCCGCAGACGCGGTTTCCGGCTGACCCGAATTTGGCAAATCCGGCAAACCCGACGTGTGATAAATCCAAGAACATCATCTCGAATTGCTATGACACGACTTGGGATACGTTCTTGAACGGGCTCTCGCGCGAGGAATTTTATTCACAAGCTATTTTGGGCGGAAGTACGCCCGCGACTGGGCTTATTAATTTGTTCAATAACCCGCAAAAAACCAACTTCTTCGACCCAGTGCGCACTTTCCGGTTCACCGTAAGCCGGACATTCTAAGCGTGCGGGTGCACCAGACGCGGGAAGCGGTACGACAGATATTTGATGGGGACACGGGTCGCGGCCGATAGGAAATAGCCAATAACCGATCGAAGGTTAAGTGTTCTTGGGAGGGCAAGAATGATGCGGTGGAAGTATTTTTCGTTATTTACCCTTGCGCTGGTATTCGGCGCTGTTGGTTGCGCGGGCAACAAGGCTGCGTCGACGATTACCGTCACAGTTTCGCCGACGACGGCCAGCGTCATCACCAATACCACCCAGACATTCACCGCCTTCGTCAACGGAACCACCGATCAGGTCGTTACGTGGACAATCACCTGCCCAACGGGCGTGACCGCCCCAGCCTGCGGAACCATCGACTCCAATGGAGTTTACACAGCCCCAAAAACTGTTCCCACCGTTACCACGAACGGGACCACGACGATCACGCCTACCGCGACAATCACGGCAACGGCTCACGCGGATACGACCAAAACGGCGACCGCCACGGTCACCATTATTTCTGGCATCAGCATTTCGATCGCTCCGACTACTGCAACTGTCGGTACTGGCGAGCATTTCGATCACTTCGCCGCCACCGTGAATAATCCAGGTTGTTCCCAGACTACGGATCCGCAGTGTCTCGCCGTTACCTGGTCCGTTCCGGCGACGACCGGAAACACAAATGGCACGATTACGGATACGGGTATCACCAATGGCGTAGACTTTGCTGTTTATAAAGCGCCGGCAATACCGCCTGTCCCAAACACGGTTACGATTACCGCCGCTTCTGTAAAGGATCCTGCGGTAACCGCCACGGCGACGGTAATGATCGTAACCGCCACTCCGCCAACTCTGACTTCTGTCAGCCCGACAAAAATCGGCCTGGGGTCATTGTTTCAGGATATCTACATCACCGGTACAAACTTCATCTCCACAAACAATGTCTACGTTAACGGCAATTTGATCGGCGGCTCAGGCCCGGACAACTTGCCGGCTGTATCCGTGGTTTCGTCCTCGGTGATCCGCGCGCGCGTTCCAGGGACGTTATTGGCCACTCCTCCGCCCTCAGGCATACTCACGGTGACGGTGTCGCAACAGACTGGCGGGCAGCAGCACTGTTCGCCGGAATGCGAACTTACGGTTGTTCCGGTCCGGCCTGCGATCATTGGCCCGTCGCCCGACAGCATTCCTCAGGGCACCTCCTCCGGCACCTACATCAACATTCATGGCGGTTTTTTCGGCACCCTTGGCAATCCTGCTGTGAGCGCCACATTTAACGGCCAGATTCATCCGGTTACAGTCACCGATTCCCGGCAGCTTTCCGTGGTTTCGAATGCCAGTGACTTCACCACGCCTGGACTTTATCCGGTAGCGATCCAGAATGCGACGGACGCGACGAAATTTGCGGTGACCAATATTGCCGTGCAGCCGAATTACGGTACGACTGGCGGTTCCACGATCGCCACCCAAAACACCGTGCCGCTGCCGGCTAACTCGGCTCCCAGCGACGTGGCAATAAATCCTGCAACCGGTGTGGCTGTCGTCGCGAACCCTGGCTCGGATAGCGTCAGTTTGATTGACCTCAAGTCGAGTGCCCCAGTGGCCACGTCCATCTGTACAGCGTCCATCGGAGCGGCTTCTCCTCCTTGCGCCAGCCATTCCGCGCCGAGAAGCGTCGCCATCGATTATGTCGGGAATAAAGCTCTCGTCGTAAACACTTCATCCCAAACCGTTGCTGTTCTGGACCTGAACACTATGGCAGTCACGTCGGTGACAGCACTGTTTTCAAACCCGCCCTCCGACGCAGCCCAACATCCCCCTGTGGCCATTGGCGTCAATCCGTGCGCAAATTTCAACGTGGCCTCGAGCACATGCCAGGGCCGTGCGCTGGTTACGATTCAAAATCGCGCATACGGATTACTTTTGGATCTGGCACAGCCGACTCCCGTGGTTCTTGGGCCGGTTACGATCAGCACGGGCGCCAATTCACGCGTTGCCGTGGAACCGCATTTGAATTGGGCAATTGCCACGCCGGGCGGGCTTGGTTCGATTGGGATCGTGGATCTGAACCGGCAAACCGTCAATCACATCACCAATATCGCCCGGGCAACCAACGTCGTTACGGTAACGGTGCAGGCTTCCACATCAGCGAATCCCCAACCGCCGGTCGCCGTGCAACTTGGCGACACTGTCTACATTCAGGGTGTCCTGGACAGTAAGGGTGCGCCAGACACGAGTTTCGACGGCTTCTACACCGTAACCGGTCTTGGACCGGCGGGCGGCCAATTCAGCTATAGCCAAAGCGGTGGAACACTCCCCGACGTAACCAGCTACGCCACGTCCGGGACCGTCAATTACGCTGCGCCGGTAGCCACGCTTGCCTTGACGACAACAGTGCAAGGAATTGGTATCAACCCGGAGACCCAACAGGCAGTTCTGGTCGATCCTTCGCCGAATGGTGCGTCGGCGGGCGTAGTATCATTCTTCAGTTTGCTCGATCAATCTGTTTCGCCGCTCACGTTGCGTGAGAACCAGCCTGGTGGCACGGGTCCGGCGGAAACGGGAAGTGTGGCCGCAGCCTTCAATCCCCTGACGAACGTCGCTGTCACCGTGAACCCGACGACCAAAGAACTTTCTGTAATCGATCCGGTATCACGCACGCGCCTGAATGATGTAAGCCCATTTCCCACGGGCACGAACCCGGCCGCTGTCGCTATCGACCCTGGCACGAATCTCGCCGTGGTCGTCAACCAGGGTGACAATAACGTGTCAATCGTTTCACTCGGCACAATTCAGTCGCTCTCGATTACTGAAACGACCCCCAAGCAATTCGTTGTGAGTTCAACGCTGAACAGCCCGGCGTCCCCTGGCGTGGCGAATCTAACCGTTATCGGTAAGGGTTTCTCCAGCTCTTCCAGGGTGCGCCTCGATGGCAATGTCACTGGCGTGACCACAACATTTGTCAGTGATCGCGAACTGACGGCTGTCGCGCAATCCTCGCTGCTGACCTCGGCCCGCCGCTTTGCCGTGGACGTCGTGGACGGTACGAACTTCAGCAACGCCTCGGATTTCACCGTAGTCCAGAGCGTGGACGTCACTACCGTTTGCTCCACGCCGCTCCCTGCGGGAGTGGCCGTTGATCCCACCTTGGATACCGCCGGTCGAGCGTCCGTTACCTTGTCTGGATGTAGTAGCCTGGCGCTGATCGATCTTTCAACAGGCCTGGGAAAGGCTTACACCGTAGGCACCAATCCACTGGGTGTTGCCGTTGTGCCACGTATGCACAAAACCGTTGTGGCCAACAGCCAGAGCAGTAACGCATCAGTCGTAGACGAAACCACGCAAGCGGTCACTAACGTAAATACCGGTGCGGGTCCCCTCGGAGTGGCGACTGACCAGGATACAGGTGAAGCTGCCATTGCCGACAGCGTCGCCAACATCACTACCATACTGAATCTCGCTTCTAGCGGCACGAGCACCATCACAACGGGGCAGCATCCGGTTGCGGTGGCCTTTGACTACTTGACTCGTCAGGTGGCGACGGCTGCGGATGCCAGCAATGCGCTGGGGATTGCTACTGCGCCATCCGGGTCGCTAACCGCTAGTCTCTCGGTCAACACGCCCACATCGGTGGCATACGATCCCGCAAACAATACTTTTCTGGCCGCTTCGGGCACGAACAACTCGATTCTCGTCTACGATCCGTCCACGCAGCAAACAGCCGGATCATTTAGAGTCGGGATCAATCCGACTGCCATCGCGTATAACTATTTGACGGGAACACTGATCACCACCAATACCGGCAGCCATACTATTACGGTTGCTGATATTCTTAGTAAACAGATTCGCGCAGTCCTGACGTTGCCACCGCCACCGGCGAATTCAGCTCTTGGTCTTGCCGGACCATTTCAATTCGCCGTGGATATTCATCCGCTGTCGAATCTTGCGGTGATTGCCGACACGGCGAACGGGCGGGTATTGCTCGTGCCGGTGCCGCGTTGATTTTTTCCGGAAACTCCGTGGGCCCGGCCTCAGCCAACTCGGGAAGTTTCGGGTGCATCGGTAGGATTAAGTGAACCTTCAGGTTCTGACCCAGGTGGGGCGAGTCAGCATTAATGATTGACGCGCATGAAATCGGGCCGCTATAATTCGCGATTTGTGATTTTCGTTTGAGAGCATTCGGTGCGGGCTGTACGTTTACACGGAACGCTTCAAGTGAAGCGTGGAGCCCGCGGAAGACTAAGGAGCAGGGATGAACTTTAATTTACCTTTCAAAGGCACTTGGGCAGCGTTGATATTAATCCTTTTTGCGCCGCTCGCCGGTATTCGAGCACAGTCGACCGGGGGTGCCGCTGCGTCGGCTCCGGCAAAGATTGGTGTACTCAATGTGCGAAACGCCATTGTGGCCACGGCCGAGGGAAAGCAGGCTCAGGCGCAATTGCAATCGCAATTTGCACCCAAACAGAATGAGCTGCAAAACACCCAGAAGCAGATTGAAGACATTCAACGCCGCCTGAGTGAAGGCGCGCGCACGCTGAGCGACGATGAAAAGGCAAAATTGCAGCGTCAAGGCGAACTCCTCACGCGGCGGCTGCAGCGGGATAACGATGGCTTGACCGAAGAACTGAACGCCGCGCAAGGCGAAATCGTCGACACCATCGGACGCAAGATGCTCGATGTCCTGGATCGCTACGCGCGGGAAAATGGTTACGTAGCGGTGCTCGACACTTCCGCACAAGGCAGTCCCGTGATCTACGGATCGTCGCAGGCGGATATCACGCAGGACGTTGTGCGCCTCTACGACCAGGCTTACCCAGTGAAGAATGGCGGCGCTCCGGCGGCATCAACGCCGAAGCCCGCGGCTCCCGCTCCGGCAAAAAAGCCTACTCCATAGCTTCGGCCTGTATCACGGCGCGCTTGGAAATTGAAATCTCTCAGGGGCCGATCTTGCGCGGCCCCTGTTTTTATTCTTCAATTGAAGCCAGAAGCAGCGACAATCCAAGGTTAAATCTTCTGCAGCTTGCAATTGAGGCAATGGCTGACTATACTTTAGTAGCCTGAAGCCGGACGCAATCTTCAGTGGGCGAGAGCCCACTTTTTTGTTGGGCGCGAGCCGGAGCGCCGGGGCCGGGCTATCATTGGGCTCAACGTAGAGCCCGTACCCATTTTATTTGCGGGCTCCAGGTTGAGCCGGCACTTTTATTCTGGCGGGCTTCACGCTTCACTTGAAGCCCTTCGCTTTCACCCCCGCGGGGGTGAAGGGCTCAGGGTAAACGTTCAACGTGAAAGCAGAGACCGCGCCCGTTACGGAAGTTCCGGCGGGCAGTTGGAAGGCGGAGATGGATCTTGAGCGCATCCGCGAAGCTGCAGAGCGCGTGGCGCATTCGCTGGGCTTGGAAGTTGTGGACGTCGAATGGAAGGTGGGGCGAGATCGCTTCCTGCGCGTCTATATAGATAAGCCCGAGGGCGTCAGCCATAAGGATTGCGAAGGCGTCAGTAATCAGCTGAGCGTACTGCTGGACGTGGAAGATCTGATTCCTGGACAGCAGCATTATATTCTGGAAGTCAGTTCTCCCGGTCTTGACCGCAAGCTGACCAAGCCGGCTGAGTTTGAGCGATTCGCGGGGCGATTGGCGCGAATCTCCACGATTGAACCGGTGGAGAATCAAAAATTTTTTGAAGGCCGTCTGGCGGGGGTCGCCGACGGCAAGGTCCAAATAGAAGTGCAGGGCCGGGTGATTGCCGTGCCGATGGAAGGTATTCGCAAGGCGAACCTGGTTGTGGAATTTTAAGGTGAGGGAAAATGGCCAGTCTGCTGTACCAAACAATCGAGCAGATCAGCCGGGAAAAGCACATTGAACCGGAGGTGATCGTCGCGGCGATTGAAGACGCGATGATTGTTGCCGCGCGGAAATATTACAAGACCGAGGAAGACCTCCGCGCAAAGTTCAATCCAGACTCCGGGCAGATTGACGTGTTCGCCGTGCGTCCCGTGGTCGAGGAAGTTACCGACCCGAAAAAAGAATTCACGCTGGCGGAAGCGAAGAGGTTCGATCCGAGCGCAGTTGTGGGCAGCGAAGTCGTGATTCCGAAGCCCACCGACGTGCTCGGCCGCATCGCTGCGCAAACTGCAAAGCAAGTAATCATGCAGAAGGTGCGCGAAGCCGAACGCGACACCATCTACAACGAATATAACGGGCGCGTGGGCGAACTCGTGAACTGCGTCGTCAAGCGCACCGAGGGCCCGGACGTGATCGTTGATCTGGGACGCGCGGAAGCGCGCATGCCCAAACGCGAGCAGTCGCGCCTGGAGACATACAATATCAGCGACCGTTTGCGGGTCGTGATTCGCGCGGTGGATCGTTCCGCAAAGGGACCGCAGGTAATCGTCTCCCGCGCCGATCCCATTTTAGTGCAACGCTTGTTCGAGATGGAAGTCCCCGAAATTTACGACGGCACCGTGCAAATTCGCGCGGCTGCGCGCGAAGCAGGCGAACGCACCAAGATCGCCGTGCAGAGCCGCGATAAGGACGTCGATCCGGTGGGCGCGTGCGTGGGCATGAAGGGCATGCGCGTGCAATCGATCATTCGCGAATTGCGCGGAGAAAAAATCGACATCATCCCGTATTCCGAAGACACCGTTACCTTCGCGCAAAAAGCGCTTTCTCCGGCAAAGGTCACCCGCGTTCAGATCATCGATCCTGAAACGCGGCATCTGGAAATCATTGTCGAGGATACGCAGCTTTCTCTGGCCATCGGCAAGAAGGGCCAGAACGTTCGTCTGGCCAGCAAGCTGATCGGCTGGAACGTGGACATCAAGAGCGAGGAAGAAAAGCGCCAGGAAATCGAGGCGCAAATGGCCGCGCTCACCGCGCCGGGCACTCCGCTCTCCGAACTGAAGGGCGTTGGTCCGAAGACGATCGAGCGTATTGAAACTCACGGCGTCACCACCATCGAAAAACTTGCCGACATGACACCCGAACAGCTCACTGAAATTCCGGGAATCGGCGAGAAGATGGTCGAGAAGATTCAACTTTCCGTAGCCGCTTATTTCCAGTCGCTTGAAAATCCAGCGGCGGAAACGGAATCTCTCGAAGGGCTCGCCGAGCAGGAATCCGCCGAAGCCGGCCTGGAAGAAGCGCAGGTTACCGAAGAAGAATCCAGCGAGGCCGCCGACGTCGCTGCCGAAGACGTTGAAGCTCCGACGGAAGCGGAAGAAATTGCTGCTGCGGCTGCTGCCGCGGCAGAAGGCGAAGCCGGGAACACGGAATCCGGCAATTCCCCGGAACCCGAGGAAAAGCCGGAAGAAAGTAGCAAGGAGTAGTCCCGGAGGGCAATGACAGAAGCGAATCAAATCCGCATTAACGAATTGGCGCGTGAACTTGAGGTCAAGGCCAAGGCAATTATTGATTATTTGCCCGAGGCCGGCGTTACTGAGAAAAAAACGCACTCGAGTTCGATTGACGTTGAGGCAGCCGAGAGAGTGCGCAAGCACTTCCGCGACGCTGCTGAAGAGGAAGCCGCGGCCGAGCAAAGAGCCGTGGCCGAAAAGGCGGCAAAAGATGCAGCCGCTAAGGCAGCGCGTCTGAAGCCTGCCGTCGTAGCTCCTCCGCCGCCACGGCCCGTTGCTGCCGCTCCTCACGCTCCTGTTGTAACCACGCCGCCTCCTGTGGTGGCTGCGCCTGCTCCGCCTGCGCCTCCGGTGCCGAAACCTGCGCCAGCGCCTGCACCTGCGGTGATTGCTGCAAAGCCTGCAGCGCCCGCTGTTGCGCCTCCGGCTCCAGTAAAACCGGCGGCTGCGCCCGCTGCTGCACCTCCAAAGCCGCCCGTGCGGCCTCCTGTAACTGCTCCAGTAGCGCCAAGACAGGTTCCTCCGCCGGCTCCGCCAATGGCGAAACCTCCGGCGACGAAACCTCCGGCGACGAAACCTCCGGCGACGCCACCTCCGGCAGTTGCGCGGCCGGCAGCTTCTCCATCGGCCGCAGCACGGCCTGGCGGGACGACGCACCCAACTTCCGCCGTAAAATCAGCTCCCAAACCGAACTGGAATCCATTGCCGCCCGGCGCGCGTGTGAATCCTCCAGCGCCAGTACGTCCGACGGCGAGTGCACGACCTGGTGCCGCGCAATCGAGATTTCCGTCGCGGCCGGGCGCTCCAGGCCGGCCCGGACAACAAGTTCCCATGCGCCCGGGACAGCCGATGCTGGGTCGTCCAGGTGGTCCCCGCCCAGGAGGACGTCCCGCTCCCGCGCAGCCTGGGGATAAAATGCCTCCCAAAGCCGAGCCAGGGAAGCCAATTTACGAGCGCAAACCTGCGGCGCGCGCGCGTCCCACTATCGAGAAACGTTTTGAAGAAGGCGAACGAAAACTGCATCCCGTTCGCGCCCGTGTGGGTCCCGGCGAACGGCGTACTGCGCAAATTGAGCGCGCTCCCGCGCCTCCGCCGCGCGAGCCTCGCGAAATTACGATCACGGAAGGCGTGACGGTCCGCGATCTCGCGGAAAAGCTCGATGTGCGCGCGAAAGAAGTCCTGAAAATTTTGCTGGACCGCGGCATCTTCGCCAGCATCAACCAGGCCCTGGACACGGCAACCGCAATGAATCTCGCCGAATCATTTAACGGCATCGTTAAAGTACTCACGTTTGAAGAAGACGTAGTTCAGGAAGTTGCCCGCGAAGAAAAACCTGAGAATCTTGAACCGCGGCCGCCCGTCGTCACCGTTATGGGCCATGTCGATCACGGCAAGACCAGCCTGCTCGACGCTATTCGCGAAACTGAAGTTGCTGCGGGCGAAGCTGGAGGAATTACCCAGCATATCGGCGCTTCGGTCGTTCACATTGACGGCCGCAAAGTCGTGTTCGTGGATACGCCGGGTCACGAAGCATTCACGCGCATGCGCGCGCGCGGCGCTAAGGTAACCGACATCGTCGTCCTCGTGGTTGCCGCTGACGATGGCGTGATGCCCCAAACGCAGGAAGCCATTGACCACGCAAAAGCCGCGGGCGTTCCGATCATTGTTGCTATCAACAAAATCGATAAGCCGGAAGCGCAGGTAGAGCGCGTCAAGCGCCAGCTTTCCGAGCGCGGATTGATGCCCGAGGAATGGGGCGGCGACACCGTGATGGTCGAGGTCTCCGCGAAGCAAAAGAAAAATCTCAACAAGTTGCTGGAGATGATTTTGCTGGTGGCCGATCTTCGCGAACTGAAATCGAATCCGAAAGCCCCCGCAGCCGGCACCGTGCTGGAATCCCGCGTGGATAAAGGCCGTGGTGCGGTCGCAACGATCATGGTTCAGACAGGAACACTGCATACCGGAGACGTATTTATTTGCGGCGCTGTGTATGGAAAAGTTCGCGCCATGTTTGACGATCACGGACGCCCTGTCAGAAGCGCAGCGCCATCGACTCCCGTGGAAGTTTTAGGATTGCAAGGCGCTCCCGAAGCGGGCGACCAGTTCCAGGTGGCCGACGAAGCGAGGGCACGCCACATCGTCGAATTCCGCCAGGGCAAGCTGCGCGAAGCTACGCTGGCGAAATCAGCGGGCGCGCGCATCACGCTCGATCAGTTGCACGAGCAACTCAAAGCGGGCGACGTTAAGGAACTTCCGCTGGTCATCAAGGCCGACGTGCAGGGTTCGGTAGAAGTTTTGAGCGAGATGCTGCCGAAACTTTCCGACGACCGCGTGAAGCTGAAAATCATTCATGCCAGCATTGGCGCCGTCACGGAAAACGACGTTCTGCTGGCTTCGGCTTCGGGCGCAATCATCGTGGCGTTCAATGTCCGGCCCGACCGCAAAGCTTCGGACCTGGCGCAGCGCGAAGGCGTCGAGGTTCGACCGCACACGATCATTTACGAAGTATCCGACGAAATCAAGAAAGCCATGACCGGACTGCTCGATCCGGTCTTCAAGGAAACGCATCTGGGCCGCGCCGAAGTGCGCAACACATTCCGCGTCAAAGGCGTGGGCACCATCGCGGGTTGCTACGTGCTGGACGGCGTGCTCAAGCGCGACTCTGAGGTCCGTGTGGTTCGCGAAGGCATCGTAATTTATACAGGACGCATCAGTTCATTACGCCGGTTCAAGGACGATGCTAACGAAGTGCGTTCCGGATTTGAGTGCGGCGCGAGCGTTTCCAACTTCAACGACATCAAGGTTGGCGATGTTCTCGAGTGCTTCCATATGCAGAGACTTGTGCTGGCGGAAGCCTCGGCCTGATTCTTCATTTGGGCTCTGCGCGGAGCCCGCTTGCAGGCTTAATTGCAGGCGCATTTGCAGTCCCGCTTCACAGGGAAGACGATGCCAATCGGTTTACTCACCCTGGAAATCTATATTCCCGAGGCGCACTCGCTAAAAGACAAGCGGCAGGTCCTGCGCAGCCTGAAAGACCGGTTGCGAGGTAAGTTTAATGTGGCCGTGGCCGAGCTCGAGGGGCAGGATTCCTGGCAACGATCCGTGGTTGGCGTCGTGAGTTTGTCAAACAGCAACTCGCATCTGGAACAATCGCTCCGCAACGTGCTCGAGGATTCCGAGCGACTCCTCGGCCGCGATTTGATTGGGCATGATTTGGAAGTGATTTAGTGAAACCGCGAGCGCAAATTCATAAGAAATTCGGCAATCAGTGAGACAACGATGACGATCCCGGGACATCGGCACGAACGTGTGGCCGAGGAAATCCTTCACGAGTTGGGCATCATGGTCGCCGGTGAATTAAAAGACCCGCGCATTGCCGCGCTGGTCACGATCACCGAAGTACGTGTCACGCCTGATCTGAAGCACGCGCGCGTCTTCGTGAGCGTGATGGGAACCGAGGCCGAGCAGAAGAGCACGATCAGAGGACTCGCGGCAGCCGTCGGCTACATTCGCCATGAGTTGACCGAACGCATTCAACTTCGCCGCGCGCCGGAAATTCATTTCACGCTCGATCATTCCGAGGAATACAGCCAGCGGATCGAGGAGCTTTTGCGGCAGACCAGAAAGCCCGCATCTTGAAGATTTCAGGTTTTAGGTTTTGTGGGTCGTGCCTTCAGGCACGGCAAACGTTGCGATTACTTCAGGGGTCTTAACCCCTGAAGGTTTTGTTTCGCAGATTTCCGTAAGTTGGGAGCCCATAATTTTTTTCGTGGGCTCCACGCTTCACATAAAGAGCTCAGCGTAAAAGTAGAGTCCGCACTTAATTTCAGATGGGCTGCCCTTCTGGACTCAGGTAAACAAGTACAGCCCGTTCGCTGCTTCTGGCGGGCTCCAAGTAGAGCCCGCACCCGGACATGCCACGAAAACCTCAACCTGCGCCGCTGGACGGCGCACTCATCATCGACAAACCGCAGGGAAGGACATCGCATGACGTCGTGGATGCCGCGCGCCGCATCCTTGGGTTCCGGCAGATCGGCCATCTGGGCACGCTCGACCCGCTGGCGACCGGCGTACTCGTGCTGCTGCTGGGCCGCGCCACAAGGCTCGCGCAGTTTTACGCGGGGCGACGCAAACGTTACACCTCCACATTCCGGTTTGGGTTCGCCACGGACACCTACGATGCGGACGGTACGGCCCAGGGACCGGACTCCGCACCCGTGCTTGACCGCGCTGAAATCGAACGTCTGGCCGCCGCGCGCGTTGGCCTGTTCCCGCAAATGCCCCCGCCTTACTCGGCAAAAAAAATTCATGGACGCCCGGCGCACGAACTCGCGCGTAGGAAAAAACCGGTCGAGCTGAAAGCGGTCGACATCGAAGTGTACGATTTTCGCGTTGACGAAGTTGCCAGGCCGCTCGCTAAGTTTTCCATCGAATGCGCTGCAGGCGCTTACATCCGTTCGCTGGCCCACGACATGGGCGCGGCGCTCGGATGCGGCGCGCACCTGGCGTCAATCGTCCGCACCGCGGTAGGCGAGTTCACGCTAGACCAGGCTGCGAAATTGGAAGATCTCCAATGCGCCGCCGCGGAAGGCAATCTCGCGCAATACGTCATTCCCCTGGAGCGCCTACTGCCCGAATTGCCAAGCGCCACGGTGCCGCCACTTGTCGAACAACGCGTGCGCCACGGATCAAAATTCACTGTACAGCTTGCGCAAATTCAGCCGGGCCGCGCGAGCGTCGCGCAGGGCGCCACAGCGGAACTCAATTCCGGCGAATGGAAGCCTGCGCGCCTGCGCGTCTT
>Ga0070735_10001062_pt1 | contig 27273 bp, 17 predicted proteins | sample Coa_R1_FD_66443 | JGI IMG/M metagenome (GOLD analysis project Ga0070735, IMG submission 66443) | Surface soil microbial communities from Centralia Pennsylvania, which are recovering from an underground coalmine fire - Coalmine... | ecosystem: Environmental > Terrestrial > Soil > Unclassified ...
CGGCCAGCAATCTCGACGAATTTTTCGAAGTGCGCGTCGCCGCGATGATGCAGCAGATTGAGGACGGCTATAACGAGGCCGGTCCCGACGGCCTGACGCTCACCGCAAAGCGCGACATTCTCAGCAAGCTCACGCACGAATTCGTTGAAGATCAGTACGACTGCTGGAATTCGCGTTTGCGCCCGGCGCTGGCCGGAAACGGAATCCGCGTGCTCGGGTTGCATGAACTCGATTCCGACGCCCTGCGCTTTGTCGACGATTACTGCGCGAAGGAACTTGATCCGCTGCTTACTCCGGTGACGGTTGATCCGGCGCATCCGTTCCCGCGTGTCATCAACAAGGCTCTGTGCCTTGGGTTTCTGCTGCGCCGCCGCCGTCGCTCTGCACTGACGTATACGGGAGTAGTCTCCGTTCCACGAGCGCTGCCTCGGCTGATTCGTTTGCCCTCGAAAGAGACGGCCGACTTCATTTTTCTTGCGGACCTTGTTGCGCACCATGCGGTGCGCATGTATCACGGGTATGACATTGTTTCGTCCGCGCCATTTCGCGTAACGCGCAACAGCAATCTTTATCTGGCGGAAGAAGAGGCGCGCAGCCTGCTTGAATCGGTGCGCACCGAACTGCACAATCGCCGCAAGGGCGACGCCGTTCGCATGGAGATCGAAGCCGATGCCGATCCGGAAATCATTGAGCGGCTGCGCACCGTTTTTGAGCTGGACCCCTGGCAGGTCTTTCCGGTCAGCGGTCCTGTCAATCTGGTGCGGCTGTTCAACGTGTACGAGCAGGTCAACCGTCCGGATCTGAAGTACCGTCCGTTCTCTCCGCGGGAACTGCGCTTGACCTCGAAATCGAAAGATTTATTCGAGGAACTGCGCTCGCACGACATCCTGCTGCATCATCCGTTCGACTCCTACGACGCGGTCGTTTCATTCATTGAATCGGCGGCTGAGGACGAGCGTGTCCTTTCCATCAAGCAGACTCTCTACCGCACCAGCGAACACTCGCTGATTGTGCCGTCGCTCATCGACGCTGCTTCGCGCAAGGAAGTTACCGCGGTCGTGGAGTTGAAAGCCCGCTTTGACGAGGCATCGAATATTCGCTGGGCGCGCGATCTGGAGGATGCCGGAGTCCAGGTCTTTCACGGCCTTGTCGGACTTAAGACTCACTGCAAGTTATCGCTGCTCGTACGCCGCGATCCGGATGGAGTGACGCGCAGTTATGCGCATATCGGGACGGGCAACTACAACGCGACCACCGCACGGATTTACACGGACCTGAGCCTCTTCACAGCCAATCCTGAAATCACGCGCGCGGTGCACGACGTTTTCAGTTTCCTGACCGCATACGCGGAAAACCCCAGTTACGACCCGCTTCTCGTCTCCCCGCTCGATTTGGCGGAGAAAACTCTGGCGTTGATCGATCGCGAAGCCGAACACGCCCGCGAGGGACGGCCGGCTCGCATCATTGCCAAGATGAACGCTTTGCTCGACAAGAATATTGTCCAGGCGCTTTACCGCGCATCGCAGGCTGGAGTGGAGATCAACCTGATTGTTCGCGGAATTTGTGCGTTGCGCCCCGGCGTTCGCGGAGTCAGTGAAAACATCCAGGTACGCAGCATCGTTGGGCGCTATCTGGAGCACAGCCGCATCTACTACTTCGCCAACGGCGGCGAAGAGGAGATCTATATCGGCAGCGCGGACTGGATGCCGCGCAATCTCTACGAGCGCGTCGAAGTGTTAGTCCCGCTGCGCGACGAGATGCTGCGCGAGCGGGTGCACCACGAAATTCTCGATGCGTATCTTGCGGACAACCGCAAGGCGCGAATCCTGCTCAAAGATGCTGGTTATATCCGGGCCTGGCAACCGCTGCACGGAAAACGCAATCGCCGTCCGCCGACAGGAGCCGCGGCTTTCAGTGCGCAGGATTTTCTGATGGCAGTGGCGGAGGGCAAGGCGCCTCCGATGTTGCCGGAGCCCAGAGCAAAGGCGTCCCGGAAGCGTAGAGTAGCGGCAGAGAGGGAAGGGTAAGCTGCAATGATTCTCTACTTCTTACGGCATGCAAGCGCTGGCGAGCATCTCGCCAATCCCAAAAAGGATGAGAAGCGCGCGCTCGACAAAGAAGGAATCGAGCATTGCGGATACATCGGACGCGCGCTCACGGCGCTTAACGTCCAGGTCGATTCCATCATCTCCAGCCCCTTGAAGCGCTGTACGCAAACGGCGTCGCTGGTGGGCAACGAGCTCGGGTATGAAGGCAAACTGCAGACCGACAACGCGCTTCGCCCGGAAGCCGGACTTGCCGACTTCCGCAAGCTTCTCGAAAAATATTCGAAGCAGGACGCCATCATGGTTGTCGGACACAATCCGAATCTCAGCCAATTCTTGGGAGCGGTGATCTGCGATTCCGGTTGTGAGGCCTCAACGGAATTGAAAAAAGGCGCGGTCGCCAAAGTTGAAATGCGGCGCACTCTCGGGACTCTGCAGTGGTGCCTGACGCCGAAAGTGCTGCGGACGCTCTACGATACGGCCGTGGAAAGTTCGCGTCCGAACACTTCGCGGAAGTAATCGCGCTCTTTTTCAATCGCCCAGAGTTCGAGGTCCACGCCCATCCGCCGCCGCGGCACGAGAGTCACCTTCACTTCGGCCGAGCGCACTGCAATTCGGACCTTCTCGACCGCTCGGCTGCGTCCCAGATTCTGAGCGCGCGCCAGGCGCAGCAGTACGATCGCTTTCTCGACATTTCCACGCTCCGCCGGATCGATCACCTTCATCGGACCGTCTTCCAGAGTCGGCTTTGACTTCCCAAGATAACGCGCGATGGCAGCAATGACGCGCCGTTGCTGCGGCGTGTAGCCGAGGATTTCGGAGTTCGAAATGATGTAGTTCGTGTGCCGATGCCGCCCGTTGCGATTCACGTAATCGCCGACTTCATAGAGCATTGCCGCTGCGGTGAGCCATTCCCGATATTCCGGCGGCAGGCTGTGCACGGAACGCAGCGCCGAGAACAGAAGCGACGCCGCATCGCGGACATCGAGCGCGTGTTTGCGGTCGACTTGGTAGTGCGCGACCGCTTTCATGATCGATTCCCATCGCTCGGACTCGATCTGCCTGCCGGAGCGCGTACTCTGATCGTAGTCGGCAGCCATCTGGGCGAGGATTCCATCGCGCAAGCCCAGCGGAGAGAAGCGGAATCCTTTCAGATGCAAGCGCTCTACCAGTTCGTGATAGACACCGGCTCCGGCCACAATGATTTCCGCTCGCCGCGGACCGATTCCTTGAATCTTTCTTCTCTCCGCAACCGGGAGCTTTGAGAGCCGCTTCGCGATCCGGCTCATCTCGGAGCGCAGAACAACATTGCGCTGATGGTTTGTGCCGTGTTTCAAATGGCCGGCAACTGCGGCCAATGCCGCCGCGGTGCCAGAAGTCGCGATGACATTCTTCACTTTTGCGGTCGCGATACGGTCCACAATGCGGTTGACCTCGCGCGTGATGAATCCGCGCAGGCGTTTCAGTTCGCCTTTGCGGGGCGGATCGTGCCGCAGGAATTCGTTCGTCAGCCGGACCGCGCCGAGAGGAAGGCTGACCGCATCGCGGATATGTCCGTTATGGGTGACGGTCAGCTCGCAACTGCCGCCGCCAAGATCGAGTAGCAGCGCAGGAGCGCGGTCAATTCGCGGGCCCGATATAAGACCCAGATGAATGAGCCGCGCCTCTTCCACGCCGGAGATGATTTCCACGCGCCAGCCCGTCGCCGATCGCACCCACTCAAGGAATGCCTGCGAGTTCCGGGCATCTCGGAGAGCGCTCGTGGCCACAACGCGAACCGAATCGGTTACAACCTGCTGCGTCGCGCGATGAAACCGCCGCAGCACCTTCACCGTCTCGGCCATGGAATCGGGCGTCAGAAAGCCCGAGCCGAACACTCCCTCGCCAAGCCGCGTAACTTCACGGTCTTCGTGCAGCGGACGAAGGCGTCCGCCTTGCAACCGCGCAATTTTCAACCGGACGGAATTGGAGCCGATATCGACAGCGGCGAAGGTAGGCATGGGAAGCCCCACAGTTTACATGCGGAAGGGATGCACGTCACCGCCGTTGGGAATCTGGAGAGATTTCGAAACGAGAGAACTAGGCTGCCGCCTCGGCTGGCCCCGTTGCCGTAAGGCTCTTGCCCAGCTTGCGGGAACCGTCCACGGCGGGAGTTTGTTCTCGGGCTTGTTCCTTTGCCGTGCTAATCGAGGCCACGGCATTCCTGAACTTTCCCCGTGTAACGTTGTGAATAGCGGCCACGAGCGACGATTGATTGATTTCGCCCAGCGTTTGCGTTGCGGTTTGCGTCAAGGTGAACCAGTCATGCCAGCTGCCGAGCGCATCCTGCGCGTGCCTCAGTTGCGCAATCAATTCGGCCCTCTCGGGAGACTTAGGCGCGAACTCCGCCGCATACCGCGCTTGCTTCACGGCGACACGGTACCGGTGCAGCAACTCTTCGTTCATCGGACGGGAAGAAACTGGCACGGCTGCAAGTATTTGCTTTGCAACGGCCAATGGATCGCGGCTCTTCGCCGACTTCGAGTCTTCCAGGGCGCGTTTAAGCCGCTTATGGATCTCCCGGATCACCTTCTTCTTGAGCAACTTTCGCAGTTTCTTCTCATGCTTTGCTCGAAACTCGATCAGGGATTGAGTCAGCTGGGTCTTGCGCCTGGGCTCAAGCGGAACTTTAAGGCTTCGTAGCGCCGCCAGTTGTACATCCACATCGCGGACGTTGCCGGCCCGCCGCCGAATCCGGCCCAAAAGCTTGAGAAGTTTTGCCTGATTGCTTCCCCCCGCGCACACGATCTGCTCCAGCAGCGTCTCGAGTCTCCTTGAGGTCGTTCGAAAGCTGTGGACTGCGTCCGGTTGCTGGTCCGATTCGAGGCGCAGAAGTTCCCGTTCCATCTTTCGGAAAATAATCTTCGTGGGATAAATTGCATTCGCCATAAAAACTGTCTCTTCGTGAACGAGCAACGTTTCCACGCCGAGATGTAGAGGCGAGGGACTTGCTCCAATCCTCACAGGGAAAAGGGTTATCGGGGGAACTTGGGAGTCGCCGAAAAGCTAAGTTATTTTAACACCGTTGTAACAAGCCTCTGCTAGGGTAGGGGCGATGGCCAATCCCGCATTCTCTCGGCCTGATATGCCTGGACCGCAACCCGTTGATGCGACGAGAGTTAATGAGGTTACGGTAGCCCGGCCAGCCCCCCTTTTGCACTTTTCTGCAGGCGAGATTCCCGATCGTATTTTCAAATTTCTCATCACCGCCTGCGGGCTGGCGGTTCTGGCTGTCCTCGTACTGATTGTCTATGAGTTGGTGTCTCAGTCGACCGTTTCCTGGCATGCCTTCGGGCTGAAATTTTTCGCCGGCAGCGATTGGGACCCGGTCAGTGAGCAGTTCGGAGCGTTGCCATTCATCTACGGGACCCTTGTTTCCTCCCTTGTGGCGCTGGTCATCGCCGTTCCGTTATCCGTCGGCGTGGCGGTATTCACCACCGAGATGTGCCCGAAGGCCCTGCGCGGACCGCTCTCGTTTTTCGTCGAGCTTCTGGCGGCGATTCCGAGTGTGATCTACGGACTGTGGGCGATGTTTGTTCTGGTTCCGATTTTGCGGAATTACGTGCAGCCCTTCCTGTCGGCGACGTTCGGTTGGACAGGACTCTTTTCCGGGCCGCCCTATGGCATTGGCATGCTGGCGGCCGGGGTCATCCTTGCCATCATGATCATCCCGATCATCTCATCGATCACGCGCGAGGTGCTGAGCGTCGTACCGCAGAACCAGCGCGAAGGCGTCCTCGCCCTGGGGGCGACGCGGTGGGAGATGATTCGCGTCGGGGTGCTTCGCAACGCCCGCGCCGGAATTGTGGGCGGCATCATCCTCGGCCTCGGACGCGCCCTCGGCGAAACCATGGCCGTCACCATGGTCATCGGAAACACACCGCAGATTTCGAAATCGTTGTTTGCCTCCGGATACAGCATGGCCAGCGTTCTGGCCAACGAATTCAGCGAAGCCACCGGCAATGTGTATCGCTCAGCCCTGATTGAAATTGGCCTGGCGCTTTTCATCGTGACAATCATCGTAAATGCCCTGGCGCAATTGATGGTCTGGACCGTAACTCGTGGCCAGCCTGCGAGGGGTCATGTCTGAAGCGGCCGTAGCCCTTCAAACCACTCGACCCCTCAGTCTGCGGCGCCGACTTACTGACAAGGCGATGACCGCGGCGGCGGTTGGTACGGTGTTAATCGTTCTGGCCCCGCTGGTTGCCATTTTCGGATACCTGGTCTATCGCGGCATCGGATCGATCAACTGGGCATTTCTCACGCAGACACCGAAGCCAGTCGGCGAAGCCGGTGGCGGAATGGCGAATGCGATCGTTGGCTCGATCATCATTCTCGGCATCGCCAGCCTGATCGGAGTCCCTTTCGGAGTTGGAGCCGGCATCTATCTTGCCGAATACGGGCGCAACCGCTTCGGCAGCTCCATTCGCTTCACGGCCGACGTCCTGAACGGAGTTCCCTCAATTGTGATGGGCATTGTCGGGTACGCCATTGTGGTGGTCCATCAAGGACATTTTTCGGCGTTGGCGGGGGGCGTGGCTCTCGCGATCATGATGGTGCCGACCATCACGCGCACGACCGAAGAGATGCTGCTGCTCGTTCCGCGCGCGCTGCGCGAAGCAGCATATGGCTTGGGGGTGCCGCGCTGGCGGACGACGCTCTCGATCACCTTGCGCACAGCAACCTCCGGAGTGATTACCGGAATCATGCTAGCCTTCGCGCGGGTTGCCGGCGAAACGGCTCCGCTGCTGTTTACGGCGTTCGGCAATACGTTCTGGAACTTGCGCTACGACCAGCCTATTGCAGCTCTGCCGCTGCAAATCTTTGTGTACGCGAATTCTCCGTACGACGACTGGCATCGCCAGGCATGGGCCGGGTCGCTGGTGCTGATTATCCTGATCGTTGGTGCGGTCGCGGCCGTGCGTTACGTCGTGCGGCGCGGATCGTTCGGAACGGCTTAATTCTATGGGAGTCGGAATCCAGGTCGAGAACCTGAATGCGTGGTACGGCAAGAGCCAGGCTCTCTACGACATCAATCTCAAGATTGCGGCGAATCACGCCACGGCGCTGATCGGGCCTTCGGGATGCGGCAAGTCCACGTTTATCCGCTGCATTAACCGCATGCACGAGACGATTCCCGAAGCCCATGTGCAGGGACGCATCCGCATTGGAGAAATCGACGTTTATAACGGAACGTCGCCCACCCAGCTGCGCCGCCGGGTTGGCATGGTGTTTCAGAAGCCGAACCCGTTTCCGACGATGTCGATCTACGACAACGTCGCATCAGGATTGAAGCTCAACGGGTTTCATGACCGCCGCAAGATGGATGAAATCGTCGAGCGGTCGCTGCAGGTTTCCGCGCTCTGGGAGGAAGCCAAAGATCATCTCCACAAGAAATCGGGCGCCAGCCTTTCTGGCGGACAGCAGCAGCGGCTCTGCATTGCGCGAGCGCTGGCTGTGGAACCGGAAGTCCTGCTGATGGACGAGCCCTGCTCGGCTCTCGACCCGATCTCTACCGGAAAAATTGAAGAGTTGATCTTCCAGCTCAAAGAGCGGTATACCATCGTAATAGTTACCCACAATATGCAGCAGGCGGCTCGCGTGGCCCAATTTACGGGCTTTTTCCTGCTGGGCAAGATGATTGAGTTCGATAAGACGGAAAAGATTTTCACCAAGCCGTCCGACAAGAAAACGGAAGATTACATCACCGGCAGATTCGGATAAAAGAACGACCGGACAAGGAAGGTTCGTAAATGCGCACGCGCTTTCAGCAAGGGCTGGATGATCTACGGGAACGGTTGCTTCGCATGGGAGGACTGGCGGAGCAGGCGGTGGACCGCGCCCGACAGGCCTACGTCGAGCGCGACCTCACCCGCTGCCAGATGATTCTGGAAGGCGAGAACCTGATCAACATCGCGGAGCGCGAAATCGACGAATCCGCCTTCGACCTGCTGGCGATGCAGCAGCCGATGGCCGTCGATCTGCGCTTCATTCTTGCGGTCACGAAGATCAATTCCGACCTCGAGCGCGTGGGCGATCAGGCGGTCAACATTGCCGAACGGGTCATGGATATGGTGGAACTTCCCGCCGCCGATCTTCCCGTCGATATCGCGCGAATGGGCACCGCAGTCAGTGCGATGGTGCGCCGCGCCCTGGAATCATTCATCGAGGGCAAAGTCGAACTCGCGCATGCGGTCCTCGAAATGGATAACGTGATCGATCGCATGCGGGATGACGCGTTTATCCAGCTCGTGAAGACGATGAACGACCGCCCTGAGATCGTGCGGCAGGCGCTCGATGCGCTGCTGGTAGCCCGCAATCTTGAACGCGTAGCCGACCATGCCACCAACATCGCTGAAGACGTCATCTTCTGGGTGCAGGGATCGGATGTGCGGCATAACGTGCATCCCGACGAGCCGCAACGCGAGCAGCCTGAACTTCCTACAACGCGCGCGTCTGGAATCTAAGGGATTGAGGTGGGCGCAGAAACAGCGAAAGGTGCTGTCAAGGGGGTTTTGGATCACGTTTTGCTGTAAGCTGCTAATTTCCATCGAGAAATAAATTTCGGGAAATATCCACCTTGTGCTGCTCGAGTTGATATTCTGAATATATAGAGCGAAATGATGGGGCGCGGGCCTGTGGGCTCAGCGCCATTTTTGTTTGGGATGAGATAGGTGCGGTTTCATTTGGGTTGAAGTCTTGATCCGTGTGAATGGTCTATGATGCATGTTGGTTTTGAGCGCGTGTCGCGCGCTGAATTGCGCTCGTGCCGCTGACCAGTTATGGAGGAGCGCGGGTGGAGGGACTTGTGGCTTTAAAGGCATGCCGGTATCTGCTTTTACTTATGGTTGCTCCGCTCGTAATTGCACAAACGCAATCCAGTAAAGATTCTTCGATTAACCTCCCGACCAGCAAGCAACTGACGGTTCCCCCGCCGGGGTACATCGGCAGCACAAACAGTTTTCCTGCGACGATGGTGATCAGCCCCGATGGCCGATACGCCGCATTGTTGAACGACGGCTATGGGACGCAGGAAACGATGGCGCATCAGTCCATCGCGGTGCTCGACCTGAAGACGAATCAGATTGCCGACTTTCCGGACGCGCGCCTCGGCGATGATGCGCACCAGAGCTATTTCCTCGGGCTTGCCTTCAGTTCCGACGGAAAGCATCTCTATGCCTCCGTCGGATCGCTAACGGATCCGACAGGGACAAGGCCGAACGACACGGGAAACGGCATCGCTGTGTACATCTTTGCGGAGGGCAAAGTAAAGCCGGAACGTTTCATTCATATTCCGTTGCAGCCATTGCCGGCGGGAAAGAAGTTGGCGGTCGGCCTGAAGGCGCCTCCGCACATGGCGATTCCGTATCCGGCGGGCATCGCAGTGATTGCGGCGCATGGGCATGACGAACTGCTCGTGGCGAATAACCTGTCCGACAACGTCGTTCTGCTCGATCTGGCGACCGGAAGAATTTCCCACACGCTCGACTTCAGCACGAGCAATCTAGTGCCGGCTGCGTATCCATATACCTGCGTGGCGACAAAAGACGGGCACCGTGCCTGGTGCAGTTTGTGGAATGCATCGGAAGTGGCCGAGCTTGATTTGGCCACGGGCGCAGCTGTACATCAGATTTCTTTGAAGGCACCTGATGATCGTGAGGCGCCAGGCTCACATCCGACAGCGATGCTGCTTAGCCCGAATGAAAAGGTCCTGTACGTTGCACTCTCAAACTGCGACCAAGTTGCTTTGATTGCAACGGAAACCGGAATGCCATTTTCATTGCTGAGGACCTCGCTATGGGACCAGAAGCTCGGGGGAAGCAATCCCATTGCGTTGGCTCAGTCTGCTGATGGTAAGCATCTCTTCGTCGCCGATTCCTCGCTTGACGCCGTTGCAGTTCTGGATGTGTCGCAAGCATCGAACGGTCCTCTTAATGACATGATGTTCTTCGCGCCCTCCTTCATTCCCACTGACTGGTACCCCTCTGCCCTTGCCATTCACGGCGACGACCTCCTCATCGCCACCGCCAAGGGCGAAGGCACGGGCCCCAACAAGATGATGGGCAAGACGGTCTACGAGACCAAGCACAAAGAGCACGCGTACATTCCCACGCTCCTCCGAGGATCCATCGCCCGGCTGAACATTCCTTCAACCTTGCAGAAGCTTCCGCAGCTCACCGAAACGGTCGAACGCGACAATCTTTTCCATACTGATCCCGGCAAGATCACGTTCGCTTCGGGCGAGAATCCGATCAAGCACGTTATTTACATCATCAAAGAAAACCGTACCTACGATCAGATTCTCGGAGACCTCAAGGTTGGCGACGGCGATCCTTCGCTCACGCTATACGGCGAAGACATCACGCCTAACGAGCACAAGCTCGCGTTGCAGTTCGGTGTGCTCGACAATTTTTACGATAGCGGAGAGGTTTCCGGCGACGGCCACCTCTGGTCGACCGCCGCCATCACCTCCGACTACAACGAAAAGGTCTGGCCGATTGCCTACCGCGGCAAGGAGCGCACCTACGATTTTCAAGGACAGAATGCTGACGAATACCCGCTGGAGCACAACCTGCCCGACGTGGACGATCCCTCGACTGGATTTCTCTGGGACAATCTCACGCGCAACAACGTCAGCTTCCGCGATTACGGCGAGTTCGTGAATGCCGAGTGGTGCAACGAGAAGCTCAAGACCGCAAACCCGCGGCAGGGAACTCCTTCCGGGCAGGAAGCCGAGTGCGCCCATACCGCCGTTGAGCAGGGAGAGTCATTGCCGTCGAACGTTGGTGATCCACATGGAAGTTCAAGTCCGTGGCCGTGGTCGGTGCCGCTGTTCAGCGGCGTGAAGCCGACCAAAGCGAATCTGGAAGATCATTTCGATCCTCTCTTTCCGGACTTCAATACCGACTATCCCGACCAACTGCGCGCCGACGAATTTCTGAATGAATTCACCGCCTATGTGCGCGCGCGCAAAGAGAACGAAGGCCCGCGTTTCGAACTGCCATCGTTCGTCCTGCTGTACTTGCCGAACGATCACACCGGCGGCACGCGCCCCGAGAAGGCGCGTCCAGCGGCGAACGTCGCCGACAACGATTTAGCCCTGGGTCGCGTGGTGGATGCCGTCTCGCACAGCCCGTACTGGGACGATACTGCGATCTTCGTTCTCGAAGACGACGCGCAGGATGGCGCCGATCACGTTGACGCTCATCGCTCCATCGCCTTCGTGATCAGCAAATATTCGCCGGGATCTTCGGAGCATCCCAACGTCGAACATCGCTTCTACACGACGGTGAATGTCGTGCACACGATGGAGACGCTGCTGGGGCTGCCGCCGATGAACGTGAATGATGCGTACGCGCCGCTGATGAGCGGATTATTTTCGGGCTTCGGAGATCAGCCCCCTTACAAAGCCGACAATCGCAACAAGAGAAACGGATTGATCTATGAACGCAATCGCCGTGATGCTCCGGGCGCGGATGTCTCCATGAAGATGGATTTCTCGCGCCCCGATGCAGCTGGCGCAACCAACTTGAACCGTGTGCTCTGGCAGGATGCGAAGGGCGGAGCTCCGCAGCCAACGCCGCGGCACAGTGTCTTTCCCCCCGGCGATTGATGGGACTATGAATCCACTTGAGATATCAAGCGATGAATTTCGCCGTCTTGTCGAGCGTGCGACCCAGTCATCCGCGGATTATCTCGAAACACTCGACCAGCGGCCGATCTTCCCGGCCACCAGCGGCGAAGAGACGCAACGCCTGTTTCATGCGAGCCTCCCCGAGCAGGGCCTTGGCGCGGATGCGCTGAATGAACTGGCGGAAGTTGCGCGCCTATCCCGCGCCCAGAATGCTCGCTTCTTCGGCTACGTGCTTGGTTCCGGGGAACCAGTCGCCGCGGTCGCCGATCTTCTGGCGAGCGTCTTAAACCAGAACGTGACAGCGTGGCGCTCGGGTCCGGCCGCAGTGGCGATCGAACAGACGGTCGTCGGCTGGCTGTCGCAGGCCATTGGATGCCCCGGTTTTCGCGGTCATCTCACGGGCGGCGGATCGTCCGCCAACCTGATGGGCCTCGCCATGGCTCGAGAGATTCATGCCGCAGCCAACGAAAAGGGAATTGCGCCCGGCGGAATCGTCTATGCTTCCGAAGAAGTTCACATGTCGATTCCGAAGAGCGTGGCGCTGCTCGGGATTGGTCGCGACAATCTGCGCCTGATCCCAACCGATTCTTCGTTTCGCATGATTCCGGCAGAACTCGACCAGAGAATTGCCCGCGACAAAAATGCCGGGAAGATCCCGTTGGCCGTCGTCGGTTCAGCCGGCACTGTCAACACCGGAGCAATCGATCCGCTAGGGCGGATCGCCGAGATCGCGCAGCGGCACGGCATGTGGTTTCACGTGGACGGAGCCTATGGCGCCTTGGCGGCGATGGCCAGTCCGGAGAAGTTCGAAGGCCTCGACCTGGCGGATTCGATTTCTCTCGATCCACACAAATGGCTCTATCAGCCTCTCGACTGCGGCTGCCTGCTGTATCGTTCGCCCGAAGCCGCGCAAAAAGCATTCGCGCACAGCGGCGAGTACGCCCGATCTCTGAGCAAGGATCCGATCGAAGGATTTGCGTTCTTCGAAGAATCCCTCGAGCTTTCGCGCAGGTTCCGCGGGCTCAAGCTGTGGCTTTCGTTGCGCTATCACGGTCTGAATGCGTTTCGTGAATCGATCCGCAAAGATCTGGAGCAGGCGCGCCGGTTAGCGGACGCAATCGAGAAAGAGCCCCAGTTGGAACTGGTGGCGTTCGGGGAACTGAGTGCTATCTGCTTCCGCCACCGGAGGAGCGGGCAATCAGAAGACGAGTTGAATCGTTTCAACGCTTCTTTGCTTACGCGGATCGTCAAGCGCGGGCGAGTCTATCTCTCGAACGCTTCGCTGCGCGGCGAGTTCTGCCTCAGGGCCTGCATCGTCAACCATCGCACCACAGACGCTGACGTTGACAGCGTCATCCCCGAAGTTCTCGCCGCCGCAGCGGAAGCAGATCGCTAGCTAAATTATTTAAGACTAACCGACTGCTTCAGCGGCAAATTCTGCGACGATCCACCAACCATGAATCCGTACTCGCCCGGAATCAGCTGCCAGCCATTCTGCTTCACGTTGAAGATCGAAAGATACTTCGGGTTCACCTCGACCGTGACTTCTTTGCTCTCGCCCGGCTTCAGCTGGATTCTGCTCCATCCCACCAGCCGCTTCGGAGGTTCGGAGGCCGACGCGGGCAGGGAAGCATAAACCTCGGCGATCTCCGCCCCCGCGCGGTTCCCGGTATTCGTCACCGTAAACGATACTCGCGGAGTCGTTTCCGGTGTTACGCGCAGATTCGAGTACGAATACGTCGTATACGAAAGCCCGAAGCCGAAGGGGAAAAGCACAGGCTTGTTCTCGGCGTCGTACCACTTGTATCCAACCTTGACGCCTTCGTTGTACGTGAACTGGAAGGGCGGGAGTCCTCCCGGATTGTGATGCCCGTGAATGGGTCTGGACTCCGGTGGAGGCTGCACGATTGTCGGATGCGGCAAATCCTCAATGCTTCGCGGGAACGTCACCGGCAACTTCCCCGTGGGATTCACGGCGCCGAACAGAACATTTGCGACCGCATCCGATCCGCTGCTGCCTGCGAACCAGACTTCGAGAATCGCTGGGACTTTGCCGACCCAAGGCATCGTCACCGGACCGCCCGACTCCACAACAACAACGGTGTGCGGATTCGCCGAGGCCACTTTCTCGATCAACTCATCCTGATGCTCAGGCAGCGAAAGATCGGGCAGATCCATGCTCTCGCTTTCCCACTGGTACGCGAAAATGATCGCCACGTCGGAGTTCTTCGCCAGCCTGGCTGCGGACTCCGGATCGGCGCCCGAATCAAATTGCACATTCGCACCGTCCGCTTTTTTGCGCACAGACTTCAGAGGAGAGGTCGGGAACCAGACCGGCTGCATCCAGCGCGTCGCGCCTTTTCCCGGCGGCATGATCGCGTTTCCACCCGGAGGATCCACCTGTGCCGAGCCTCCGCCCGAGATCATTCCTACATCGGCGTGCGGCCCGATTACCGCGATGCTATGGACTTTCGACGCGTCGAGGGGAAGCTGCCCGTTGTCATTTTTCAGCAGCACGATTCCTTCTTCCTCGATCTTCCGAGCGACCTCGAATCCGTGCCTGACATCGACCACGCTCTTGTGCGGCGGATCGTCGATCACGCCAGTGGCAAACATCGCGCGCAAAATCCGGTGGACATGATCGTTGATCTCCGACTGCGGCACCTTGCCCGATTGCACATCCTGCTTCAATTCGTCGCCGTAGAAATGCCAGCCCGGTTCCTCATGATCCAGTCCGGCCGCCGAAGCCTTGGCCGAACTGTGCGTCGCTCCCCAATCGGAGATGACAAAACCCTTGTAGTTCCAATCTTTCTTTAGCACATCGGACAGCAGATACTTGTTTTCGCAGGCGTAATCGCCGTTCACGCGGTTGTAGGAGCACATCACCGCCGCGGGATCGGCTTTCTCCACGCCAATCTCAAAAGCCAGCAGATCGCTCTCACGGGCCGCGCGCTCGTCGATATTCACGTTGACCGAATTGCGTCCGCTCTCCTGATCGTTCAGTGCGTAGTGTTTGATGTCGCCCAGCACATGCTGTGCCTGTTCCCCTTTCATGACGGATGCGACCATCGTGCCCGCCAGTACCGGATCTTCGCCCATGTATTCAAACGTGCGCCCGTCCCGCGGCTCGCGTGTCAGGTTGACGCCTCCGCCCAGGGACATGTTGTAGCCCTGCGCCCGCAGTTCGCGCCCGATCAAAGCGCCGTATTCATAGGCGCCATCCACGTCCCACGTCGCCGCCCCTGCAATGTCCGAAGGCAAAGCTGTGGAGTATCTCCCGTTCTCGCCGCTGCTCCGCACGCCATACGCTGCGTCCGACATCTGGATCGCGGGAATGCCCAGCCGCGGAATCGCCGGGACGTACCCAGCGCCGCCATTCGCACCGACTGCCAAAGGACTCACCGGGCCCAACCCCACCATGCCCGTGCCGTGGAGCATCGAAATCTTTTCGTCGAGCGTCATCTCTTTCACGACCATCGATGCACGCTCGTCCGGCGACAAGCTGGTGTTATTCCACGGATGAGCTTCGCTCGATTGCGCTGCGGCCGAAGAAATCAGCAAGACGGATGTTGCGAGAGAGAGAAAGAAGAAAGAAAAGCTGAAAAGAGCCCGCATACGCTGGCACATACGTTCGAAAGCCTCCGATTAACGCATTAACGCAAAATCGATATTGTAGCAGGTCGGCATGATCGCGATGATTTGAGCGGCGGAGGTCACAAACCGTGAATAAAGTTCCGTCCTGTGCAAGGCGCCAAGGCGCGCTTTACACTTGATGCATGAAAATTGCCCTGGGGCAGATCAATCCGATCGTTGGAGACTTCGCGGGCAACGCCCGAAAGATCATCGAATTCTCCCGCCGCGCGAAGGCCGACGGAGCCGGACTCATTTTGTTCCCCGAGCTCTCGGTCTGCGGATATCCGCCTCGCGATCTGGTCGAGCGTTCGTCATTCGTCAAGCACAATCGAGAGAGCGTCGAGCGCATTGCTGCGGAAACTGCTGGCATTGCGGTGATCTGCGGTCTCGTCACTCCGGCTGATTCCGACACCGGCAAAACGGTTATGAATTCCGCGGCATGGCTGATGGATGGCAAGGTCGCGTTCCTGCAGTCGAAGATGTTGCTGCCCACCTACGACGTCTTCGACGAAATGCGCAACTTCTCTCCCGCCAAAAACCAGCAGTTGTTTCCGTTCTGCGGCAACCGCATGGCGCTTACCATCTGCGAAGACGCGTGGAACGATAAGCAGTTCTGGGCGCGCCGTCTTTACACCGTAGATCCAGTCGAGTCGCTCATCCAGGCTGGCGGAAATTTCGTCCTTAATATCTCCGCCTCGCCTTTCTGGATTGGCAAGCGCGAACTTCGGCGCGACATGCTGGCCTCCATCGCCCGTCAGCACAAAGTTCCCGTGGTCCTGGTCAATCAGGTCGGCGGCAACGACAGTCTCGTTTTCGATGGCTCCAGCCTCGTTCTGAATCGCGAAGGCAACATAATCGCCCAGGGGAAGTCGTTCGAGGAAGATCTTGTTTTTTTCGACTCGCAAACGCTGACCGGCGAAATGCACGAGCAGATTGCCGGCGACGAAGCCAGCGCCTACTCGGCACTCGTTCTGGGGACGCGCGATTACATGCACAAATGCGGTTTCCAGAAGGCGATCATCGGACTCAGCGGCGGCATCGATTCCGCTCTCACCGCTGTCATTGCCGCCAATGCTGTGGGTCCGGAGAACGTCGTCGGAGTCGGCATGCCAGGCCCGTATTCTTCGAAAGGATCGATCGATGACGCCTGCTCGCTCGCGAAAAATCTCGGGATCCGCTTCGAAGTGATTTCGATCAATCCCGCTTATGAGGCCTATCGCGAAATGCTAAAGGGCGTATTCGCAGGACAGCGCGAAGATGTGACCGAAGAGAATCTGCAGTCCCGTGCCCGCGGCATGCTGCTGATGGCGCTCTCCAATAAGTTCGGGGCGATCGTGCTCTCCACAGGCAACAAGAGCGAACTCGGAGTCGGCTACTGTACTTTGTATGGCGATATGGCGGGAGGCCTCGCCGTGATCTCCGACGTGCCAAAGACGCTCGTCTACCGCCTCAGTGAGTACGTTAACTCGCGCCGGCCCGTAATTCCTCGTGACACGCTGGAGAAGCCGCCCTCGGCGGAGCTGCGGCCGAACCAGAAAGACAGTGATTCGCTCCCACCCTATGAAGTGCTCGATGCAGTTCTCGAAGACTACGTCGAAGATTCGCATTCCATCGAGCAGATTGCCGCCGAGCGCAGGATTGACATCGAGACCGTACGCCGCGTGGTCCGCATGATCGACCGCACCGAGTACAAGCGGCAGCAGGCTGCTCCCGGGATCAAGATTTCTCCCAAAGCTTTCGGTTACGGACGGCGTTTTCCCATCGCCGCAAAGTCCGACGTGTGATTCTCGCTTTTTATGTATGCTGTTACTACGCGTTCCTGAAGTTGTTTTTCCCATTCGTTCCAGTACAGCACTGCGAAAGGAAGCTATGCGTCGTCTCCTCAACCTGATTTGTGTGTTCTTCGTTACTTGTACGATTGCCGCGGCGCAAACCCACGCAACCGAGCCCGCGAGCGCGGACCACAGGCCCGCTGCTCCAGCCGACAATCTGCCTTCGGAAGCCACGGTGGACTCCTTCCTGCACCAGCAGTTTGGCTACGAGCCCGAGATGACCTGGAAGATTTCGAGCATCAAGCCTTCGAAGATCCCAGGATTGTCGGAAGTGGTGGTGGTTCTTGCCAGCCCGCAGGGCCAGCAGGTGACGCATTTCTTTGTGGGCGCCGACGGCAAGCATGCTCTGGTTGGCGACATCATTCCTTTCGGGCCCCGTCCGTTCGATGGCGTCAACAAAACGCTCGAGAAGGGAATTATCGGACCTTCGCGCGGACCGAAAGATTCGCCCGTTCTGATCGTTGAATTCGGAGACCTGCAATGTCCGGCCTGCAAGCGGGCTCAGGACCCGATCGAAAAACTGGTTGCCGCCGAACCGCAAGCACGATTCGTCTTCCAGAACTTTCCGCTGGAGATGCACAACTGGGCGATGAAGGGCGCGCTCTACAGCGACTGCGTGGGCCGCGCTTCAAACGAGGCCTTCTGGAAATTCATCTCGAAAGTTTATGAAACACAGCCCGACATCACGGCCGAAAACGCGGACGAAAAATTGACTGCCATCGCTGTAGACGCCGGCCTGAAGGGACCCGAGATTACGGCCTGTGTCGCGAAGCCCGAAACCAAGGAGCACGTGGACGCGTCGATCGCGCTCGGCAAGTCGGTGGGCGTGACGGGCACTCCGACACTGTTTATCAATGGCCGTCCGATTTCGAATTTCCAGCCCGAACTGCTCGAGGTTTATAAGAAACTCGTAGAGTTCGCTGAGAAGAATCCGTAGTCAATCACGATCTCGACGCCCGCGGTCCTCTGGACCGAACCGGTGCTTTCTGCGGAGCGGACGCACCAGGTGGGAGAGATCCTCTGCTTAGGCTCTCAACGCCTCACCAGGAGCGTGTTTTCTACCGTTCCGAGATCCAGATTTCCGGGGTCTTCCTGACAAAGTTGGAAACCACGTGCGGTGTGATGGCGACCATCAGTTCGTCGTCCTGTTCTTGTTTGGTATTGGTCACCATCGCCATATTGAGAGCTGGAATCATGCCCAAGCCGGGAATTCCGCTCATCGATATCGTATCGGTACGGGAAATTTCCCCGGCAATGAACGCCGGTTCACCATCCGCGAGCGTGACGTCACCTTTGAATTCACGATTCGAAATGATGGGCACGCCATTGTTCGATTGCCCGGTGAGCGACCGTACCTGCATTTCCAGTTGCAGCGAGATCGAACCGTCGCCGTGAATAATCGGCTTCGCTTTGACGCTCAGCCCAAGATCTTCGTAGCTGACCGACGGGAATGGCGGAATGTAGCTCTGGTTTCCGAGCACCTGTGAAATCTGCGGCGAGTTATAAATCGGCGCGTAACTGGCGTTGAGAATCGGATAACGCTCCCCAAGATGAAACGAAGCTTCGTTTCCCTGAATGGCGCGTAAAGTCATATTGTCGAGGCTTCGCGCCCACGATTCGTTGAGCGACAGAGCAGCGGCCAACTGATCGAGACTGACGCCGCTGAACGTGAGGCCTCCGCCGAACGTTGCCAGCGGCTGACTGAAGATGGAGTTTTGCTGCCCGGTCAACTGCGAAAGCAAGCCCGCGAGCCCGGTGCTTCCCGCCTGGTTGATGCCGCCGGACGCGATCAACTGGTTGATCAGTTGTTGGATGTTCTGTCCCGCCAGTCCCGCCAAGGCCGCCGCGGGGATGTTGTACAGGTTGAATGTGTCGGGAATGTGCAGCCCGATATTGCGCGTTAACTGATGGCTGATCTGAAAGACGCGGATATCGAGCATTACCTGCGGCCTGCCCTCATCCAGTTGCTGCAGCAGTTTCGCGCATGCGTCGAGCGCATACGGCGGTCCGCGTAACTCAACCGTATTGGCCGACAGGCCGGAAGTAATAAAGCGCAGGTCAAACATGTTCCGCAGGATCGTTACCACTTCCGACGTTTGTTGCGGATTCGAATATGCGGGCAGGATGAACGTCCGCATTGACATGCGGTCGTATTGCTTATGATTCGCGGGAGTGTCGGCCGCGATCATCATCTGATGCGCATCCAGCGGCGTCCACATCGTCTTGCTGACCTGGCACGCGAGGCGGAGGGCGGTGAAGAAATCCACGTTTTCAATATTGAATGTTACGGGCCGTTGTTGCACCGAATCGTCGAACTGCACTTTGATGCCGTAGGCCGCACCCAACTGCGTGAACAAGGACTTGACATCACCGGTGAAATGGAAGGTGGCAACGCTGCTGGCTGGCTTAAGATGGAGTTCCACCGACTCCGTCAGGCGCCACGAAGGTGTCGGCGCCGTCGCGCGAAAATCCCCTTCACGCGTGGCATCCGCAAAGCGTTGCCGGGCGAACTGGTTCCCCGGATCGAGATCGAGGGCCGCGCGAAATTCATTCGCCGCTCGCATGCGGGCGTCCTCGGCCATCAGCACATTTCCGCTCTGGATATGGCCGAAAACAAGCCGTGCCTTGACGAGTTCGCGCGCCCGCAGAAACTCGACGCTCAGCGGATCAAGCTTCGCTGCATCCTCGAACTGCGCCAGTGCGTCTTCCAGTTGCTGGTTTTCGACGAGCTTCTTGCCCCGCTTGTAGGCAGCATGGGCTTCCTTGAGATCCTTCGCACTGGGGACGCAGTTGACGCCTCCAACCAGGCCGTTATCGCATCGGATCGGCGGAGCCGAAGCATCGTCCGCGAGCGCAAACGGGCACGCGGCCAGCACGGCCGCGAGACACACCGCTGCACAGATCCTCGACTTGCTCCCCATCGCTTCCGATTCTAAATGCTTCAGGGCACCCGGGAATCAACCACTAGGGCCTGGTACCTTCGGATTCACTCCCTAAGAAATGCAATAAAAGAACGCTAAAATCGGGGCGTCTTGCACGAGCCATTTCGCAGACACATAGCAAGCTGTGTCCACCGTGGGCGAAAGGGTTCTAAGACAGCATCAACCGCTGGATCTTCTGCGCCCGGCCAGTGTTTTCGTCGCAATCGATCACAACCGCACAAAGCCGCACATCTCCCGTGGCAGGCTCAAAACGCACCGGCATGCCGTTGAGAAACTTGCCGACCACCAGCTCTTTTCTGACCCCGATCACCCCGTCGTAAGGCCCACTCATGCCTACATCTGTGATGTAGGCCGTGCCGTTGGGAAGCACACGTTCGTCTGCCGTTGGAACGTGCGTATGCGTGCCGAGGACCGCAGTGACGCGGCCGTCCAAATACCATCCCATCGAAATTTTTTCGGACGTCGCTTCCGCATGCATATCGACGACAATGACCTTCGCCTGGATGTTTTTCAGCAGTTGATCCGCCGTGCGGAACGGATCATCATTCGACGCCATGAATACCCGCCCCTGCAGATTGATTACGGCGTACGGAATCCTATCCTTGAATCCCTGATAGACGCCCGATCCCGGCATGTCCGCAGGATAGTTCGCCGGACGCAGCACGCGGCGCGCCGGACCATGTCCGTTCCCCTCGACCATCTGGAAATAATCGACGATCTCGCGCTTATCCCAAACGTGATTCCCGGTCGTGATGACGTCGATGTTGAGCTCGAACAGTTCTTCGGCCAGTGCGGGCGTAATACCGAAGCCGGCTGCGGAATTCTCCCCATTCGCGATGATCAGATCGATTCCGCGATCGCGAACGATACCAGGAAGCCGGTCCTTAACAATGTTGCGTCCAGGCCGCCCGAAGATGTCACCAATAAAGAGAATGCGCATGCGTGAAGATTAACGTTGATGGTAACAGAAGGTGGGGACCGTGCATTTTTACATTGTCATCCCGACCGTAGCTTGCCGTTCCCAAAGGGAATGGCAGGCGGAGTGGAGGGACCCTATGTTGGGGTTTACCGATTTCGAAGAAAATTCGGTTACTGCCCACTAGAAACCAGTTCTGCCGTCCGCAGGAAATCAAAATTTCCCGCAGGATTCAGTCGCAGATTCTGCACCCGCTTCGTGTGCACTAGAACATTATCCAGATACCACAGGTTGATGTAGGGCAAATCCTCGGCCAGCAAAGATTGCACCTCGCCATACAAAGGCTTGCGCACTTTCGGATCGATAGCCTGCCGGGCCTGATCGATCAGAGCGTCCACTTTCGTATTCAGGTAGTAGCTTCGGTTCGCCCCGTTCGGCGGAAATTTCGACGAGTGGAAGGCATACTCAAAGATATCCGGATCCTCATTGCCCCCGATCCAGCGCAACCCGTACAGCTGAAATGCCCCATGCTGCACATCCGAAAAGAACGTCGCGAACTCGAAGCTGCGGGTGTCGAGCGCAATCCCCACCTGGCGCAACTGCTGCTGCATCACCGCGACCATCATGCGCGTGTTCGCGTCGGTCGACGTCTTCATCGCGATGTGAAACCGCACGCCGTTTACTTCCGGGTAACCTGCGGCATCGAGCAACTGCTTCGCTTTCTCCGGATCGTGCGGATAGGTGTGCACGTCGCCGTTGTAAGCCCAGCTTTGCGTGGGCAGAATGCTGTTCGCGGGTTCGGCCTCGCCGCGCCACAGATACTCGATCATCGGCCGCCGATCGAGCGCATAAGCAATCGCCTGCCGTACCCGAACATCTTTCAGAATCGGATCGCGCAAATTGAAGGCGAGATAAGCCAGCCGCGTTCCCGGCCCGCGCTCGACTTGAAGATTCGGATCGCGCGCCAGCGTCACCACCGTATCGGGAGTCAAAGAATTGATCGCGATATCTCCGCTCCCCTTGCGCAACTCGAGCGCTTCGGTCGTTTCGTCGGGCACCACGGCAAACCGCACGCGCGGAATTTTTGGGCTTCCGCCCCAATAATCCTCATTGCGCTCGAGAACCACATCGCGATCTGTCTCCGCGCTGACGAACTTGAACGGTCCCGATCCAAGCGGATGCAGGGCCATCTCGTCGCCGCTGCCGTAGGGGACAATTCCCATTGCGCCATCTGAGAGATTCCACAATAGCGGCGCGTCGGACTGCTTCATATGAAAAACGACCATGTAATCGTCCGGCGCATCGATGTGATCCACGAATTTGTAGTTCGCCGCCTTGGTGCTGCGGATCTTGCCCTGCAGCAGCGAATCGAACGTCCACTTCACATCGCGCGCGGTCAGAGGCCGTCCGTCATGAAACTTCACCCCGTGATGGAGATGAAACACATACGTCAGCGGATCGGGAATCTCCCACTTCTCCGCCAGTCCGGGGGCGACGTTCAGATCGTCGCCGCGCGACAGCAGATCGTCAAAAATCAGACTGTCGATGCGTTCCGACTGAGCATCGATCCCAACCCTCGGATCAAGATTTGTCGGACTCGACTCGATGAGCATTACCAGAGTATTGGCGTCCGGCTTGCGTGAACAGGAAAGTGTGGGAATTAAAGCAGCTGTAAGCAGGATGGACGCTACCGTTGCAGCGCAGCGAGCCAGTAGTGCCGGGATCCCGCCGGCTGTGGCGCGGGCATCGTGCCCGCGCTGCCAGCAGCGCAAAGAAAACCGGACGCTACGCATACGAAATCTTCCCCAACACCGCCGCCCGCCGGGCTCCCGTAGCCGACACCACATTCGACGGCCTGCGATGCCACGTCTCGTACGCCAGCACCGCAAATGCCACAGCCTCTTTGGCCTCCGAAGGCAGCCCAAATTCATCCGAGAATCGGGTGACGATTCCCAATGGAGCCAATTGCTCCGCAAGCATCGCAACGAGAGTCGCATTCCGCGCGCCACCGCCCGAAAGAATCAGTTCGCGATATTTGAGGTTGCCCAACCCTTGTCGCGTTTTGTGCGACAGGGTGGGAACTCCGACGCCCGCCACCGGACGCTCGCCGCGCGAATCCCCGCTCCGAATCACAAAACGCCGCACCGCGTCCGCAATCGACCGGGCCGTCAGCGCAGTCGCCGTCGCCACCACATCTTTTTTCTCTGCTCCTCGGCAGGCACGTAGAAAATCGCGCACGAACTCTCTCCCAAACTCTTCTCGCCCCGCCGTCTTCGGTAGCTTTGCTCGAAAGAAGCTTCTTGTCAGAATCTTCGCAACCAGACCGTCGATCACTTCTCCGGAAGCGGCGATTTTTCCGTCGCGGTCAAACCGTCGCCCAAGCAACTGTTGCACGACGGCATCGATCACCATATTTCCCGGCCCCGTGTCGAACGCGAAAATGTCTTCCGGGCCGGCGCTGGCAGGAATCGCGGTCAGGTTCGCGATGCCCCCTATGTTCTGTACGATGCGTCCAACGTGCTGATCGCGAAACCACAGGTAGTCAAGAAAGGGAACCAGCGGAGCTCCTTTGCCGCCCGCCGCCATATCCGCCGGGCGAAAATCCGACACAACCGGTACGCCCACGCGAGCCGCAATCACTGCCGCCTCACCCGTCTGCCAGGTCGTCGCGACGCGGCGGCCGAGAAATGGCAGAGCCTCGCCCTGGTGATACAGCGTCTGACCGTGACATCCCACGAGATCGGCTTTGGTCCGAAACGCTCGTTGTGTCTCAAGCACAGCATCAGAATACAGTTCCCCGAGCAGAGTATTGAGCCGCGCAAGATCGGCCACTCGTGCCGAGGTCGCATTCATCGCCGTGAGCACTTCATCGCGAACTTTTCGAGGATAAGGAAATGCGGCGTGCCCCAGAAGCCGGATCCCGCCGCTCCGTGCGCCCCAATTGCCCCGCTGCGAGGAGGGAGCGCCTTCACCGATCCGCACCAGCGCAACATCAATTCCATCAGCAGAGGTTCCGCTCATCACGCCCGCGACGATCATCGGCTTGGCGCTCATGCCCGCGGCCCCCGGTCTTCGTCGCGTTTCAAAATCTCAAGCCGGACTTGTTCGCTGAACTCCCACAATCTGCGCGTCAATTTCTCAACCGCAGCTTTGGAGGGCGCTTTGCCCGCGCGCAGCTCCTTCGCGAATTTGTTCTTGAACGCCGCAACGCGCTTTGCGGACTCAGCAGTTCGCCGGGCAAATTGCTTGTCCCTCACAGCAGCGCGCATCAACCCCTCAAACGCCTGTACGACCTGATCCTCGCGATGACATACCAGACACAAATCGCCGCCGGCGCGCACAAACTCGGCGGCTGCGTCTCCGACCGATGCCGCGGAGAGCACGCCGCCCATCTCGAGGTCGTCAGAGACAATCAAATTCCTGTAGCCGATTTTCTTCTGCAAAATGTTCGCAATCCACACTCTCGACAGCGACGCCGGAATCTTCTCGCGAGTCACCCGCGGATAGGCCGCGTGCGACACCATCACCATCGGCAATTGCCGCCGCATCGTTCGATAGGGAGCCAGATCCTCGCCCCACATCTTCTTCAGAGACTTTTCGATCACCGGCAGTTCATGATGACTGTCGAGTTTGCCCTCGCCGAGGCCCGGGAAATGTTTTCCGCATCCGAGAACTCCGGCATCTTTCAAGCCGGCCAGAAATTCGCGTGCATACCGGGACGCCTTCCGCGGATCGGACGACACAGCTCGCGATCCCATCACGCTGCGCGAAGCGGCGAACGCCAGATCCAGTACCGGTGCAAAATCCACATTGAACCCCAGCGCCCGGCAGTTCTCGCCAATGACGCGCCCATGCTGGCGGAACAATCTTCGATCGGCTGTCGCGAACACATCCGCCGCGGAAGGAGTGGGCTCAAGCGCGTCCCGGAACCGATCGACAGTCCCGCCTTCCAGATCGACGCAAGTAAACAGCGGAGTCCTGACGCAATTCTGACATGCGCGCAGCAAGCGCCAGGTCTGCTCAGGGGTCTTGATGTTGCGGGCGAAAAGAATCACACCGGCGGGCTGAATTCGCCCGAGCAGGGAAGCCAACCCCGTACTCATCTCGGTCCCATCGAATCCGATGATCAGCAGTTGCCCAACATCGAGCGCGTGCATTCCTGGGTATACCTTCGTGGTCAAATCTCTTTCTTTAGCTCCGCTAACAAATTCAAAGCTTCCAGCGGCGTAAGCCGATTCAAATCCACTTCGCGCAATTTATCCAGCACCGGCTGCGACAAAGGAGTAAAGATCGTTAGCTGCGCAGCCGGAGGCGTTGCCCCCGGCGAAAGGTGTGCCGTGGCTTGTTGCTCGGCAAACTCGTGCTGCACGAGCACCTCGCGTGCCCGTTCCACGACCTCGTTCGGCAACCCGGCGAGCTTGGCAACTTCAATTCCGTAACTCCGGTCCGCCGCGCCTGGTTCGACTTTCCGCAGGAAGACAATCCCGCCGCCAGTCTCCTTTACCGAAACATGAAAATTCTTGACCCCTTCGAGTTGCTCGGCCAACTCGGTCAGCTCGAAGTAATGCGTCGCGAACAGAGTTTTCGCCCGCACCCGTGCGTGCAGGTACTCGACTGCCGCCCACGCGATCGCGAGCCCGTCGTACGTTGCCGTGCCGCGGCCCACCTCATCCAGCAGGATCAGTGAACGCGCCGTCGCCGTGTGCAGAATCGCGGCCGTCTCCGTCATCTCGACCATAAAGGTCGAGCGTCCACGCGCCAGGTTGTCGCTGGCGCCAATGCGCGTGAATACGCGATCCACGATGCTTAGTTTCGCGGCCCGAGCCGGTACAAACGATCCCATCTGCGCGAGAATCGCAATCAGCGCTGTCTGCCGCAGATAAGTCGACTTGCCGCCCATATTCGGCCCGGTCAGTAGAAGGATGCTGTGTGTCTTGTCGTTCAAATAAAGATCGTTGGGAACGAAGCGGTCACTGACGCCGGCCGAGTCCTGCATTTCGATCACCGGATGCCGGCCTTCGATGATCTCCAGTTCTCCTGACTCAACAAACAAAGGGCGGCAGTAATTCCGCAGCGCTGCAATATGCGCGAGCGAGGCCAGCACGTCCACTTCCGCCAGCGCCAGCGCGGTCTGCCGGATCCGCTTCGCCTCTGCTGCAATCGCAGTGCGCAGGTCTGTAAAAAGTCGCCGCTCGATCTCAGCGATCTTTTCCTGCGCATCGAGAATCTTCGCCTCGTACTCTTTCAACTCGGGAGTCGTGAAACGCTCGGCCGCGACCAGGGTCTGCTTCCGTTCGTAGTCTGGGGGAGCAAGATGCAGGTTCGCCTTGGAGATTTCGATGTAGTAGCCGAAGATCGAATTGAACTTCACTTTCAGCGAGCCGATTCCGGTGCGCGTACGCTCACGTTGCTCAATCTGGGCCAGCACGGCCTTGCTGTTGCGCGAAAGATCGCGCAATTCGTCCAGGTCGCGATCGATCCCGGCCGCGATCACGCCGCCATCGGCAAAACTCAAAGGAGGCTCCGGAACAATCGCCTTCTCGATTCGTTCCCTCAGGTCGCCCAGTTCATCGAGTAATGCGTGCAGCGCCTGCAACCGCGCCGAGCCGAGCCGAGCCACTGCCAGTCGGACGGCAGGGATTTTTCCGAGCGAGGCAGCCAGTGCCAGCACATCCCGGGGATTCGCCGTCTCGAGGGTCACGCGGCTCAGCAGCCGCTCCAGATCAAGGACGCCATCCAGCGCCCGGCGCAACTCCTCGCGCGCCACAATGTCTTTCACTCCGGCTTCGACCGAATCCAGCCGCCCATTGATCTCGCTCAAATCCAGCGAAGGACGCAGCAGCCACGCCCGCAGCAGCCGTTTGCCCATCGGCGTCACCGCAGCATCGATCGAGCGAAACAGCGTCACGCCGGAATCGGTTCCCGCAAACAGCGGTTCAATCAATTCGAGATTCCGGACCGTGACTGCGTCGAGCACCAGGCAATTCTGCCGCTCGTACCACCCGATGCGGTCGACGTGATCAAGCGATCCACGTTGCGTCGAACGCACGTAATAAAGGATGGCTCCCGCCGCCGAAGCGGCAGCTGTTCGCCCAGCCAGCCCGAATCCTTCCAGCGACAAAACGCCGAAATGATTTTCCAGCAGCGGCAGGGCATGATCCGGCGAGAAGATCCAGTCCTCTAATGGAGTCTCGGTAAAACGACCGCCAGCGGAATTCGCAAGAGGACTATG
>Ga0070735_10001063_pt1 | contig 27269 bp, 21 predicted proteins | sample Coa_R1_FD_66443 | JGI IMG/M metagenome (GOLD analysis project Ga0070735, IMG submission 66443) | Surface soil microbial communities from Centralia Pennsylvania, which are recovering from an underground coalmine fire - Coalmine... | ecosystem: Environmental > Terrestrial > Soil > Unclassified ...
CGCTCTTGCAACGATCCGGCGGCTGTTGAAATCGCCCGGGCGGCTGGTCATGGGCGACGTGCTGCGCCCCGAAATCGGCATGGCGAGAGACGTGATGGCGCTGGTGCGTTTTGCCTCGGCTCACGGCTTTCTGCGCGACGCGCTGATCGGGCTGATCTCGACCGCGTTGTCGGATTACCGCCAGTTGCGCAGCCGCGTCGGGTTACAGCGCTATAGCGAAACTGAGATGATCGCCAAACTGGCGAAAAGCGGCTTCATGGCCTCCCGCGCGCCGGTCAATATCGGCCACAATCGGTCGCGGATGACCTTCGTCGCGCGGCCGGCGATGACCGAGGCCAACGGCCGGTAGGGTTAACCCCATCAAGCGGTGGCCCGAACAGGGATGATGGGTCAGGATGGGCGCGGCCCGGTGGCGGAACGCGTCGACGCGAGAGCAGTGCATCGCTCTTTATCCTGGTTCAAATCCAGGCCGGGCCTCCACGCTTCGCCCTGACGGGCTACGCGTGCCGCAGCAACGTCGGACCGGCGGGCAAAGCGTGTCCAGCGTAGCTTGAGCCAAGCAAAAGCTTAGACGGAGGGGCGACACCGCACCTTCACAAGCAGAAGCCCGCGAAAATGCCGGTTGATGGGCTGTTTTAAGGGGTTTCGCACTTACGGAATCTGGTCTAAAGACGCCTCGCGCGCGAGGGCCTGCCTCACGCAGTGTTTAAAGGGACGCGCGGCCAGCGCGCCCTTTTTTTGTGCCTGTTTCCCCGCGAGATTTGATGCCCAAAAGAACCGACATCTCCACCATCCTGATCATCGGCGCCGGCCCCATCGTGATCGGCCAGGCCTGCGAGTTCGATTATTCGGGAACCCAGGCGGTAAAGACGCTGAAGGAAGAGGGCTATCGCATCGTCCTGGTCAATTCCAATCCGGCGACGATCATGACCGACCCGGAATTGGCGGACGCAACCTATATCGAACCGATCACACCGGAGATCGTCGCCAAGATCATCGAGAAGGAACGCCACGTCGTTCCCGGCGGCTTCGCGCTATTGCCCACCATGGGCGGACAAACCGCGCTGAACTGCGCGCTCTCGCTGCGCCGGCAGGGCACGCTTTCCAAATTCGACGTCGAGATGATCGGCGCGACGGCGGACGCGATCGACAAGGCCGAGGACCGTCAGCTTTTCCGCAACGCCATGGAGAAGATCGGACTGCAGACGCCGAAATCGCGGCTGGCCAACGCCTCTTCCCTGAAGAAATCCGACCGCGACAAATATCTCGCCGATCGCGACCAGCTCTCGGGCCAAGCGTTGGAGGAATTCGAGCGGCAATGGACGCTCGGCGAGAATGAGCGGCGCAAACGCTACCAGCAGCAGGCGCTCGCCGAAGCGCTGATGGCGCTGTCCGAGATCGGCCTGCCCGCGATCATCCGCCCCTCCTTCACCATGGGCGGCACCGGCGGCGGCATCGCCTACAATAAGGAAGAATTCATCGACATCATCGAGCGGGGGCTCGACGCTTCCCCAACCAACGAGGTTCTGATCGAAGAATCCGTACTGGGGTGGAAAGAGTTCGAGATGGAGGTGGTGCGCGACAAAAACGACAATTGCATCATCGTCTGCTCGATCGAAAATCTCGACCCGATGGGCGTGCACACCGGCGATTCAATCACGGTCGCGCCGGCTTTGACGCTCACCGACAAAGAATATCAGATCATGCGCGACGCCTCGCTCGCGGTGTTGCGCGAAATCGGCGTGGAGACCGGCGGCTCCAACGTGCAGTTCGGCGTCAATCCGGCCGATGGCCGCATGGTGGTCATCGAAATGAACCCGCGCGTGTCGCGTTCTTCCGCGCTGGCCTCGAAAGCCACCGGCTTTCCGATCGCCAAGGTCGCCGCCAAACTCGCCGTCGGCTATACGCTGGATGAGATCGCCAACGACATCACCGGCGGCGCCACACCGGCTTCCTTCGAGCCGACGATCGATTATGTCGTCACCAAGATTCCGCGCTTTGCGTTCGAGAAATTTCCCGGCGCTTCCACCACGCTGACCACCTCGATGAAGTCGGTCGGCGAGGTGATGGCGATCGGCCGCACGTTCCAGGAAAGCCTGCAAAAGGCGCTGCGCGGGCTTGAGACCGGCCTTACCGGCCTCGACGAGATCGAGATCGAAGGGCTGGGGCGCAGCGACGACAAGAACGCGATCCGCGCCGCGCTCGGCACGCCGACGCCCAACCGCCTGTTGCAGGTGGCGCAAGCGATGCGGCTCGGCTGGAGCGATGAGGAGATTTTCACCTCCTGCAAAATTGATCCGTGGTTTCTGGCGCAAATGCGCGGCATCGTCGAGATGGAAGCCAAGGTCAAGCAGGACGGCCTGCCGGACCATGCCTTCGGCCTGCGCACGTTAAAGGCGATGGGCTTTTCCGACGCCCGGCTTGCCGTGCTCACCGAGACGACGGAAGCCGATATCAAAGCCCGCCGTCGGGCGCTCGGCGTTCGTCCGGTATTCAAGCGCATCGATACTTGCGCGGCCGAATTCGCCTCGCCGACCGCCTATATGTATTCGACCTATGAGGCGCCGTTCGCCGGACGCCTTGCCGATGAGAGCGCGCCGTCGGCGAAGAACAAGGTCATCATTCTCGGCGGCGGCCCCAACCGCATTGGCCAAGGCATCGAGTTCGATTATTGCTGCTGCCACGCCTGCTTTGCGCTGCATGATGCCGGCTACGAATCCATCATGATCAATTGCAATCCGGAAACGGTATCGACCGATTACGACACCGCCGACCGGCTCTATTTCGAACCCCTGACCGCCGAGGACGTGCTCGAAATCATCGAGACCGAAAAACAAAACGGCCAATTGCGCGGCGTGATCGTGCAGTTCGGCGGACAGACCCCGCTCAAGCTCGCGCATGCGTTGGAAGCCGCCAATGTGCCGATCCTCGGCACGTCGCCCGACGCCATCGATCTGGCCGAAGACCGCGACCGCTTCAAGCGCGTGCTCGACAAACTCAGGCTCAAACAGCCGAAGAACGGCATCGCCTATTCGGTCGAACAGGCGCGGCTGGTGGCCGCCGACCTTGGATTGCCGCTCGTCGTGCGCCCCTCTTACGTGCTGGGCGGCCGCGCGATGCAGATTATCCGCGAGGAAGGCCAACTCAGCGATTATCTGCTCGGCACGCTGCCCGAACTCGTGCCCGGCGACGTCAAGGCGCGCTATCCCAACGACAAGACCGGCCAGATCAACACGGTGCTCGGCACCAATCCCTTGTTGTTCGACCGCTATCTGTCCGACGCCACTGAAGTCGATGTCGATTGCCTGTCCGACGGCAAGGACACCTTCATCGTCGGTATCATGGAACACATCGAGGAAGCGGGCATTCACTCCGGCGATTCCGCCTGCTCGCTGCCGCCGCATTCGCTCGACGCCGCGACGATTTCCGAGCTCGAACGCCAAACCCGCGAATTGGCGCTCGGGCTCGACGTGGTCGGGTTGATGAACGTGCAATATGCGATCAAGGACGGCGAGATTTACGTGCTCGAAGTCAACCCGCGCGCCTCGCGCACGGTACCCTTCGTCGCCAAGGTGGTCGGCACCCCGGTGGCCAAGATCGCCGCGCGGCTGATGGCCGGCGAGAAATTAAAAGATTTCGGCTTGAAGAAACCCAAGCCCGGCCATGTCGGCGTCAAGGAATCGGTATTTCCCTTCGCCCGCTTCCCCGGCGTCGATACCGTGCTCGGTCCGGAGATGCGATCGACCGGCGAGGTGATGGGCATCGACCGCTCTTTCGAGATCGCCTTCGCCAAGAGCCAGCTCGGCGGCGGCACACGCGTGCCGCGCAAGGGCACGGTGTTCGTCTCGGTGCGCGAGACCGACAAGACCCGCATCGTGGACGCGGTCCGGCTGTTGTTTTCACTCGGCTTCAAGGTGATGGCGACCTCGGGGACGCAACGCTTCCTCACCGACCATGGGGTGCCGACCGAAAAGGTTAACAAGGTGCTGGAAGGCCGGCCGCACATCGTCGATGCCATCACCAATGGCGATATTCAGCTCGTCTTCAATACCACCGAGGGGCCGCAGGCCCTCGCCGATAGCCGTTCGCTGCGGCGCGCTGCCCTCTTGCATAAAGTGCCATATTACACCACTCTTTCCGGTGCCGTGGCGGCCGCCCAGGGCATCCGCGCCTATCTGGGCGGAGACCTTGAGGTCCGCACCTTGCAGAGTTATTTTTCCGAAAATGGATCATGAGCGGGCCATAAAGCACCCGCTTGGTGTTGGCCGGGAACTCTCCGCCTGAATCGATGTTGTAACGGCCCTTCGGGGACCGGAATGAAATTGGCTTGCGGGCTTTGTTCCCATTGCGAAAGCCCGATCTGAAAGACGTATCGCACGAGTTCGCATTTCTCACGCGACCTCTCACGCGATTGAAGGACGAAAGAAGATGATGGAAAAGGTTCCGATGACAGCGAGCGGCTATGCCGCGCTCGAGGTTGAGTTGAAGAAGCGCCAATCGGTGGAGCGCCCGCGCATCATCGAGCACATCGCGGAAGCGCGTTCGCATGGCGACCTTTCGGAGAACGCGGAATATCACGCCGCCAAGGAAGAGCAATCGCACAATGAAGGCCGCATCGCCGAGCTCGAAGACAAGCTCGCGCGTGCCGACATCATCGACATTTCCAAACTCTCCGGCGACACCATCAAATTCGGTGCCACCGTCACGCTGGTCGATGAAGACACCGACAAGAAAGCCGTGTGGCAGATCGTCGGCGAGCCGGAGGCCGACGCCAAAAAGGGCAAGATTTCCATCACCTCGCCGCTCGCGCGCGCGCTGATCGGCAAGAAGAAAGGCACCTCCGTCGAGGTGATGGCGCCCGGCGGCCCCAAAGCCTATGAGATCACCAAGGTCGAATGGCGCTGATTTCTCGCATCCCTCGCGTTGAAAGATTTCCTAACGGAAAAAGCCGCAGCTGATAGCTGCGGCTTTTTATATTTAGCGCCGGAATGTTTGTGATCGAAGGGTGTTGGCCGATAGGGTTTGGCCCAAGGATAGAGGGTTTGCCTGCAATGCCAAACCGGCATTCCAATTCCAACCAACAATCCTGACCATTAAATGTGTCAGACAGGGGAGATGACATGGACCAGATGCTTTCGAAATTTCAGCCGGCCGCGCTCAGTCTTCTTCGTGCCATCACCGGCCTTTTGCTGTTTCAATATGGCGTCGCTAAGCTCCTGAAATTTCCGGCGGGAAATCCATTCGAGAAAGTCGAATTGTTTTCGCTGTTCGGCGCAGCCGGCGCCATCGAACTGGTGATAGGCGGACTTTTGATCATCGGCCTGTGGAGCCGCCTGGTCGCCTTCATCCTGTCGGGCGAAATGGCTTTCGCCTATTTTATCGGACATTTTCCGCGCGGCTTTTTTCCGGTCGTCAACAACGGTACGGCAGCCATCCTGTTGTGCTTTGCCTGTCTTTATCTCGCGACCTCAGGCGGCGGGCCGTACAGCGTCGATGCGGCGATGGGCAAGAAAGACTGACGCGAAACACGTCATTGCGAGGAGCCAACGGGCCATCGGCCGGCCCGATGACAGGCTCCGCGACGAAGCAATCCAGGCTTCTCTAAAGCGCGACGAGATTTGGATGAATCGTCATCGCGCTTTAATTCTTTGATTGAGCCTGATCCCTCGGGTCAAGCCCGAGGGATCAGGCTCAATCGACTCTGGATTGCTTCGCGGAGTTTATCATCGGGCACGCATTTCGCGCGACCCGGTGGCTCGCAATGACGGTCACGGATTCTTACCCCGCGCCTTCGCTTCCAGCGGCACGGCGGCTTCATATTTCGAATTGTGCAACACCAGCGAGGTCCTGACGTTGCGCACATGGGGCGCTGCCGTCAGATGCGTGACGAAATCCTGAAACGTCGCCATGTCCGGCGCCACGCATTTCAAAATGAAATCGACCTCGCCCGAGAGCATCCAGCATTCCCGCACCAAGGATTCGGCGCGGACGAATTCCTCGAAGCCGCGCAGATCGGCTTCCGCCTGGCTCGACAAATGCACCGAGGCAAATACGGTGACATCAAAGCCGAGCTTTCGCGGGTCCAATAATCCGCGATAGCCCTGGATATAACCGGCCTCCTCCAGCGCACGAACCCGCCGCAGGCAGGGCGGCGGTGAAATGCCGACGCGTTTGGCCAGTTCGACATTGGTGATTCGACCATCGGCCTGAATTTCGCTCAGGATTTTGAGGTCAATTTCGTCAAGATTCTTCGTCACGCGGGTTCGGCTTCCAAACTGGTAACAAGGCTGGGGGGAGAAGTTCGTCCTTCGGCTGCAACACTCTTAGCGCAGCTTGTCACTATTGCGCAATTTTATTGCGCGTGCGCCGCATCATTTTTCCCTGTTCACGGGAAATTTCGCTTATTTGAATTGCAATTCTTGCATAGCTCGTCAGATGCCTTAGACTTGTATTTGACAGTTTCGGCGTCGCCGCGGCGCCTTTTCGGGCGAATTCCACTGACCCACCCCTCAAACTCCCTTCAGAAAGGGATCTGCCTATGCCTGCTCCACTTCATGCCAAGGTGGTCATCATCGGTTCCGGCCCGGCTGGATACACCGCCGCGATCTATGCGGCGCGCGCCATGCTCGAGCCGGTGCTGATCCAGGGCATTCAGCCGGGCGGGCAGCTCACCATCACGACCGATGTCGAGAATTACCCGGGCTTTGCCGACGTGATTCAGGGCCCGTGGCTGATGGAGCAGATGGAAAAGCAAGCCGCCCATGTCGGCACCAAAATCGTCACCGATCTCGTCACCAAACTTGAGCTCGCGCAGCGGCCGTTCCGCCTGACCTGCGACAGCGGCGACATCTATCTCGCCGAGACCGTCATCCTCGCCACCGGCGCGCAAGCGCGATGGCTTGGGTTACCGTCGGAAGAAAAATTCAAGGGTTTTGGCGTCTCGGCCTGCGCGACCTGCGACGGGTTTTTCTATCGGGCTAAGGAAGTCGTCGTGGTCGGCGGCGGCAACACCGCGGTCGAGGAAGCGCTCTTTCTCACCAACTTCGCCTCCCAAGTGACCATCGTGCACCGGCGCGATCATTTCCGCGCCGAACGCATCCTGCAAGAACGCCTGTTCAAACACCCCAAGATCAAGGTGGTGTGGGACTGCGCGATCGACGAAATCGGGGGCGCCGAAAACCCGGCCAAGGTCACCCATGTCCGGCTCAAAAACGTCAAGACCGGCGCACTCACGGAAATGCCCGCCGACGGCGTCTTCATCGCGATCGGGCACGCGCCGGCGACCGACCTCGTCGCCGGCCAGATCAAGCTGAAACCCTCGGGCTATGTCGAAGTGGCGCCGAACTCGACCGCCACTTCAGTGCCCGGCCTGTTCGCCGCCGGCGACGTCGCCGACGAGACCTACCGGCAAGCCGTCACGGCCGCGGGGCTCGGCTGTATGGCCGCCCTTGAAGCCGAACGTTTCCTGGCGTTGCGCGCGAGCGACCGCGCGGCAGCGGAATAATCATGCCTCGAACCCGCAACGGATTTACGGATATGGATTGGGACAAGCTGAAAGTGTTTCACGCGGCGGCGGAGGCGGGGAGTTTCACCCATGCCGGCGAGCAGCTCGGCCTTTCGCAATCGGCGGTTTCGCGGCAAGTCAGCGCGCTCGAACAGGAATTGTCGGTTTCGCTGTTTCACCGCCATGCCCGCGGTCTGATTTTGACCGAGCAAGGCGACCTTCTGTTTCGCACCGCCCATGACGTCTTCATGCAATTGCAGGCGGCGCGCGCCAAACTCACCGACAGCCGCGAGCGGCCGAGCGGCGACCTCAAAATCACCACCACGCCCGGCGTCGGCATCAACTGGCTGATCCCCCGGCTTGGCGAATTCACCGCGCTCTATCCGGAAATCCGCATTTCCCTGATCGTCACCGACGAGGAGCTCGACCTCTCGATGCGCGAGGCCGATGTCGCGATCCGCACCCGCAAGCCGACGCAGCCGGACCTGATCCAGCGCAAGCTGTTCGCCATGGGCTTTCATGCCTATTGCTCGCCGGAATATATCAAGCGCTTCGGTACGCCGCGCACACTCGACGAACTCGACGCGCACCGGATCATTACGCTCGCCGACGGGCAGGTCGCGCCACATCTGCAAAACCGCAATTGGCTGATCGAGGCCGGCCGCAACGGCAGCGGGCCGCGCGAGGCCTATTTCAAGGTTAACAATATTCTGGGCCTGGTGCGCGCCTGCCAACAGGGACTCGGCATCGCCGCGCTGCCCGATTATCTGGTCGAGGAAAATAACCGTCTGGTGCAACTCTTTGGCGAATCGGATTCCATTCAGCTCGACACTTATTTCGTTTATCCCGAAGAATTGAAGACGGTGGCCCGCGTCCAGGTCTTCCGCGACTTCGTGGTGAGCAAGGCGCAGCGCTGGCCGTCTTAATTATCGCTCGATAACCGATCTCCGCATGTCTGACATGCGGTGCCCCCGGTTGCTGCAAGGCGGCGATGGGGCCAATAGTGCCCTCACACTGAGCTTCCGCGTTGCGCACATGTCCCCCTCCTCCAGTGACGCGGGAGTTCGGTTATCCCTCTTGGAAGGTGATTGTGTCGGCCCCACGTGGCCAATACTTAAAGCCGGGCTCTCACGAGTCCGGCTTTTTTCTTAACGTTTTTGACGGGGGCCATTCCCCGGTTCGAGTTGACAGCGGGATCCGCGAACCGCATCATCCGTCCATGATCACGCGATCGTTAGCAACCGCTCTTTCGAAAAAAGGCTCCCTTCCGGGGGCTTTGGATCACCGCGCGCGATAAAATTTTCCGCCACCGCTGATCTTAAACCCCCCGCCGCGAGGTGGGTTTTTTTGTGTCCCGTCTCCGGCCTTCAAGGAGATGGACCATGACTGCCAATCCCGAACCTTCCAGCCTTCGATCGCATCTCAGCGGCCTTTGGCTGCCGCTGGTCACGCCGTTCTGCGACGGCGTGGTGGACGAGCCTTCGCTGCGGCGGCTGGTGCGCCACTACGCGAGCCAGCCGATCGACGGCTTGATCCTGGCCGCGACCTCAGGCGAAGGTTTGACACTCGGCATGGCCGAACTCGAACGGATCGTGACGTTGACGCGAGAGGTGATCGCGGAGGGAAAGCGCTATTTGCCGACCTGTCTCGGACTTTCCGGCAGTCACACCAGAAAGATGTGCCATATGCTGGATGAGACGGCCGCGTGGCCGATCGACGGCTATTTGATCTCCAGCCCCTATTACTCGCGGCCGTCGCAACGCGGTCTCATGCAGCATTTCACCGCACTTGCCGATCACGCGGCCTCACCGATCGTGCTCTACAACATCCCCTACCGCACATCGGTCAATCTTGAGACCGGCACGCTGCTTGAGCTCGCCGCGCATCCCAATATCGCAGGCCTAAAGGATTGCGGCGCCGATCGCGCGCAATCGATTGATCTCCTGCGCCGACGGCCGGCCGGCTTTCGAATCCTGACCGGCGAGGATGCGCGTTATTTCGAGGCATTGGCCGACGGCGCCGACGGCGCGATTTTGTTATCGGCCCATATCGAGACCGCCACCTTCGCCGCGGTCCACGCCCTGCTCAAGGAAGGCAGGCACGAGGCCGCGCGCGAGCGCTGGGAAAGCGTGGCCGAACTGACGCGCCTTTTATTCACCGAGCCGAGTCCGTCACCCGCGAAATATTGGCTGTCGCGCACCGGCCTGATCGATAGCCCCGAAGTCCGCCTGCCGATGGTGGAGGTGAGTACGGAGCTTGCAAGAAAGCTCGATGCGGAGATCGCGCGGCGCGTCGAAACGGCGCAGGCTTAATCCAGCTTCACGCGCGTCAGCCGCAGCGCGTTGCCGATCACGCTGACCGAGGACAGCGCCATCGCCGCGGCGCCGACCATCGGCGACAACAAAATGCCGAAGATAGGATAAAGCACGCCGGCCGCGATCGGCACGCCGGCCGCGTTATAAAGAAACGCGAAGGCGAGATTCTGGCGGATATTGCGCATGGTCGCGGCCGACAACCGCCGCGCGCGCACGAGACTTAAGAGATCGCCGGTGAGAAGCGTCACGCCCGCGCTTTCGATCGCGACATCCGTGCCGCCGCCCATGGCGACGCCGACATCGGCGGAGGCCAAGGCCGGCGCGTCATTGACGCCATCGCCGACCATCGCGACGCGACGCCCTTCCTTGCGCAGCCGTTGCACCACCTCGCTTTTGCGCGCCGGCAACACGCCCGCTTCGACCTCGTCGATGTCGAGCTGGGAGGCGACCGCACGCGCGGTCGTCACATGGTCGCCGGTCAGCATCACGATACGCAGGCCTTCGCTGCGAAGGGCGGCCAGTGCGGCTTTCGCCGACGCCTTGATCGGGTCGGCAATCGCGATGACGCCTAAGGCCTCGCCATCGAGCGCGACGAGAATTGCGATCGCGCCATTGCCCCGCTCCGCTTCGGCTGAGTCATCGAGCGCAGACGTCGCGACGTTCAGCTCGCGCATCAGCGCGGCGTTGCCGATCGCAACCGTCCTGCCCCCAACCTTGCCGGTCGCGCCCTTGCCTGGACGCGCGGCAAAGCCTGACACCTCCTCAAGCGCGAGGCCACGCGCCTTCGCGGCCTCGATGATCGCCAATGCGAGCGGATGTTCGCTCGCTTGCTCGACGCTTGCGGCCATCCGCAACAGCGTGTTCTCGTCGGCCCCCGCCGTGGCCAGAATAGAGACAAGCTTGGGCTTGCCTTCGGTGAGCGTGCCGGTCTTGTCGATCACGATGGTATCGACGCGTTCGAACGCTTCGAGCGCCTGCGCGTCGCGAATCAAAATCCCGGCGCGGGCGCCACGGCCGACCCCCACCATGATCGACATCGGCGTGGCAAGACCGAGCGCGCAGGGGCAGGCGATGATCAAAACCGTCACCGCCGCCACCAGGCCAAAGGAAAAACGCGGCTCCGGCCCGAAACTCATCCAGGCGACGAAGGCCATCAGCGCGGCCGCGATCACCACGGGGACGAACCATCCGGACACCCGGTCGGCGAGGCGCTGAATCGGCGCCCTTGAGCGCTGCGCGCGCGCCACCATGTCCACGATCCGCGCCAGCATGGTGTCGCGGCCGACCTGCTCGGCGTTGAGCACCAGCGCGCCGCTTTGATTGACGGTGCCCCCGATCACGCGCGCGCCTTTGCCCTTGGAAACCGGCATCGGCTCGCCCGTCACCATGGATTCATCGACAAAGGAATGACCCTCCACGATGAGCCCGTCGGTTGGAATTTTCTCGCCGGGGCGAACCCGCAAGCGATCGCCCACCGCGATCGCCTCGATCGCGACATCCTCGTCGCCCCCCTCGGTGATGCGCCGCGCGGTTTTCGGCGCAAGTCCCAACAACGCCCGGATCGCGCCTGAAGTGCGCTCACGCGCCCGCAATTCCAGGACCTGCCCGAGCAGCACCAGCACGGTGATCACGGCCGCCGCCTCGAAATACACCGCGACCATCCCATGCATGTCGCGAAAGGCCGCGGGGAAAGCCTGCGGCACCAGCGTGCCGGCGAGGCTATAGAGATAGGCGGTGCCGGTGCCGATCGCGATCAGCGTGAACATGTTGAGATGGCCCGATCGCACCGAGCGCCAGCCGCGCACAAAAAACGGCGCGCCCGCCCACAACACCACGGGCGTGGCCAAGACAAGCGAAATCCAATTCGAGCCCCAAGGTGACGCCCAAAGCGACACCAGATCCATCAGGCCGAGATGGCGGCCCATTTCGAGAACGAATACCGGAAGCGTCAGCGTGAGCGCGATCCACAATCGCCTGACCATATCGATCAATTCGGGATCGGGCCCTTGATCGAGCGTAATCTGCTCAGCCTCCAACGCCATGCCGCAAATCGGGCAACTTCCCGGACCGACCTGGCGTATTTGCGGATCCATCGGGCAGGTGTAAATGGCACCGGGCGGCGCGACCGGCTCGGCGTTCTTTGCCTCGGGCTTTTTGGGAGCGAGATATTTCTCCGGCTCGCTCTGAAAGCGCTCGCGGCAACGCGGATTGCAGAAGAAATAGTCCTGGCCGCGATAGGAGAACCGATGCTTGGCGGTCGCAATCGTCACGCGCATGCCGCAGACGGGATCGATCGCCGTTTCAGCCACCGGCGCACCACCGCCACAGCAGGAAGCCGCGGCCGATGGATGGTGGCAGTCATGGGCGGTTGTGCCGCCACGCGCCTGGTCGTCCCGCATCACTTGGGTTATCTCCTCTTGAACCTGATACCCTATGGGGGTATATGCGGCTTATGCGCCAAGAAATCAAGACGTCTTGTTTGAAAAGGCTGAAGCGAATCGAGGGCCAGATCCGCGGGCTTGCAGGGATGGTCGCCGAGGACCGCTACTGCATCGACATCGTCACCCAAATCGCGGCGGCCAAAGCCGCACTTCGCCGCGTCGAGGAAGAAATCCTGCGCGACCACGTCGCTCATTGCGTCGAACACGCCATCCGATCCGGCGACAAGGCCGACCAGCGCCGCAAGATCGCCGAGCTGATGGATGTGGTTGGCCGCGCCGACCGGTAAGTTCCCTAAAGCGCGAAGTGGGCGGCTCGCGATGGAGCACGAACTTCGGAAAGTGGGTCCTGGTTGGTTAACTCTCCGTAGCAGCCCCGTTTATAATGCGAGGGAGTTGATGGCCGGCTTTTTAAAACTCCGCGCGTAAAGTTACCCCATCCAAACAAAAAACGCGGGGGCGTTATGGACACTCAAGCCGATGCGGGCCGCCAACGAAGCGGCCTCCTCCTTCAGGACATTCTTTGGGCCGTGGGCGTCTGGTCGGTCATCCTAAGCCTGTCGCCTGTCGTGCTGTTCTATGTGCTGATGGTGAATTAGGCGGAAACCTCAAACCAAAATCCTCCCCACGGGCGCGCCAGGGCCCGCGGGGAGGATTTTGAATGGTAGTCAAACGACGCGGCGCGTCGTCTCTTCCAGCTTCGGGTTTCGAAAACTTACGCGGCCTGCTTGTGCATTGCGCCACTTGCCGACGCGGTACCGCGGATCGCCTTCACCGAACGCTCGATCGCGGCCCATAACCGGCCGATTTCGGCGGCCGCACGGCCCTCGGCGAAATATTCGCGAGCGCCTTCCCCCTTGCCGAGCGCCATCAAGAGGTCGGCGCGGTTGGTGATCTGCCCGCCCCAGACCGGCGCGCGGAATTTGGCCAGGGCTTCGCGCGCGATGGAAACGATGCGACTCTCCACCTCGTCGCGCCGGGCCGGCGCGCCATTGAGCACGACCGCATAGGGTTTACGCGCGGCGCGGCACATCTGAATCGTTTCCTGCACGGCGTTCACGTCGAACACCCCAGGCCGCGCCGGAATCACCACCATGGTGGCGTTTTTGATCGCGTCGTCCACCACGGCCGAAAGATTCGGCGGCGTATCGATAAAGACCCACTCAAAACCGTCGCGCCTGGCGGCGGCGACGATGCCGCTCACGGAGTTGACAGCGGTCTTGATCGGCGGATCGTCGGTGCCACGCAGCTTATGCCAAAGCGTGAGCGAGCCCTGCGGGTCGGCATCGACCAGCAAACATGGTTTGGTGGTTTTATGGACGTGCGCCGCGAGATGCGCGGCAAGGGTGCTTTTGCCCGAGCCACCTTTACGCGATGCGAAAACAATGACGTTCATACCCTTCGCCTCCAGATTGACCTCAGAAGGCGAAAATGAATCAGCGCACTGATTCGTGAAAGAAAAATTTCGCACCAATTGTGGCATGACATCAGATTTACCGGCAACGTGACTTTTGAGTCATACTTGCCGGCCGTTCCGACGCCCTTGCTTTGCGAAACGACCGGCAACGCGTCGTTTGAACCCTTGCCGGCCCATTTCGCGCTTCGCTTAACCGTCGGAGTCGGCGTGCCGATGGGTCTGCCGCCATTTTCGCACATGCGTGGCTCTGTTGGCGAGCGAACCGGCCACCGGCTCCGGCTTGAAATAAATCCGGCAAGCGGGACTCAACTCCGATTGCCGTTTCACCATGCAGCCGGTCACGCGATCGACATCGGGAATTTCCGAGCTGCACAGGCGAAACGCATCGCCCATACAGGCCTGTTGTTGTTCGAAGGTATAGGCAAAGCCGGCGACGGGCCAAGCCCACAGCGTCACCGCCAATGTGACACATCCATGAAAACGTCGTTGTCCGAAAGCTAAAGCACCCATGTTTTCCCCCAAGCGCGCGCTAGTAAGGCGAATTGTGGGTGAGAGCAGAGAGCTTGGCAAGCAAATGCGCGCGCGCTTGGTGGCGCGAAGCAGCACTTGCCCACATGGAACCTCCAACGGCTTTTGCCGCGGCACTTCAAATCCGCTGAGGTGACGCTGTGACAGCATCAAGGCTGTCACCTTCGGTTGGAATTTGGCAAGGCGATGTGGACCATCGAGCGAGCCGAACAAAAGTAATGGATTGTTTTTGCCTGTGCCTCAAGGAAACTTCGGCAGACTCCACATGCACGGTGGCTCACCGCGTGAACGGCGGGTCGTCGTTCATCTAGGTAACAATTTAATTAACCATTATGGATAAGTATCCGGCCACCGATTTCTCTCTTTAAATCAGAATTGGGGCGGCGGATGGGGTGGAATGTAAGCGAGCTGGGACGCTTGCCGGGAATCCGGACGGCGATCGCTATCCTTGTCGTCGGTAGCACGATCTCGGTTGGCCAGCTATTGGTCGCGCGCGAATGGGAAAAAGTGCAAATCGACGGCCATTTCCGCGATTTGACACAGCGCAGCGCAACGACGCTAAGCCGCTCCTTCTCTACTGCGGCCAAATCGGTGGAGGGGCTGGCGGCACTCTTTCGTGCGGTACCAATGACGGACCACGCGACCTTTGCGCGTTACGTCATGCCCCTGCTGAGCGCCGATCAGACCTTGCTCAATCTCGCCTGGGCCCCTCGCGTCCCGACGGACAAGCGCGCGCAGTATGAGAGTGCCGTTCACCTCGACGGCGCGAGCGACTTTCATTTCACCGAACGAGACGGGACCGGCAAGCTTGTCACCGCGACAGCCCGCGCGGAATATCTCCCACTCTACATGCTGGAGCCGCTGGTGCCGAACCGCCCGGCCTTCGGCTTCGATCTTTTGTCCAACGACATTCGCCGCGCGGCCGCCGAACGGGCGCTTGACTCCGGAGCTGCCGCCATCAGCGCGCCAATCGACCTCGTCCAGGGCGGCCGAGGGCTTGTGGCATTCTACCCCGTCTATGAGATCGGCAAACCAGTTGCGGATAAAGCACAACGCCGCAACGCCTTGATGGGTTTTGGAATCGGCACCTTCCTCGCTTCCAAAATGGTCGATGCGATTGTCGGCGAATTTGCCCGACAAGGCGTCGATATCTGGGTCTTCGATACCGCGGCCACCAGTTCGCAATTGGTGCATGCCGTACTCGCCGACGGCGGCACGCCGCCCAAGGACATGGCGCCCGACGCGCCGCAATTGCACAGCGAACACTTCTTCGAAGCTCCGTTGGAAATGGCGGGACGGCCATGGAAGGTTCTGGTGCGGCCGACCGCCGTCGCGTGGAACGCTGGACGCAGCGTCGGTCCCTGGATCTTGATGTTGATCGGCTTTGGTATCAGCATGCTGGCCGCTTTTGTGGCCCAATCGCTGCTACGGCAGCGGCATATCCGCAACATCGAGAAAGCAAATGCCGAAGCCGAGCGGCAAACCGCGGAGCGAGAAGCCATCTCGGCGCGCGAACAGGAACGCGAGCGCAACGAGACGGACCGCCGCTCGATGCTCGATAAGCTCGCGACCAGTTTTGAGGGGAACGTGGGCGAGGTCGTATCCGTGGTCTCCGGCGCCGCCCAGGAACTCCACGCCAATGCCGAAGGATTGAGCGGCGACGCCAACCAAGTCGCGAACGAAGCGACCTCGGTCGCCAACGCCGCGACGGCCGCGGCCGAAAGCGTCGAGACCGTGTCTGCCGCTGCTCACCAGCTCTCGACGGCGATCGGCGAGATCGGACAAAAGACGCGCCGTGCCGACGAGATATCCCAGTTGGCCATGCGACAGGCCGATGGCGCCGCCAAGACCATGCAGGGACTTGCCGGCGCGGCGGAACGGATCGGCAGTGTCGTGCAGATGATTTCCGATATTGCGAGCCAAACCAATCTGCTGGCGCTGAACGCGACGATCGAGGCGGCGCGCGCCGGCGAAGCCGGCAGGGGATTTGCGGTCGTGGCCTCGGAAGTGAAATCACTGGCCAGCCAAACCGGCCGGGCGACGGATGAGATCCAGGATCAGGTCGCCGCGATCCAAAGCGAGATCAAGGAGGCGGTCGAAGCGATCTCCTCGATCGTCGGCACCATCAACGATGTCAGTGGGATTACCACGGCGATGGCCGCGGCCATTCAGGAACAAGACGCAGCGACGCGGCAAATCGCCGGGACCATCGAAGTGGTCGCCGGCAATACGAACACCGTATCGACCAGCATCCGCCAAGTGTTGGTGGTGGTCGAGAAGTCCAAGGCGGATTCGGCCGGTATTCTCGATGCCGCGAACAAGCTCACCAAGGAATCCGGCCGCCTCGATGGTGAGGCCAATCATTTCATCAAGGAACTGCGCCGGGCCTGACCGCCGAGTAAACGAGATTTCGAACGGCATGCGAAACGGCCCGTTCCAAGCCTGCCGTTCGATCGGGGGAAGCCTTTCCCGAAAATGTTGAACCGTCCGGGAACTGCTGCCGAACGGAGCGTGGTACAGTTGGGTGGGCTCGAACCACCGACCTCCTGTTCCACAGACAGGCGCTCTAACCAACTGAGCTACAACTGCATCCCGAAGCCACGCCCCAAAAAGGGCGGGGAAGGCGGCCGGAAACTAGGTCCAAGCTTGCGCTTTGGCAAGGCCGGCACGGGTTAACCCAACACCAACAATGAACGCGGCTCGAAGTGGATCGGCCGCGCCACGCCTCGTCCATAAAAAAACCCGGACCGTGCAGGTCCGGGTTTTCAACCAACGTCCTGCAAACCCTTTAGGCGGCGGATTTGAACATTTTGGCGGCATTGGCCTTGATCGGCTCGACGGTCTCGCTCGCGACCTTTTGCGAGAGTTCGACGAATTCCTTGCTCCAGGCCGACAAAGCCTCGAACTGCTTCTTGGCATGGCCGGTCCACAGCTCCAGCGCTTCGGAGGGCGTTTTCACGCTGATCATGTCCTGCGCGAAGTCGAGGCTCGATGTGGTGTTCGCCTTGATGATTTCCATCATTTTGGCGGAATATTCGCTGGCGCCCTTGCCGGCGTTCGCGAACACGGCCTCGATCGTGGAATTATGGCTCTCGGCCACATCCTTGAACCGCGCATAATTGTCGCGCGCCTGGGAAACGCCCTTCTCGGCGAGCGCGCGCATTTGCTCTGGAACTTCGAATGGGATGATGGAAGCGGAGAAAGGATCGGTGGTGTTGGCCATTGCATGCATCCTTTGGAGAAATAGAGGTGAATGGGGTGTGACCCCTTGCGCGGCCGGCTGGCTTTTCCGGAAATCCGTTGGCACGGATCACTTGAGATAAAACGCCCTTGCGGGCGATCCTTGTTTCAGCATCCTATCATGGCAATTTTGTGCAACGCAATGAAATAATTGTTGCACCGCCACAAAACAAAGCAAGCCGTCGCGCGGATCGCCCCTGCTGTCGGGGAAATCCGCGATTCGAAAACACGCAACCCCTTGTAAAAAGTCAGTGTTTTGGACTGGTCGCGCTCATCGCCGTCCGATTGACAATCTCCCCGATTTCACCCGCCTGCTCCGTCAGCGAGCGCATTTGAATCTGCACATAATCGCGATGCAAACGCAGGATTTCGTTCAAATCCTTGGCGTGCAGCAGCGATTGCGCGTAGTCGAGCGAGGCTTGGACGTTTTTCTCGGCATAGGAAATCGCGACCGTGCCCGCGTCCTTGGCGCCGGCACGGACCGTGTCGGCACGCGCCGAGAGCGTATCGGCGGTCGCTTGCGCGCCGTCGATGAATTTCTCAAAGGCTTTACGAGCCTGATCGACGCCGGCTTCCGCCATCGTGCGCATATCTTTCGGAATCTCGAAATGGTCTTGCCCTTGTTCACTCATGGTCAACCTCCCTGTTGGGCTTGTTTGGGACTCGCGCCGTGCACTGCCAGAACTCTCCACGCGCTAGTGCCCACTTTCCGAAGTTCGCGATCCGTCTCAGCAGCACCTTTACACGAACTTCGGAAAGCCATGGGCACTAGCAAAACCTATGATTCTAGTACCGCTTCTCGATCTGAAGTCCCTGAAAGAGAACCTCGCGGCTTGTGGTGCAGGAACTTCAGATCGGCGGTACCAGCCATTCAAAATCGCCGCAATCCTTGATGGGATGACGCGACAGGCCTCATCGCGGCGACATGATGAGGCCTGCGCACCGCACAACGCATGGGGCCGCCATAAGGTCCCGTGGATTGTGGGCTTTTAAATCCGTCCGCCCTGGTTAAGGTTAGCGAGGCTTTAAGGGCCCTCCCCATCAGCCAGCCGTGGACCTGGCAGGTCCAAAGGCGATACTAACCATTCGTTAAGGCTGTCATATTCGGCCGCCGAACACTTGAATCGCCTTGCAAATCAAGCCGCTGGTCACCTGCCAAGATGAAACATACCGAATTCAAGGCGCACGGCGCGCTGGATCCAGCGCTGGCGGCGCATGCGGCAAGCCCCTTTCCCGCTTGGCTTTGGTCGATCGACGGCACCCGCCTGTTATGGACCAATCCGGTGGGCGCGCGCGTGTTCGGCGCTTCGAGCGGCATGCGCCTTGGCCCTAAAAGGTTCGGACCGGCCGATCCGCACCGCCGCCAAGTGGCCCAACTCGCCCGCCGCCTCGCGCCAGCCGCCGCGATAAGGCTGGAGCGGCTGCGCGGCTTTGGCGCCGCGCTCGGCACGCTGATGACCTGCGGCTGCGCCCGGCTCGATTTCTCCGGCGGGCACGAAGGCATTCTGATTGTCGCCACCGCGCCGGTAGGCCGCCCGATGCCGCTGATCGAGCGGCTGCAATATCTCGTCGTAGATGCCGATGAGGCGATCGCGGCCCTGACAAGCGACGGCCTGTTGGTCGCCGCCAGCTCCGCCGCGGCCCCTCTGCTTGATCCGCGCGATCTTGCGGGAGCTGAATTCGCAAAGGCGCGGCTTCTCGCCCTGAAAGAAGGCCGCGCCGAAGTAATGCTCGGCACCGGCCGCGTGACGTTACAGCGCGTCGGTCATGAGGCGGATACGGGCTTTCTGGCTTTTATCGCCCTCGCAACGACGCAAGTGTCGCACCCCGCGAGCGCGGCAGCATCGGCACAATTCCAACCGCCGAAACAGCCAGAACAAGCCGCGACCGCCTTCGCATCCGCGGGCGAATGGGACAGCGCGCCCAGAGAAGACGAAAAATCCGATTCTGAAAACAGCGCTCCGCCGCGAAGCCAGGAATTCTTCAACGATCTGCCATCGGCGGACATGATGTCGTCCGACATTGGCCTCGGTGCAGCGCCACCCTGGCGCGCCGCCGAGCCTTTGCCCGGCCCATTCGTCAGCCATGAGGATGTGACAAACGCCGATATGACAAATGCCGATACGGCAACGCCCGATCGAGATGAACCTTCACAACAAGCGGATGTGGAAACGCCGGTGGCAACCCAACAGGACACGCCCGACCAAGCCGCGCCGAACGTCGTTTTGTTCCGGCCCCTCGGCGAGACCCGCGCGCCGGCCCTCTCGGCGGTCGAAAACAGCGCCTTCAACGAACTCGCCCGGCAATTGGCGGCGCGGTTGGAAGGCGAAAATGCCGAACGCGAGACGGCCGCTCCATCCGATACTTCACCCGATCTGGAGGAGCCCTCGACGGAGCAGGCCGCGCCGGAAACCAACACCGAACCGCCGACTTGGCTGGCACCTTCCGAACCTCCGGCGCGCGCCGAAGCCCAACGTGACAAATTGCTTCTCGATCTTTTGCCGACCGGCATTTTGATTTACCGGCTCGACCGGCTGCTCTACGCCAACCGCGCCTTTCTCGATCGCGTCGGTTATGCCAGCCTCAATGCCTTGGAGCAGGAGGGCGGCCTCGATGCGCTCTATGTCGAGCCCGGGGTTTCAAGCGCAAGCAGCACCTCGGACACCGGCACGCCGGTGACGATTTCGCTCCCTGCCAAGCCTGAGGAGGCTGCGTCGAGATCCGGCATCGACGCGCGGCTCCATACGATCGGTTGGGATGAAGAGAGCGCGCTCGCTTTGATCTTTTCCGGCACGCAAGCGCAAGCCACGAACCCCGCCGCCGCTCCGCCGGCTGTCGCCGCGCAACCCTCCGCGGTCGGTCACGCCAACGCGGAAGAACTCGCCACCATTCTCGACACCACCGCCGACGGCATTTTGATGTTCGACGCCGAAGGCGCCATCCATTCCTGCAACCGCAGCGCGGAAGTTCTGTTCGGCTATGACGGCGCCGACCTCGCGCGGCGCAATCTTGCCGCGCTGTTTGCGCCGGAAAGCCAAAGCGTCGTCCAGCACTATTTCGACGCTCTCAAGAGCACGGGCGTTGCAAGCCTGCTGGAACATGGCCGCGAGGTGCTCGGCCGCGAGCGCGGCGGCGGCTTCATCCCGCTCTCGATGACGATGGGCCGGACCGGGGCGCGGGGACCGAATTTCTTCGCCGTGTTCCGCGACCTGTCGCAAAACAAAAGAAGCGAGAGCGAATTGCGCGAGGCGCGCCGGCTTGCCGATCGCGCCGCGCGCGCCAAAGCGGACCTGCTCGCGCGGATCAGCCATGAAATCCGCACCCCCCTCAACGCCATCATCGGCTTTGCCGAAATGATGATCGGTGAGCGCTTCGGCACCCTCGGCAATGAGCGCTATGTCGAATATATGAAGGACGTTCGCGCCTCCGGCGAAAGGGTGCTCGCGGTCGTCGACAATCTCACCGACCTCAGCCGGATCGAGACCGGAAAACTCGATCTCGCTTTCACCAGCCAGAACCTCAACGACATCGTCGAAAGTTGCGTGGCCGTGATGCAGCCGCAGGCCAACCGCGAACGCATCATCATCCGCACCTCGCTGGCGCATATGCTGCCATCGGTCGTGGCCGACGCGCTGGCGCTGCGCCAGATCGCCATGAACCTGATCGGCAACTCGATCCATCTCGCCCATGCCGGCGGGCAGGTCATCGTTTCCACCGCGCTGACCGACTTCGGCGAGGTGGCGTTGCGGATCCGCGATACCGGCCGCGGCCTCAACGACAATGAAGTCGCCGCCGCGATGGAGCCGTTCCGCAACGCCGGTCCGCCGGATCAAGCGCCGGCGGCCGGCGCCAGCCTGTCCTTGACCAAGGCATTGGTGGAGGCCAACCGGGCGCAGTTCAATATCAAGACCGGCACGCATTCCGGGACGCTGGTCGAGGTGGTGTTCTCGCAACTCATGGCCAGAGCTAAAACATAGAAGGCCAGGACGTAAACCGCGTCGCGTTCGGTGAATCGTCAGGCCGTGGCGCGATTGCCCTTGAGGAAATCCGCAATCGCCTCCAGGAAAACGTCCGGCGCCTGCAATTGGGGAACGTGCGCGCAGCCCGCGAGCACCTTCAATTGCGCATTCGGCAACAACGCCGCCAATTCATGCGACATCGGCGGCGGCGTCGCCTCGTCATGCTCGCCGACCAAAACCAGCACGGGCACCTCGACCTTCGAAAGCTCACCGCGCAGATCAAGCTCGGCCAGCGCCATGCAGGCTGCCCGCAACACATCGGGGTCGGTTTTCAAAAACGCCTCACGGCGATCGCGCATCAGATCGGGATGGGCGGTTTGGAAATCCGGCGCAAACAGCCGGCGCATCGCGACATCGGTGATCGCGGCAAGGCCCTTGGCCTTGGAGGCGGCCGCCATATTGCGGAAGGCTTCGCGACCGCTTTCCGAAAACGCCGCGCCGCAATCGGCCAGAACAAGCCGGCTTGCGATATGGGGATGGCGGATCGCCATTTGCAGCGCCACGAACCCGCCATAGCCATTGCCGAGCACGACCGCATCCTTACCCCCGGCAGCATCCTTGACGGCCTCGGCCATCCGGTCGGCGACCGCGCCAAGTCCACCCTCGACCGCTTTCGAGCCGCCGAATCCCGGCAATTCGGGAACGATCACGCGGCGGGTTTTCGACAGTCGCGGTGTGATGAGATCAAAGCTCGCCCGGTCCGATAATAATGAGTGCAACAGAACCAGAGCCGGCCCTTCGCCCGACAGGGCCGCGTTCACCGTTCCTTGTGCGAAGAGGTGGTCCATGCGGGTCTCTCTTGATTTTGTTTATGTCGTTAGTTGCTCGCGAACGCGGACATGCGGCTCGCGGCATGGCCGGATTGATAAATCAATACCCAATCTTTTCAAGACTTTATCGCTTGACGTGATATTTGACGGCTGCGAGATTGCCCGCGAAAAGCTTAAGGAAAGCACGCTTTCTATACTCGCAGCACGAGCCCGTGACTATTTGCAAAAAGGAACATCATGAACATTTCGGCGCAGCCTGCGGCCGCCTCCATCGAAATTCACGGCAATTTCGTCGATGGCCGCGAGATCGAGGCCGGCCGCGGCGAGACGCTCGACGTTCGCAATCCCGCCACCGGCGAGGTGATCGCACGGATTCCGAACTCGACCTCTGAGGACATCGACCATGCGATGAAGAGCGCGCGAAAAGCCTTCGAAGGCAAAGCCTGGGGCGGCATGGACATTCGCGCGCGCGCCAAGCTCGTCAACCGCTTGGCGGACGCGTTCGAGGCCAATTTGGAGCCGCTCTATCGGCTGGAGACGCTCAATAACGGCCGTCCGGTCAATGAGACGCGCGCGCAATTGTCGCGCCTGCCGGACTTCTTTCGCTATTTCGCAAGCCTCGCGATGGCGCGGCGCGACGCGGTCATTCCGGTCGAAGGCTCGTATCTGAATTACACGTTGCGCACGCCGATCGGCATCGTCGCCAACTGCACGCCGTTCAACCACCCGCTGATGATCTTGTGCAAATCGCTCGCCGCGGTGCTGGCTTCGGGCTGCGTCACCGTGGTCAAGCCGTCGGAATATACCCCGCTGACGACGCTCAAGCTCGCCAAGATTTTCACCGAGGCGGGCCTGCCTCCGGGCGTGTTCAACGTCGTGCTGGGCTTGGGGCAAAGCGCCGGCAGGATGCTCGCCGAGCATCGCGACATCAACAAGCTGGTGCTGACCGGCGGCACCGAGGCCGGCCGCATCGCGGGAAGCGCGGCGGCGAAAGTCTTTGCCCATCAAACCATGGAACTCGGCGGCAAAACGCCGGTCATGGTGTTCGACGATTACGACATCGATCGCGCGGTCAATTACGCCGCGTTCGGCGCCTTTATCGGCGCGGGGCAAACCTGCATCTGCGCCTCGCGCCATCTCGTGCAAGCCTCGATTTACGACGAATTCGTCGCCCGGCTGAAAGCCAAGGCCGAAACCATTCGGATCGGCGATCCCGCCGATCCCACAACCCAATTGGGGCCGGTGATCTCGGCGCGCCAGCGCGATCGTGTGCTGTCTTATTGCACATTCGGCCGTGAAGACGGCGCGCGGCTTGTGACCGGCGGTAGGCCTGCGAATATTGCAGGATTCGAGAACGGTTACTTCGTGGAACCGACCGTGTTTGCGGATGTGAAATCCGGCATGCGTATTTTCCAGGAGGAAGTGTTCGGCCCCTTCACCTCGGTCACGCCGTTCAAGGACGAGGCGGAAGCCTTGCGGCTCGCCAATGATTCCCCGTTTGGGCTCGCCGCCGCGATCCGCACCCGCGATGTGGCGCGCGCCCATCGTCTCGCCGCGCGGGTCAGGGCCGGCATCGTCTGGATCAACGATCATCACCGGCTCGATCCGGCCTCGCCCTGGGGCGGGGTCGGCGATTCCGGGGTGGGGCGCGAATGCGGCACCGAAAGCTTCGACGACCATTTCAACGTCAAGAGCGTGATGGTCGCGACCAACGATGCGCCGTTCGACTGGTACCGCGACACGGCGGGACAACGACGATTGAATTAAATCATAAACGTCGGGGTCACGCAGGCCGGCGGTTATAAAAATATAAGGGGGAGTTTCATGGCTCACGCAGTAAATGCCGGCGCGCGTCTCGACCGGCTTCCGATCTCGCCATTCCACTATCGAATCTTCTGGCTGGTCGGCGCCGGCATGTTCTTCGACGGATATGATCTTTACGTCGCCGGCGGCGTGCTGGCGTCGACCATCAAATCCGAATTCTCGACCGCCGCGCAAAATTCGCAATTTCTCTCACTGACTTTTGTCGGCATGACGATCGGCGCATTGATCACCGGATTTGTCGGCGACAAATTCGGACGCCGCCTCACCTATCAGATCAATCTGTTGATCTTTGGGCTGGCCTCGCTCGCGGCGGCCTTCTCGCAGGACATGACGCAATTGATCGCCTGCCGCTTCGTGCAGGGCCTCGGCCTTGGCGCCGAAATCGTGGTCGGTTACTCGACCTTGACCGAATTCGTGCCGCCGAACACACGTGGGCGCTGGCTGTCGATGATGGCCTTTGTGGTGGTGGCCGGTTTTCCGGTGACCTCGCTGCTCGGCTATCTCGTGATTCCGAATTTCGGATGGCGGCCGATGTTCGTCATCGCCGGCATCGGCTCGCTCATTGTCTGGTATTTGCGCAAGAATTTGCCGGAATCCCCGCGCTGGCTTGAATCCGAAGGCCGCACCGAGGAAGCCGAAGCCTTGATGCGAACGATCGAACAGGAGGCCTCGCTCGGCAAGCCTTTACCTGCCGTGATCGTGCCGGGCGCGGTCGCGCAAGCCACCGCCGCCGACATGTTCAAGCCGCCGCTGTTACAGCGCATGATCGTCGGCGCCTGGGTGCTGATCACGATCAACACGCTGATCTTCGGCTTTGTGATTTTCCTGCCGCAATTCTTCCTGCGCCAGGGGCTGACGATCACCAACTCGCTCGCCTATACGCTGGTGCTGTCGGCGGCTTCACTGGTCGGCTGCGCGCTCGGCGCCTATACCTCCGACGCGCTCGGGCGGCGCATGAGCATCATCGGCGCCTCGATCGTGACCATCATCGCGGGTTACATCTATGCCCGTTTCGACGCGGCCTCCGATCCCGCGATCGTGCTGTCCGTCGGCTTCGTCCTGGTGGTGGCGATCTATGTGCAGACCGCGATTCTTTACGGCGTCTATACGCCGGAATTGTTTCCGACCGAGGTCCGCCTGCGCGCCAACGGCATCTGCAACATGTTCGGGCGCGGCGCGACGGTGGTCTCACCCTTTATCGTCTTGGCCTTGATGGCGTCCTATAAGCTGCCGGGCGTGATCTGGCTGATGATCGGCCTGGTCGTGGTCCAGATCCTCGTGGTGTGGGCCTGGGGCGTCGAGCCGCGCAACCGCGGGCTTGAGGAAGTGGCAAAGGCATGAGGTTTTCGTCATTGCGAGCGAAGCAAAGCAATCCAGAGATAGCTAAGCACACTGGATTGCCTCGTCGCCCTCGCGCAAATTGCTCCGCAATTTGTCGCGGGCTCCTCGCAATGACGGCGTTGCTGACGCAACCAAGAACTACGCGTTCTTCAGCGCCACGCGAAATTCGGCTTCGGTCTTCGATTTCACTTCGTCGAGCGTGACGCCGTCGGCGAGCTCGATCAGCGCCATGCCGTCCTTGCCATGCTTGTCGATGGTGAAGACGGCCAAATCCGTCACCACCATATCGACCACCCCCTCGCCGGTGAGCGGCAAGGTGCATTGCTTCAAGAGCTTCGCGCCGTCCTTGGCCGAATGCTCCATCACCACCACGACGCGCTTGACGCCGGCAACGAGGTCCATCGCGCCGCCCATCCCCTTCACCATCTTGCCGGGGATCATCCAATTGGCGAGGTCGCCGTTTTGCGCCACCTGCATCGCGCCCAAAATCGACAGATCGATATGGCCGCCGCGCACCATGCCGAAGGAATCGGCCGACGAGAAATAGCTGGTCGAGGGCAATTCGCTCACGGTCTGCTTACCGGCATTGATCAGATCGGGATCTTCTTCGCCTTCATAGGGAAACGGGCCCATGCCGAGCATGCCGTTCTCGCTCTGCAAGGAGACGTCGATGCCTTCGGGAATGTAGTTGGAAACCAGTGTCGGGATGCCGATGCCAAGATTGACGTAAAAGCCGTCGCGCAATTCCTTGGCGGCACGCGCTGCCATCTGTTCGCGGGTCCAGGCCATCAGGGTCTCCTTAAATGCTCTTTGGTTTTTCGAATGATTGTCAGGCGGCGGGGCGCGGGCGGGTGTTGCGGAATTCGATGCGCTTCTTGGCGGTGCCGACCTCGATGATGCGCTTGACGAAAATGCCTGGCGTATGGATGTGGTCGGGATCGATCTGTCCGGCCGGCACCAGATGCTCGACCTCGGCGACCGTCACTTTGGCGGCGGTCGCCATCATCGGATTAAAGTTTCGCGCGGTCTTGCGGTAGACCAGATTGCCCGCGGTGTCGCCCTTCCAGGCGTGGACGATCGCCAGATCGGCAAACAGCCCGCGCTCCATGATGTATTTCTCGCCGTCGAATACCTTCACTTCCTTGCCATCGGCAATCAGCGTGCCGACGCCGGTCTTGGTGTAGAAGGCCGGGATGCCCGCGCCGCCGGCGCGGATGCGCTCGGCAAGCGTGCCTTGCGGGTTGAATTCGAGTTCGAGTTCGCCCGCCAGATATTGCTGGGCGAACAGCTTGTTCTCGCCGACGTAAGAGGAGATCATTTTCTTGATCTGGCGCGTCTCCAAAAGGCGGGACAACCCGATGCCATCGACGCCGGCATTGTTGGAAACGACCGTCAGATTTTTCACCCCGCTATCGCGGATCGCATCCGACAAGATCTCGGCGATGCCGCATAGGCCAAAGCCACCCGACATGATCATCATGCCGTCCTTGAGAACACCGTCGAGAGCGGATTTGGCGTCGGGATAGACTTTTTTCATGAACGATAACCTGAAAGGGGAAGCGCTTCACCGCGCGTGTTTTCAGCTCACTATTAGGCGAGTTTTCCGCGACGCGTCAATGATGGGGGCCAATGATGGATGGGCGGCATCGGCCTTGAAAGCGTCAAGAAAAACCAGCAAGTTGCCTCGGGGATTGGCAGGTGGCGGATGTTCCTGCTTTTTCGGCGCAACCCCGGCACGATCGAACCCCCGCGAACCGAGGTTCCCGTAGGGTTCGCTCTCGCCAGACTATCCCGCCCCGTTGAACCGATTGAGATCGATAACCGGACCAGGAATTTCCCATTGACGATGGCCCAAGGAATAAGGCGTCTGGCG